>Ga0131853_10009604_pt1 | contig 17702 bp, 11 predicted proteins | sample TergutLab28metaG_FD_92764 | JGI IMG/M metagenome (GOLD analysis project Ga0131853, IMG submission 92764) | Labiotermes labralis P1 segment gut microbial communities from Petit-Saut dam, French Guiana - Lab288 P1 (version 2) (version 2) | ecosystem: Host-associated > Arthropoda: Insects >... | reverse complement strand
TGCATTTTGTCTAGTGATACTCGAATATCTCTTTCCTAGCCCTCTTTTTAAATGCCATTTGTTTGCAAGGGAGCTGTTCGAATACCGCACCTGGCAGTTGATTCCAGTCTTGTATGGTCCTGTATTGGAAATAATTCATTTTTTAGTTTGCTGCGTTTAATTTGTTACGATTGTGTCTACAACGAATATCCATCGTTTAGAAAATCCGAAAAATGTATAATCGTAGGTTTTCAGTCTCTCTCTTTTTTTTTTTTTTAACTCTGTAGCCATAAATTGTAAGCAGGTTTGTTGTCTGTCAGCACGTGGAACAGTAACACCCCACTGTATTCTTTGCTTGCACTGTGGCTTTGATAGCACAATTTAATTGGAATGTTCCCATCAGCCGATTCGCACCTTATGATCACTTGTTACGCGTATCGACGCTGGAAAACTAGACACCAATTAGGCTTCTCAGATGTCTTGACTCGTTTCCTGGTAATTTGATTTCCGCGTGTTCTGTTGCGTATTAACTGAATACGCCATCACACATATCGTAAAGACTGGCAACATTGAAGTTTCACAAGCTTGCACCCAATGAAAGTGAATTACTTTGCGTGAATGAGAAGTGCTGTGTGTGTTACACGGACGGGGTTAGTTTCGAAAAGCTATATAAAGAAGAACCGATGGAAGAAGTGCGGTAGCAACTGAAGTATAAACTAAAAAATAATATAAAATATGAAATGTATGTAATGCAGTCAGGCACAACTTTGTATTTTATTACAGTATATTAGATTGTAATTCCAGGGACACGTTTCGGCCCTATTTGTAGGGCCATCTTCAGGCTGATCTTTAGACAGGTGGAGTGTGCAATTGATAATGTTTTCAATGTACGAGATCTCGTATTACAAGAATTGGTTAAAATAATTGAATATATTATGGAGGACCGCGGTAGCACAATGGTTAAGGAGCTGTGCTACAAATCGGCAGGTCGATGGTTCTATTCCAGCTGGTGTCAGTGGATTTTTTATTGACATAATATCCCTCCGATCGTACTATGGCCCTGGGGTCGACTCAGCCTCTAACAGAAATGAGTACCAGGAGTATTTCCTGGGGGTAAAGGCGGCAGGTGTGTAAGGCTGACAACCTACCACCATCCTGTGCCGTTGTCACGAAATCTAGGAACCTTAACTTCCTGGAACCCTCTGGGCCTGTCCAGACCTGTAATGGGACTGCTTTTTTTAAATTGAATATATTATATAAGAGACTTAAGTTTAAAAATTTTAAATGTGGTACTTTATACAATAGATTTTAAAACCGTATAAAATACAATGGGCCATGTGGTTATGGGGTGGGGGGGGGGTATACAGCGTTGTCAGTTGTACACTCCACCTGTCTAGAGATCAGCCTGGTGATGGTCCTACAAATAGGGCCGAAACATGTCGCTGGAATTATAATGTGATATAATTTAATAAAATACAAAGTTGTGTCTGAATTTTTTGATTGTTTTTGGCGAGACAGCCCCCAGTGGGCCATGTCCTCCTCATTCACGAGGTTTCTAGATCACACACAACGACGCACCACAGTCGGTAGGATTCCTCTGGACGAGTGATTGGTTCGTCGCAGAGACCTCTACCTGACAACACACAACACTCACAGACAAACATCCATGCCCGCGGTGGGATTCGAACCCACAATCTCAGCAGGCGAGTCGCACGGCACCACCACTCATCCAAAAACTCGGTGCAGAAAACCATGCGCTGCAACTCAACATCTAATGCTCCTGATGATGGGATTATGTACAGGAAACATGTCGAGCTAAGAATACATGAATAAAATCACCTTGCTGCATCAAGTTGGCATTTCAAATTATTTCATGAAGTATGTTTATCGGTGTGCCAGTTCTTACAAAATCAACAGTGTTTCGTCTGGTAAACATTTATAATAGCTTTTTTGTTAAAGCATGAGCGAACTCGGTGGTTTATTTTACAATAAATATCATGTAATATTAGGCCCTATCAGAAGCATGACCAAGAATATCGTTGTTGCGAGAGTACGGTTTTGTAACCGGTTTTGTGAAGCTGGGCGTAGTGGTGTAGTCTACCGAATTTATTTCACAGATGTGGTTGCTTAACGGTCACATAAATACCCGGAGCAACCGATAGTTTTCGGCAAATAATCCCTGACTTACATGAGTTGCTGTTACATGACATTACAGTTGGCGTGTGGTGTGCTATTACTGCAATAAGAATAGGCGGAACTGTCTTAATTTCGGTTAAAATAAATTCAAAATGATGCTGCCGACAACCCTTGGCACCTTTTAAAAAAATACCTCACAAGGAAAAAAAAAAGCTAAATGATTTCTTGTGGCAAGGCGGTGGGTCCATCCACACAACCAGCGGTTAATTGTCCGCCTTACGTAACAGTTCTTGGGAACGAATAATTGTTTTTCCTTTAATTCGTTCACCTTGTTCGACGCCTTGTGATTGTCATCTGTATGGTTATTTCTAAGACACCTTTTATAAAAACAATCCACACACGGGGGGGGGGGGCAACCGTAAAGAGATAATAAGTTGAGCATTGCTGAAAGCTTCTTTACGAGGTATCAAGCACGTCCGAGAGTTGCAGGTCATTTCCAGCATTTTCTCTAAAACGCCGTAGGTTGAAAAATGCATAGTGATAATTTTAGAATGTGTGGGCTGTTTTAGGGATAAATAGAGCATTCTAAAGTACAGTGGCTCTAAATTACGTTTAGTCCCTCTGAATTTGGTACCATGAAATTTTGCCTGTTGCGTGGAATTCGATTTAGGGTAAAGCTCAGCCTGTTCTGAATGCGGTACCAACATCAACAAAGGATAGAGCTCCGTCTCGACGCGCCTTCTCGGGATTTCATGACAGGAATACCTAGCAGTGACTAAAACTCTAGTTGCGGCAGTCTGTCACAGCCAGATTGGAGAAGGATATATGCCGGGAAAGAGAAGCGTGTTTGGTAGACTAGACGATCGATTGTGATGAATCGACTTAGGTGGGTTTCTTGCAGTTTGATTGGACGTCTTACAGAGTGAAGTGGAATAACTTCTCCAAATCCTTGTCAGACTTCAGTGCACAGGAACAGCAAGAGATTTAGCGAGAGAACTAGCGCACTAATTTCGCCCGGATTAGCTTCCCCCAGTCTCCGATGTTCCTCATGTCTTTATATCGTTTCTGTTGCTGTTTGGTTCATGCATAGCCTGGTGCAATGATTTGAGGTGACATGTAATTCGACAGACCTTTTGACATCAATAAATTTAAAATTCACAGGTCCGTGCATCGCTAATATATTCGCAGAGTATGACCAACAAGATGCAATGTTTCACAATTTCTTTATTTCTGTAAGACGCTCTACGTGTTTCAGACTGGTTTTCCGTCCACCAGGAGCTCAAAACTGCACATACAGCGTCAGGTATTTGTCAGACCGTTACTGCTACCAGGCTGGCTAGCGGCAGGTAGCAGTATTAGTCTGACGTATACCTGACGCTGTTGTGCAGTTTTTAATTCCTGATGATGGACGGAAAACGCACCTGAAACATGTAGAGCGTCTTACAGAAATAAAGAAATTGTGAAACCTTGCATCTTGTTTGTTATACTCTGCGATTACCTGTTGATTGTGAATTACTGCGTGGTCTACTACAGACATGTGTTATGGCCTATGCTGTATGTGAGCTGGAATGCGAATAGAGTTACTGTTCTTTTTTTTTTTTTTGTCGGGAAGCTGTATCGGCCGCTGAGGCTGTACATAAACTGTGTTTGGCAAGGGACCGAAGCAAACACACACCTTAACTTTACGGCAGAGTGATGCAGTTTGGGACACGCATTGTGTTCTCGCTTTACCCAGCGTATCTTCATGTTTACTCGACGCCCAGTGGCTGTTGTATAAGAGTGAAAGAGTTAAATAGATGGGGGAAAGGAGGCTTTATTTTCTTGCGAAGTTCTTGGTGACTTGTGAAATTCCCTGTTGTAATGGTATTAAGTGGGTTACTGTTCGTGGTTTTTAATAGGCCTCTGAACTGTTTGGATCGTGTTTTTATATAAACTATATGGATAAGTGGAAAACTTGCTAAGACACCATTAAAATCATTAAAATTTACCTGAAATGCTGTATAGTGTGTATTGATATCGAAAGACATTTATTATGTACCTGTGTTATTTCGGCGTTTAAATTATTCTTGATTGGATTGCCTTCATATTACATAATCTCCAGTTTCCTTCCTCGACAGTGTTAGTAGATTTTACATACGAGGGGAAATTATGTCCTACGAGTATCACACTGCACCGTATTTCACGGCCTTGGATAAAGTGCTTCATCGATATAAGACATGAGAGAAAGTGCTCCATGTTGTTTATGTTTTAATTGTACAGTATGCACAAATTACCTTAACAGGAATGTATAGGCGCTTGTCTTTGATTATGATTTCTAACAAATTTTACTCAGCTCCCACCTCAGAATTTTACACGGTCGCTGTGTTCTAGGCGAATTATCTTATGCATTTAATGAGTGATTTCCACCTACACGATGTTCTGACCATACCTACAAAATTAATTTCTCAAAAGAGGGAAATTCTTGAGGTCGATTCCGGCCAGAATAGTAATCGTCCATTTTGACCTCCTAGCATCCCAATGGGGCCTTCTATTTCGATACAGTTCACCATCATGTTGGGGCTTTTCGTAGGAGTAGGGCGGTACAGCATTCCCCTGAACATCAGTCAGTGTCCGCACAAGCGGCTGCACCTGTAATAGCGAACGCAACACCAGAAAATTGATGAAGAAGCCGACGTGTGACGTCATATCTGAAGGTATAGACTGAACACTACTGTAAATCATATTACAAAGGAAACTGGGTTTTAGAAATGCGTATGCACGGCCTGTGTGTTCTGTAACACTCACGCTATACCGCTGTTCGCAACGACGTCGCAACCGTTACAGTGTCTCCTGTTCCAGTAACTGCTCGTCTCAAAGCTGCAGGCCTAATTATGTATGTACTGTTGTGCCGATGTGGTATTTGGCTTTTATGTACTTCAGGATATGACAGTGATATTTACGCCATGCATTTGTCCTGTTGGGTTGAGTGACATGTATAACTGGGGAGAGCGTTTTTTCGTCTACAGAGCAGACGTAACAGTCAGTATAGAGAGTCAAGGCTTGCCATGTTGACATCTGATCGGCAAGTGTGAGGACTGGTATTTGTCAAGGACCTCAGGAACCTCAGTAACCAGGGTCAGATAATACCAGATAATAAATTTTGTAAGAATTAGCAAGAAGTGGGTAAGATAGGTCGTATGGAAGGAACGTGTTATGGACCGAAAGAAGGACAGATAAACCCGTGTTTTTCTTGGCCGGTGTATAAGGTGATTCGGACGAATGTATTTGCCAAATGGCGAATAAAATGGCGTCCCTGCACTGACAGAACGCAGGTAAGAATGGCTGTGAGGAAAGGGAATATTTTGTTGTGACTGGTGTGAGGTCATTAGTAAGGGTGAGTCAAGAATTTTAACTACACTCAACACGCATTTTCTGTTTGAACTGGGCATTTGGGCCCTCATACATCAAATGATATATGCTGTACGTTACATTTTCGGTATTACTTAATTTGCCCAACTTTTGTATTTAAAGGCAAAATCATTTTTCGATATTTGAAGTCGAAGACTATCTTTCTATTATACGAAAGGACGAATCACATACAATTTGTGCTGACGACATTCTTCGCGAATTCGAATGGTCCGTAAGGACTTTTTGTTTGTACTGTGGCCATCAGATCTTGTCCACGTCGTTTGATATGGACCGTGCGACTGATCTGATAATCTCGATCGTAACTGGGAACGATATGGCGGACGTTGGAACAGCTGTTCACTAACTTAATAGCTTGAGATTAAGGAAGGACAACATGCGTTGGTGCCAGATGCTTCGGTGACCATGTTCGCGAGTGATCGGTCGCACACAAACTTCAAGCAGACCGACCGTTCACGTGGGTTCTGTTATCGAGGTTGGAATTACCGAATGCCGCTCTCAAGTTCATAGCCCTTTCGCTACACTTTGGGATGTTAAGTCTCCGGATGTCGTCTCAGCGGCTGGATTTTTGACAGAGTTTTATATCCAGCCAAAATTCATATAAATACCTCAGCCAAGGACGAACCATGACGATTGCTTCTTGGCACGTCCTCTCCATCTTATTATTCACTACTTCATCTCTACTTAGTCTGAACTACCGACTGTATCTTCGAATAACCAAAACACAGTTCTTGAATTGTGTTGTGCATTCTTTCGACTTATTTGTGACTCTTCTCTCTACTGAAGAAGGAAACAAAAAGAAGACTTTTCGGTTCCCATATTCCTAATCGAAAAGGTAAGTCCGCGACCTGTATATCAGAAAGCGAAGTATGTGAATAGAACTTTTCGTTTGGTCGACGTGCGGTCTTTATCGCACTAACGAGTACATTGAAACAGGGCACAGCCCCGCGATTTAAGGCTGTACAGCACTGTTAAATGAAGAAAAGTTTACTTTCCCGTGTTTGAAAACTCGTATAGTGAAGGTACAGTCAAAACTGCACGGGGTTACAAAAAGATGACGAAAGCGGTTCTGTGGTCATTCCGTAGCTCGCGCGGTTGTCGGCGTCCTCTCATTGTTGAGAACTAGTCGGAGTCCTGGGGAAGTCCGTGTGGCATTGAGGTGGACCGAGTGCCATTGGAACAGGATTTCTTGTTGTCGGTGTTCTCATGTCAGTTGTTATTTGACCAGTACAACATATTCATCATCTGCCGGCCAGGGGATGGCCAATGTTCCCATTACTGTCCGAAGTTCCACGTAGGTATAGTCTAAATACGCGTACAAGTGGTTCTTTGCCGCTACTGTACACATTAGTTCATTAATGGCTGAATGTTTTTTTTCTTGATTCGTATGTCCATCAATTTAGTCCTGTTATACAAGATCAGTAAAATCGTCCGTCGTGAAGAGCAGCTCACTTCACGAAAGCGAAATCAGGACAAAATGCCAGTGCAGAGTTACACGACAATCGTACATACCCGAACGGGGTTCGAACTCGGGGTCCTGGCGATGGTAATGTAAAGTTCATCCTAGAACAGGCCATGCAGGACCACAGGGGAAGTAAAGCTATAACTCTAGATGGGGTCAACGCCACGCCCACCTTACCCCTGGGAAAGAGACCCGGTGTCCGTTGTACAGGAGGTTGGATGAGCCCTATTACCGGTCTGGAGGGGTGTGAAAAATCTTTTCCCCACCGGAATTTGATTCTCGGACCGTCCAGCCCGTAGCGAATTGCTATACCGACTGCGCTATCCCTGCACACTCCTGCAGATGGAGCAGACCAAACATTTGCGGTATAGGCAGTTGATGACGTAAGACACACACTTGAAAATGTAATAATGTGTGCACGTACAGTACCGGTGTGTGTAGTGTACATATTTGAATAAGCGGTAAAAGTTAACACGTATAAGATTCATGTGTTTATGACATCACCACCTGTCAGTTCGGATTGTAATAACCGTTCTCTAAATGCAAGAATTTTAATAGAGCTGTACATTTAGCAATATTATTAAAATGCATACATCGCAACGTACATCCATTCAACATTTGTAAATGTTCTTCACTATATGTAAATTCATCCGTAGAAAACGGGGTTTGAATAAATGTGGTAGCTGTCACGGACATAAAATTATTTTAAAGGGGTTAAGTCAAGGGGGGGGGGGGTTTGTCCATGTTCTCTCAGTGACTACATAGGAATGATGAGGTGGAGGACATTATATGGAGGCGGCTGTTCAGTATCACGCTTCGGCCTCTTTAACCTAGCGGAAAGATGTCGCATTAAATAAGAGGGTGAATTGGGTTTTAGAGCCGGTCTGGATGTTTTGGAGAAGCGATATTTCTGATGCTGCTGCCGGGAATCGAACCACGATTTCTCAGTCGACCATCCCGTAGTTTAGTTGTTATAACAACCGACTAAACGATCCTGGGAACTATACTGATATTGTACATCGTCTTTATTTTGATCTCGCTCTGGATGCCACAAGATAATACGGCGTGGATTTCGTGGGTACACTAACGTAAACGTCTGGAGATAAAATCAGAGTTTTAGTTATCTGCTTCCTCATGATGAAGTGTGTTAAAATGTTGCGCAGCACCTTGTGGTATGAGCATGTCGCGTGTGTGTGGTACAGGAGAGTGTCGTGTCATGTCGATGTTCTGAATTCTAAAGTAGGTGTATTATGTTTTAATTGAAAGTTAGGCGGGCATGAAACATGTTTGCTCATTGTGCGAGAAAATAAGAGATTCAGGGTGTCTGAGAGAATCGTGGTAAGAGAGTGAATGAACCTAAGAGAGTGAAGGAGCGTAATGAGTGTCTGCGCAATATCAGCGCCAGTGTTACTGCTTTTGGATGACTGAATTAAAACAAGTGAAATTTGTGAGTTGTGTTGCATTGATGTTGGAAACATGAAGCATGTGCAAAATTTTCTTTGGTACGTCTGGTTGTAGGGACAACTTTGGTGATGTGGGCATAGAAGGAAGACAGTACGAAAGTGAGTTTTAGAGAAATGAAATGAGAAAATGGATGGCTGACCTATCTAAATGCATGATCCTTTGGCACAGCTGAATGATTTAACTGGCATAACGCTTGATTCCTTGGCACAGTTGAGTGACTGAACTGGCATAACGCGTGTTTCATTGGCACAGTTGAGTGACTGAACTGGCATAACGCGTGTTTCATTGGCACAGTTGAGTGACTGAACTGGCATAACACATGTTTCATTGGCACAGTTGAGTGACTGAACTGGCATAACACATGTTTCATTGGCACAGTTGAGTGACAACTGGCATAACACATGTTTCATTGGCACAGTTGAGCGACTGAACTGGCATAACACATGTTTCATTGGCACAGTTGAGTGACTGAACTGGCATAGCGCGTGATTCATTGGTACAGTCGAGTGACTGAACTGGCATAACGCGTGTTTCATTGGCACAGTTGAGTGACTGAACTGACATAGCGCGTGATTTATTGGTACAGTCGAGTGACTGAACTGGCATAATGCGTGTTTCATTGGCACAGCTGAGTGACTGAACTGGCATAACGCGTGTTTCATTGGCACAGTTGAGTGACTGAACTGACATAACGCGTGTTTCATTGGCACAGTTGAGTGACTGAAATGGCATAGCGCGTGATTCATTGGTACAGTCGAGTGACTGAACTGGCATAATGCGTGTTTCATTGGCACAGCTGAGTGACTGAACTGGCATAACGCGTGTTTCATTGGCACAGTCGAGTGACTGAACTGGCATAACATATGTTTCATTGGCACAGTCGAGTGACTGAACTGGCATAACATATGTTTCATTGGCACAGTCGAGTGACTGAACTGGCATAACGCGTGATTCATTGGCACAGTTGATTGTTGAATAAAATCTTTGATTCCTTCAGCAACAGAGGATACCTTGAATGGCACTTCTTTGCATTTTAATAGGAAGATTAAACAGCAGGGGCCAGACAACTGCTGTGTGCTATGTTAGTTTAGAATACGTAGTGCCGTAATCATTCTAACCATTGATTCAACAGTAATTACTGCACTTGCGTAATGTAAGGACAGAATGGAAGGAGGTCCCGAACGTGGGGATGAGGAACTCGAAACGCGTTATTGAGTACGTAATTTGTAATAGTGGTGTAAATGATGACGTAACGGGCACAATTAATTACCTTGGTTAACTACTCGCGCTTATTATTAGTTGCTAAGAGACGGTATACAAAGAAAGTCTCCTAATTTAATAGATTCCCGTTGAAATTAATTTAGTGTACAGTATGGTTATTATATCAGTCAGTTTGGATGAATAGTGCTGGCTGCGATGCTAGCGTGTGAACGTCGGATGGGTTTCAAATGTGTGTTGTGTGAACACAATACTTGGGTTGAGCACTGTGTACTATGAGAATCGTTTGAATTTGGATATGTAATAGAACATTCTGAGGACCGTGCATCTGATATATTCTTGTAATAAAACCAACTAGAAACACTAATTTCTCAAATTTATTTTTGGAATAGGACTCTGCATGTTTCGGACAGTATCTATGTCCATCTCCACGAGTCTAGCACCGTACACACATCTACGTGTTGCATTCAAGTTCTAATGTCTCCCAAGTTTTTTGCTCTGAAATGGAAGCAGGTAGAAACGTGAAAGTTGTTGGTGGTGACGTGGCAGTTCTTTAGGTTGGGTGAGTCCAAATGGCAACACTCTCCAACGCGTTGAATGCTTCTGACGTCGTTGAGTGACAGTAGTGTTTTCGACACTGAAAATGGCGACATTTACATTTGAAGAACAGTGCGTGATTATCCGATTCCTCTACTTGTGTGCATGAAACCCATCGAAATTCATGAACAGTGGAGTGAGACATGCAATGATGGCGTTATGGACGTGAAAAATGTGCGTGTATGTCATACAGGTTTTGCTGACTGCTTGCTAGCAACCTATTACGCGAGTACTCTTTCATTAGAAGCTACCAAAACAAATTAAGTATTGTGTCATTTCATTGTTGCACCGTGCATTTGACTCAAATTCACTTTTTATTTCACCAACATATGCACTTATAAACCGATCAATATTAATGTTAACACATTAAAACATAAAACATAATGATATTAAAACTCCAACATGTTTCGGTTTTTTTTATAAAACCATCATCAGGGAGTAGGTTCGTACCTAATAAAGTTACTTTTAGTCTATATTTGTTTTTGAAGTATGTTGGCAGCATGTCTGAAAATAAATCATAACCTATTAGTTATCGTCAAATAATAAGTAATATTATTTGACGATAACTAATAGGTTATGATTTATTTTAAGACATGCTGCCAACATACTTCAAAAACAAATATAGACTAAAAGTAACTTCTTTAGGTACGAACCTACTCCCTGATGATGGTTTTATAAAAAAACCGAAACATGTTGGAGTTTTAATATCATAATGTTTTAATGTGTTAACATTAATATTGATCGATTTATAAGTGCATATGTTGGTGAAATAAAAAGTGAATTTAAGTATTGTGTCATTTTTGCCACAACTGCGCTGTTGTCGCTCCTGTATTTGAAACGATTATCACTTTTCTATCTCCATTTACGTCGGGTTTTACAACGCGTTGACCTTGTAAGTGATGTACCTTACATCGACTGTGCTGCTGAATAGCGATATCAATACGATTTTAGTGCATAACAAAAGTGTGTTGAGTATGAAATTTGACAGCGTGTACAGTGCGAGTACAGACTGTGGAACAGAGAGATAGGGTTTGTGGTGTGTGTGTGTGTGTGTGTGTGTGTGTGGTGGGCGGGGGGGGGGGGGGGGAGGGGGAAGCTTTAAAGTTTCTAGGTCCAAAACTAGGATGGAGGTAGGCGTATAATAGTGAGCAGCTTAGTTGCTAGTTGTTGGTATGGAGGTGAAAAGGTAAGCGGGTAAGAGGGGAAGCACTGACCTGACACCATCAGGAGGTTTCCTGCCGTTTCAAAAACGTCATCAGCGACCGAAGCTATGAATGGACTTCTAATAGAGTTAATGATTTTCATAGGCGTAACGTGGCGTGGCGGTTCCAAGGTGGGCCTAGCTTCGGCCACGTCGTGCCGACCGCAGCTATGTGCAGCCAACCTCGTACAATAAGCACACTGCTGGCTTTGTACTTCCGTTGTATTTGTCACATGTGGCTATGTCCCTTCCGTTATGTGTTAAACATGTCCTTAAGCAGGGACACCTTTAAGTCTGTTTGATTTTTTAGAGAAACGTGGATTGTCTTTTTGGAGGAATGTGACGGAATTGGGCGGCAGAACAGCGTTGAAAACTGTACTTGGCCTTGACAATGTTGATGCGCTGGCAGACAAGTGGACAGGAGACGCGTTTGTGCGAAGATCAGATACGCCAGATAGAGTTGTATTTTGTCTTGCACCTGTTGTATTCGCACGGATAGTTCAGTCGGTATCCCGCTACGGGCTGGACGGGCCGGGTATCGAATCTCGCTGAGGAACAGATTTTCCGTATCCGTCCAGACCGGTCCTGTGGCCCACCCGGCCTCCTATACAATGGCTACTGCGTCTTCTTCCCTCCCCTCCATGTGGCGGAGGGTTTAAAGAAAGAATAAAGCTATAACTTTTCTCCCCCTGTGGGCCTTCGTGACCTGCTATATGTAGGATTAAATTTACTCTTACTTACCTCATTTAACGTGTGCAGTAAATAACTAACCTTTGTATTTCAAAAGTCATAGCGCGAGGCGGAGAGGCTAGGCGTATCGTGGAAACAATCACTTCTGCTATTTCTCGACAACATTTGTTTATTGGCATTTTGATGTTCAATTTCAGCGTTCCACTGTGACTGTAGGCAGTATTATTTACAAAACACGTACTGTATCGTCACAATTGTGCATCAGTTTGTAGAAAATATCTGCCAGGTATGTTATTGATTGGGCGGTTTTCAAGAACCGGCACCTTTCGAGCTATGTTCATTATGCTGAGTTTTGACCTGGGATCACATTTATCTTGACTTGGGCTCGATTAGAGATCGATAATGTACTTTGGGCATCAAAAGTTGTAAATCGTGTGCGTTTACAAATAGTTTGTCTACTTGCACATTCCAACACGGACCCCTTACATCAGAATATCCCTGAACAGCAGGTAACGGAAAAGTAACAAATACCTGCTCCCCTCGCAATTGTAGCGTCGCCAATGTAGCATGAACACACTGCTGAAAGACGAACATACTCTTGGGCGATGTAACTATAGGGTTTAAAGTGGCATTTGTATGCAGAAAAACACAAACGTTTGCCAGTAAATCCAGTCGAACCTGCGTGTTTGACCATTCCATCAGCGCTGGTGTCTAGTGTAGAATATGAGTGTCCAAGCGAAGTATATGGTGTTCACCCTTGTCTTAGGGTGGAATCCTTTAAACATTTGTTCCACAAGAAATGCCCGTTAATGTCTGTTTATTCTCAAAACAGACACATTGGCGTCTTTGTTTCAGATACGTGTCATTTAATAACTATGAATTCTGGAAGATAGGGAAAAGTCGCATAGGGATAAGTAGAATGAAATTAAGAATTGCTGACGTCATGACTCAAGATGTACGCGCAAGTGACTTACGGTTTAGGACTCTGAAAATTTGCAGCGCTTGTTTTTTGTTTCACAATCTTTATGTGCCTTTCAGTTGTCATTCCTCTTGTTTCCTTGTGAACTGTCTCTCTGTGAAATTATCCTTTATCCACTTTAAATCATGCCCATTTTACGAGGCTTCGAATTTTGATTCAGGGTTGATTGGTATTTGTCCTATCTAATGTATCAATAAATATCCAACAAGGTGCAACTATACACAGTTTATTTTATCTGTAAACTGCTCTACATGTTTCGAGTGGTTTCTCCACCCATCATCAGGAGCGCAAATAACTGTATTCACAGCATCTGATACTAGTCAACCGTTGCTGCTACCTGTCGCTGTAGCTATTTGAGCTCCTTTAACTTTACTGTATATCGAGTGATCCTTTCGCTAACGTCTGCCTGTTTCTGCCAGTATGTTACGAAATGTGAACTCTGCATGCATATCACCGCTTAGGTTCTCAGGGCTGGACCACATAAGCCTACATGTTGAACTAGGCCCTCGAGACAAGGCTTTTTTTAATAGGCTGTTGTGGCCTACAGTCATGTGCCATCGCCGTAACTTTAGTATATAAAATTTTAACAGTTTGTCAGCAGGTATTTAGGTACTAAAGTGTGGGACCTACAGATTGAACTGTTGATGATTCTTGGCCATACGCGATTTTCTTATCTAAACCTGGACTTGCAACAAACTGTATTACACAAGCTGCAAACTTTGTGAGTAGTTTAGGAATGCTAAGCTCTTGGACTGGCCCATCGTATAATGTTTTAAAGATCCAGACAGATTCAAGTTGCTGTTTTTAAGTTTTAAAACATGTAGAGTCCAAAATCTAAGCATTTCTAGGTTTCTGAATGAAGGCATCACGATGTGCTTGCAATTCAATTAACGTTACACAGTGTACGTCAGCACAATCTTTTTTATTCTTAAGCAAGGCTACGTGTTTCGACTAAAAGTCAGTCATCTTCAGGCCCTTACAACATTTTCGTTACCAGATGCTTTGCCCACTTTGGGATCCCAACGTGGGCAAAGCATCTGGTAACGAAAATGTTGTAAGGGCCTGAAGATGACAAACTTTTAGTCGAAACATGTAGTCTTGCTTAAGAATAAAAAAAAAAGATTGTGCTGACCTTTACTGTGTAACGTTAAATTCTAGGCTTGATACTTGAGGTTCTCACAGCGGTTTGGTTGAAGAGTCCAAATTACGCCGTGCAGACTGGTAAGTCTTGCCGGTCCACGTGACGTAACATCCCAGAACACTAAATTCTTGAGCCGGAAGTGCAAACAGAATTGTGACAACCGTATTATGTAGCACGTGCATGCTGCTTGGCGAGTTACAATTCTAGCTGGGCTTCAACAGCTCAGCTTTAATGCTACGCTGTTGTGTGGTCGTACGGAAATCCGTGGTGCGCACCATTCACGATGGACAGATGTTAACCATATTTAACGGAGGACCTTAAAGCTTTCTGGTACTTTGAAATTCCTCCAGGAAAATAAACTGACCCGCATACAGATTGAAAAACCGGACGTGCTTCTATGTCCGGTATTTTCACAGGGTGAAGCGATGTCGGCACGTTTGTGCCGCGAAACAAATCGCATATTCACTGTACAACTAAACATCGAGTGCGTCTTATGATTTTGTATTTGCTCTTGTATCATTCTTACAAGAAACACTCGGTTTGTTCCTTTTCCCTAACATGAAGTTTTACAAACATTTCTTTTCTGCCCTTCCTTCCTTATCTAACACTGAAGTTTGCTGGACTTTCAGAAGGTTTTTTCCGTGTTTTGGGTGGCGGACCTCGGCGTAACACGACGTGCTGGCATCTCAAGGAACAGCTAATTCATTTTTCCCGTAAGACCTTCTTTGTAATTACACCGCACAAGTTTCTGGTTTCGGTAGCAGTTAAATGAAAATGTATTGTACTTTTTTTTTTCCACTTATTTCCTATGAAGTGTAAAGTTACTGATTGCCAACGTCATTGATGTGAAAGTTTTCAACTCGGGTAATGTTTTATTCCCCATTTCCACCTCTCACTTCACATGCATTATTTACTGAATTTTCACATATTATGACATTGTATGACAGAGAAAGACGGGAATAAGAAACATACATAATTAAGATCTTCACAACTTGTATTCTTAGTTTATTATTATTATTGTGGGCCCGGTAGCTCAGTCGGTATAGTGACTGAGCTACGGGATGAACGGTCCGGGATCGAATCCCGGTGGGGACGAGATTTTCCGCCCGTCCTGACCGGCACTGGGACCTACCCAGCCTCCTGTAAAATGGGTACCGGGTCTTTCCCGTGGGTAAAATGCAACGTAAGACTTCCAAGACATCTGTGTGTAATTTCGTAACGAAGGAATCGTTAGTAGCCTAACACACACTACAATGTAATGCGGCTCGTCGCCATGTTTACAATTAGCTTCTCTGGAAATGCAGAACGATCAAGCTACGGAACAAAAGGAGGAAGGCTAGCTCTTGTTTCCTAATGCCTTTTTATAGGAGGCTCTATTGTTCTCAACGTCGTTGTCCCAAGTGAATAAATAACTTAGAAAGGACCATTTTATACTATCTAGACGGTAATCACCCTGTCCTTGTAAATTCGATTTCCCAGCTCGTAATGGAGAAGCGATGCTAACTCAATCTGGGGGCGCACTCTGAAACTTAAGATCAATGTTCACTCATGCCTCGCATCCACTTAGGTGCAGAAATTGTACATAAGAAGATTATTCAAGTAGGCTCTGTGTCTTATACTTGCTGCCACTTGAAGCAGTGTTAGAAGAGAGAAAGAAAGAGAAAAAATATTTTAAAAAGCCGAGGAACCAAGAGGAGATTACAACTTTCACATGTGTACCCCATTGTACTCTAGTCTATATCCCAAAGTTTCGGAGCAAATTGGTGCTACCGTTTTTAGGTAACGACTGTATTTGCCTTGCAGTCAACTTTGCTTAAAATCTTGGACGATCTTTAAGTTAAGGCCATGAGAACCTCAGAAGGGAAATTTTGGGAAATGTGAACAGGAAGAATGCAAAAGATAAAGAAAGGAGATACACAAGGAGAGAATTCAAATAAAGAAAATAGAGAATGGAGAAATTCAGTAAGCTAGAAACCGGAGTTTCAGGTTATTGGAGTGGTAAATGTGACAGTCTGCGCCGTGGAAACCGCTCTGTGATTCTTGCTGAACTAACTCAGGAGTTGAAGTGAAAGTGTCTCGTATGATACAAAATTTGCAGAGCTGATCCTCGTGCTCAGTGAAAGTTTAAATTAGCTTTAATATTATTTCGCGTGATATTAAAATGCGACGGCATGGATAAACGTAAGGAACTGTATGAGAGCACTGCTGCAGTGCCGGCCTTAGCAAACGTGGGTTCCGATTTCGATACTTGTGGCGGGTCCCTAACAGGTATTGTGCAGAAAAAAAAAGCCTAAGGTTAGTTTTATTGAACCTACACTTGGATGAAATGTTCAATTTTTATCGTTGTTTTTATTTTAAACCAAGCAAAAAAATTATTTATCTAATTTCAATTAATTTAACGCGCGAGTCCCGTTAGGAGCGCTGAGCTCGGTTGCGTCATATCGGTCCAGTCGACCCTAAGCTGACCTTGACTGCCGTTACGAACCGTTAAGACAACAGCAGCGTACCATTGTGTCTCGTAATATTCGTTATGTATGAAACAAATAGAAGGCCAGTTGCTCTGCTTGCTGAATCAACGCGACGCTTCATCTGCTATCCCAGTGTGTAGCGCCATACAGGTCTGACTTTCTTGCATGCCAGCATGACCAACAAGCTTCGGAGGAAATACAGTTAGCAGGATACCGTACTTTGTTATGCAAGTCTAGGAGTAGCTGTTTTGCCTGTACTCAGCACGTGTTTCGACCTTTAAAAGACCAAAGCAGAGCAACGTGGACAACATGGACATACATTTGTGTTTATTCACCCCTACGTCCGGTCGAGCATTCCTGTGTTTGAGAGTTACAAGGCTGCACTCTCATGTTCTATCGTGCGTAGTTTTAAGGTAAAGCTAAGTTTGGAACATTTGTGCAGTGACACTGCATATTCATCTTCCGGGACTCAAAATGCAATTCTGTTTGAATATTCAGTTCGTACCGCGCAGTAAACAGTTGCCATTGTAATGCTGTTTAAGGAAATAATTCCGTTTGTTCTGAGAACCGATAAAGCTCATGTGCGTTCTGTGGTCAGAACCTAGAATTTTTAATGTTTAACCTGGTGGTACATAAAGTAATTACTGAGCCTTGAAGGGTTAATTCGAATTTACGTAAATTTCCCTACTCGATCAAAATAAATCTCTTTAAAATCCACAAGTTCTGGGCGATTGATTTTGGTTTGTAATAATGCCGTTCTTATTGAATGAATGAATGAAGTAAGCAGCAGTCGACTGCGTTCTTAACCAATATAGTAGGTGCTTATTCCAGAGTAGTATCTGGAGTATAATCGCGCCGAAACTATCCAGAAACAGACCAAGTCAGTGCCGAATGTCAGCGGATTAGTTTGAAATTCATGCTCCCAAGTTCGCCGTACACCTGCGGCAACTTCTCCGACATAC
>Ga0131853_10009602_pt1 | contig 17704 bp, 14 predicted proteins | sample TergutLab28metaG_FD_92764 | JGI IMG/M metagenome (GOLD analysis project Ga0131853, IMG submission 92764) | Labiotermes labralis P1 segment gut microbial communities from Petit-Saut dam, French Guiana - Lab288 P1 (version 2) (version 2) | ecosystem: Host-associated > Arthropoda: Insects >... | reverse complement strand
TGCGCCAGATCGCGGCGACGTTGAACTGTTCGCTCGCGGAGGTGATCGGCGATGTCACCACGTCCTCGGCGGAGTGGCTGCTGATCCGCGAACTGCTGCAGGGCCGCGACCCCGCCGCGCTGCACCGCGCGCGTCTTGCGCTCGCGGAGATGTTCACGCAGACCAGCGCCGATCCGCACCGCAACGAGCGTATCGCGCTGGTCGGCTTGCGCGGCGCCGGCAAGTCGACACTCGGGCGCATGCTGGCGCAGGAACTCAAGGCGCCGTTCGTCGAACTCACGCGCGTGATCGAGCAACTGGCCGGCTGTCCGCCGTCCGAAATCCACTCGCTGTACGGCGCGAGCGCGTACCGGCGCTACGAACAGCGCGCGCTCGAAGCGGTGATCGCCGAGCACCCGCGCGCCGTGATCGCCTCGCCGGGCGGCCTCGTGGCCGAGCCGGGCACGTTCAACACGCTGCTCGCCCATTGCTTCACGATCTGGCTGCAGGCCACGCCCGAGGAACACATGCGCCGCGTGATCGCGCAGGGCGATCTGCGCCCGATGTCGGGCAACAGCGAGGCGATGGACGATCTCAAACGGATCCTCGCCGGGCGCTCCGAGCTGTACGGCCGCGCGGACATGGCGTTCGATACCAGCGAGAGGACGCTCGCCGACGCCTATCTGCAGTTGCGCGACCGCCTCGCGGCGCGCCTCGGCGCCGAGCCGGTGCAGATCGAGTAACGCGCGAACCTGGCGCGAATAAAGCGCGAATAACGCGCTTCGGGGTTTACCCGCCGACCGCCTGAATATGCACTAAAGTGCTTTACATGGGTTTCTCATTGCACTATCGTTCATTAAAACGAAGTGCATCTTCAGGAGAGAGACCCATGTCCGCAACCGAAACCGCGATCGCCCAGGCCCCCCGGGTCGATTACCGGACCGAGCCGTCGCAATACCGGCACTGGAAACTCAGCTTCGACGGCGCCGTCGCGACGCTCGGCATCGACATCGCCGAAGACGGCGGCATTCGCGATGGCTACAAGCTGAAGCTCAATTCATACGACCTCGGCGTCGATATCGAACTGCACGACGCGCTGCAGCGCATCCGCTTCGAACATCCTGAAGTGCGCACGGTGGTGCTGACGAGCCTGAAGGACCGCGTGTTCTGCTCGGGCGCCAACATTTTCATGCTCGGCCTGTCCACCCATGCGTGGAAGGTCAACTTCTGCAAGTTCACGAACGAGACGCGCAACGGCATCGAAGATTCGTCGCGTTATTCCGGTCTGAAATTTATTGCAGCCGTGAACGGCGCCTGTGCAGGCGGCGGCTATGAAATGGCACTGGCCTGCGACGAGATCCTGCTCGTCGACGACCGCTCGTCGTCGGTCGCACTGCCGGAAGTGCCGCTGCTCGGCGTGTTGCCGGGCACCGGCGGCCTGACGCGTCTGACCGACAAGCGCAAAGTGCGTCACGACCGCGCCGACATTTTCTGCACCGTGGTGGAAGGGGTGCGCGGCGAACGTGCGAAGGCATGGCGTCTCGTCGACGACGTCGTGAAGCCGAACCAGTTCGGCGCGGCGGTGCAGGCGCGTGCGCTCGAACTGGCGGCGCAAAGCGATCGTCCGGCCGGCGCGCAAGGCGTGGCGCTCACGCGCATCGAACGCGTCGAGCACGCCGACGGCCTCAGCTACGCCACGGTCGACGTCGCGATCGACCGCGCAAAGCGTACCGCGACCTTCACCGCGAAAGCGCCCGTTGCGCCGCTACCGGAAGGCATCGACGCGATCGTCGCCGCGGGTACCGCGTGGTGGCCGCTGCAGTTCGCGCGCGAACTCGACGACGCGATCCTCTCGATGCGCACCAACGAACTCGACATCGGCACCTGGATCCTGAAAACCGAAGGCGATGCGCGTGCCGTGCTCGCCGCCGACGCCGCGCTGCTTGCGCATCGCGAACACTGGTTCGTGCGCGAAACGATCGGCATGCTGCGTCGCACGCTCGCGCGTATCGACGTGTCCTCTCGCTCGCTGTTCGCGCTGATCGAGCCGGGCTCGTGTTTCGCCGGGACGTTCGCCGAACTCGCGTTTGCCGCCGATCGCACTTACATGGCCGCGCTGCCGTCGAACGAGGACGAAGAACCCGCGATCACGCTCTCGGAAGTCAATTTCGGCTTCTACCCGATGGTTACGCATCAATCGCGTCTCGGCCGCCGCTTCTATGAAGAGGTCGAGCCGCTCGAAGCCGTGCGCGCGAAGATCGGTCAGGCGGTGAAGCCGGTCGAGGCCGAGCGTCTCGGTCTCGTGACCGCCGCGCCCGACGACATCGACTGGGCCGACGAAATCCGCATCGCACTCGAAGAGCGCGCCGCGATGTCGCCCGATGCATTGACCGGCCTCGAAGCGAATCTGCGTTTCAACGGCCCGGAAACGATGGAGACGCGTATTTTCGGCCGTCTCTCCGCCTGGCAGAACTGGATTTTCAACCGGCCCAACGCCGTGGGCGAGAAGGGTGCGCTCAAGGTGTACGGCAAGGGCAGCAAGGCGCAATTCGACGCCAACCGCGTTTGAGATCACGCGCGGCAACCTCCGGCCGGCGCGGGACCGGAGGGCCGCCTCGAGCATGACCCGCGTGTTTTGCGTGAGCCGAGCCTCAGCCACCAGGAACCGAAATGTCCTCGATTAACTACAGCGAAAAAATCCCGAACAACGTCAATCTCGCCGACGATCGTGCACTGCAGCGCGCGCTCGAACAGTGGCAGCCCAACTTCCTTTCGTGGTGGGGCGACATGGGCCCCGAAGGCTCGCACGGCTACGACGTCTATCTGCGCACGGCCGTGAGCGTCGACGCGGGCGGCTGGGCGCACTTCGATCACGTGAAGATGCCCGACTACCGCTGGGGCATCTTTCTCACGCCGGGCGAGGCCGATCGCAAGATCCATTTCGGCGCGCACAAGGGCGAGGCCGCGTGGCAGGACGTGCCCGGCGAGCATCGCGCGAATCTGCGCCGCATCATCGTCACGCAGGGCGACACGGAACCGGCTTCGGTCGAACAGCAACGTCACCTCGGGCTTACCGCGCCGTCGATGTACGACATGCGCAACCTGTTCCAGGTGAACGTCGAAGAAGGACGGCACCTGTGGGCCATGGTGTATCTGCTGCATCGCTACTTCGGCCGCGACGGTCGTGAGGAAGCCGAAGCATTGCTCGAACGCCGCTCGGGCGACGACGACAATCCGCGTATTCTCGGCGCGTTCAACGAGCGCACGCCGGACTGGCTGTCGTTCTACATGTTCACGTATTTCACGGACCGCGACGGCAAGTTCCAGCTCTCGGCGCTCGCGGAGTCGGGTTTCGATCCGCTCGCGCGCACGACGAAGTTCATGCTGACCGAGGAAGCGCATCACATGTTCGTCGGCGAATCGGGCGTGTCGCGCGTCGTGCAGCGCACCGCGCAGGTCATGAACGAACTGAAGACCGACGATCCGAAGCGTCTGCGCGAGGCCGGCGTGATCGACCTCGATACGGTCCAGCGCTACCTGAATTTCCACTACTCGGTGACGATCGACCTGTTCGGCGCCGATCATTCGTCGAATGCCGCGACGTTCTATAGTTCGGGGCTCAAGGGGCGTTACGAAGAAAGCAAGCGCGACGACGACCACCAGCTCGAAGGCCAGACTTATCGTCTGCTCGACGTGAAGGACGGCAAGCTCGTCGAGCGCGAAGTGCCGATGCTCAACGCCATGAACGAAGTGCTGCGCGACGATTACATCAAGGATTCCGTGGCGGGCGTGAACCGCTGGAACAAGGTGCTCGAGAAGGCCGGCATCGATTTCCGCCTCACCGTGCCGCACAAGGCGTTCAATCGTGCGATCGGTACTTTCGCGGGCGTGCGCGTGGCGCCGGACGGCCGTATTATCGGCGAGGCCGAATGGGCCGCGAACGAAGCGAAGTGGCTGCCCACGCCCGAAGATCGCGCGTATGTCGCGTCGCTGATGGGCCGCGTGGTCGAGCCGGGCAAGTTCGCGAACTGGATCGCGCCGCCGGCAATGGGCATCAACCGTCAGCCCGTCGATTTCGAGTACGTACGCTTTAACTGAAAGACGCCGTAGCGCCCGCGCCGTCATGCGCGGGCCGCGGCAAGGCTTGGAGAGGGAGACCCTCATGAACGGACCGGCACCGCTCGCGATCCTCAAGCAGCACTTGATCGATCCGGAAATCTGCATCCGCTGCAATACCTGTGAAGAAACCTGTCCGATCGACGCGATCACGCACGACAGCAACAACTATGTCGTGAAGGCCGACGTCTGCAACGGCTGCATGGCCTGCGTGCCGCCGTGCCCGACCGGCGCGATCGACAACTGGCGCAACGTGTTGCAGGCGCAGGCCTACAGCATCGACGAGCAGCTCACGTGGGACGAGTTGCCCGCGCAGAATCCGTCCGTGGGCGCGCCCGCGCAGGAGGAAACGGCCGCCGGTACGGTCGCCGCGCAGACGGTCGGCGTGCAGGACATCGAAGACGTGCAGGGCGGCTCCGATCTCGTGCGGGGTTCGACGGTGCCGCCGTGGTCGGCCGCGCGTCCCTATGTGAATCTGTACACGCACAAGGCGCCCACCACGGCCACCGTAGTGGGCAATTACCGCCTCACGGGCGAAGCGAGCGAAAGCGATATCCATCACATCGTGCTCGATTTCGGTGCGATGCCGTTCCCGGTGCTCGAGGGGCAGTCGATCGGCATCCTGCCGCCCGGCGAGGACGCGCAGGGCCGGGCCCATCACGCGCGCCAGTATTCGATCGCGAGCCCGCGCGACGGCGAGCGTCCCGGCTACAACAACGTTTCGCTGACGGTGAAGCGCGTGACGCAGGATCATCAAGGCGACGCCACGCTGGGCGTCTGCTCGAATTATCTGTGCGATCTGAAGAAGGGCGACGTGGTGACCGTGATTGGCCCGTTCGGCAACACGTTCCTGATGCCGAATCACCCGGACTCGCATCTGCTGATGATCTGCACAGGCACGGGCTCCGCGCCGATGCGCGCGATGACCGAGTACCGGCGGCGCCGGCGCCTGAAAGGCGCGACGGGCAAGCTGATGCTGTTTTTCGGCGCGCGCACGCGTGAGGAGTTGCCGTATTTCGGACCCCTGATGAATCTGCCGAAGGATTTCATCGATATCAATCTCGCGTTCTCGCGTACCGTGGGCGAGCCGAGGCGCTACGTGCAGGACGCCATGCGCGAGCGCACCGTCGATGTCGCGCAGTTGCTCAAGGACGCGAACACGCACATCTACGTCTGCGGCTTGAAGGGGATGGAGGACGGCGTGCTGCAGGCCTTGCAGACGATTGCCGATGCGCACGGCCTTGGCTGGGACACGTTGTGGACGCGTCTGAAGCGCGAAGGCCGTCTGCATCTGGAGACGTACTGAAACTGAAAGCGGAGCGGGGCACGCCGGCCAAGGCGTGCCCGCAGCAGCGTCAAACGGGATTAAACGGGATTAAACGGGATTAAACGGGATTAAACGGGATCAAACGGCATTGTGCGCCTTGTCTTCGATGAGACGCACGAGCGTGTGCAGCATGCGGTTCGCGGGCGTGGGCACGCCGAGCGCCTTGCCGCGCTGCGCGACGAAACCGTTCAAGTGGTCGATCTCGCTGCGCCTGCCGCGCGCCACGTCTTGCGCGGTCGACGAATACTGCCCCGGCATCGACTCGATGATGCGGCGCAGGGCGCCGTCGATATCGGGCGGCAGCGTCACGCCGTCGGCCTGGGCAACCGCGATGCATTCGGCCACGACGTCGCCGATCGAATCCATCACCCCTTCACCCTTGACGAGCCTGCCATACGGCAACTGCGCGATCGCGGAAATCGCGTTATAGGCACAGTTCAGGATCAGCTTGGCCCATAGCGAACCGCGCACGTTCGCGGAGATCTCGACGGGCACGTGGGCATCGACAAACATCTTCGCGATCGCTTCGCTACTTAACGACGATGCGGACGAAGCGGACGATGCGCTCGGCTCGATCACGAGTTCGCCGCGCCCGCGGTGAAGCACGTGGCCGGGGCCGGCCATTTCGGTGGCGACGTAGACGACCGTCGCGGCCACCTTCTCATCGCCGAGTACGCCGCGCAGGCGGTCCGCGTTATCGACGCCGTTTTGCAGCGTCAGCACGAGTGCATCGGCCGCGAGATGCGGCTTGATGCTGGCTCCGGCGCTCTCGGTGTCGGTCGATTTCACGCAGAACAGCACGAGCTGCGCGCCGGCCACGGCGGCCGGATCGGTGCTGGCCGTGAGATGCGGGTGGCCGATCTGCTCGTCGAACTGCTGTGCCTGCAGGCGCAAGCCTTCGCGTTCGATGGCTTCGACGTGCTGCGGGCGGCCGATCAGCACCACGTCGTGTCCTGCGCGCGCGAGCATGCCACCGAAGTAGCAGCCCACCGCGCCTGCGCCCATGACGGCGACTTTCATACGCGTTCCCTCCGTAACCAGAAATTGCGAATTGGGGTTCAGCGATTATCGCAGGGCGGGCGCAAGTCAGTCAGTCGGTTTTTGCCCCCATCCGCCGCCCAGCGAGAGGAACAGCTTCACCTGGTCGAGCGCCACCTGGCCGTCGGCGGCCGCGACTTGCGCCTGCACCGAGGTCAAGGTGCGCGTCGCATCGAGGTCGGCGAGGAACGATTGACGGCCGGCCGCGTAGAGGCGGTGCGTTTCGTTGGCCGACTGCTTTGCCGATGTGAAGGCCGAGCGCAGCGCGTCGGCGCGCTGGTCGTCGGCGGCGTAGGTCGCGAGATCCGTCTGCGTTTCGCGCAGCGCGTTGAGTACGACGCCGTCGAAGTGCGCGAGCGCACCGCGTGTGGCCGCCTGCGCTTCGCTCACGCGTTCGCGCTGACCGTTGATCGGGAACGACCAGCTAATCAGGGGTCCTATCGACCAGTGATTGGTATCGGGCGAAAACAGATCGCCCGCAAGGCCGAGCGATCCCGCGCTCGCGCCGATGCTGACCGACGGATACAGCGCCGCCGTGGCCACGCCGATGCGCGCGGTCGCGGCCGCGAGTTGGCGCTCGGCTTCGCGCACGTCGGGGCGGCGTTTGAGCAGGGCCGCGCCGTCGCCGACCGGAATCGGCTGCGTGAGCTTCGGCAGTCGCGAGCAGGTCTGCACGGCAGGCGGCAGATCGGCGGGCGCGACCGCGAGCAGCATCGCGAGTTGATACTGCGCCGCGCGCTGGCGTCCCACGAGGCGCGGAATGTCGGCGGCGATCGTCTGCGCCTGGGTCACGCCGCGTGTGACATCGGGCTGGTCGCCGCGGCCCGCGTCGCGCAGCCGCTTCGAGAGCGCGACGCGCTCTTTCTGCAGCTTCAGCGATTGCTGCGCGATGGCGAGTTCGTCGCCGGCCGAGCACGCTTCGACATAAGCCTGCACGACGCCCGCGGCCACGGTGATGCGCGCGAGATCGGCGGCGGCCTGCACGGCTTCGTCGTCGGCGCGGGCCGCTTCCACACCGCGCTTCAACTTGCCGAACAGGTCGAGTTCATAAGAGACGTTCAGGCCGAGCGCGCCTTCGTTCTCGACGGGCAGCTTGCTGAAAATCAGGTACTGCTCGCCCGATTCCTGCGCGCGCGCGAACGCGGCGCTGGCGCTGGCCGAGAGGCCGCCTTCGGCGCGCGCGGCATCCACCGCCGCGTTGGAGCGCGCGATATTCGCCGCGGCTTCGCGCAGGCGGGTGTTCGACTTCAGCGCGTCGCGCACGAGGCCGTCGAGCACGGGGTCGTCGTAGAGATGCCACCAGTCGGCGGGCAGGTCGCCCGACGTGACGGGGGCATTCTGGGCGCCCGCCAGCGGGCCTTGTGCGAGCGGGGCGTTGACGAGCGCATCGTTCGGCAGCTTGTAGTTGGGGCCGAGCGTCATGCACGCGCCGAGCGCGAGCACGAGCGGCACAAGAGGCGCAAGCGCGAACGCGCGCCAAAGACTGCGCGTCATTGCGAAGCTCCCGCAACGCTTGCCGCGCTGGCGGCGCTCGCACCGCCGGCACTGGAAGCCGCGCTGTTCCGGTCACGACGCGGCGCGCGCACCGCGACGGTCGCCGTGCGGCCCGCGATCATGCGGAAATCCGCGGGCACTTCGTCGAGCGCGACACGCACGGGAATGCGCTGCGCGAGCCGCACCCAGCTAAACGCGGGGTTCACGTTCGGCAGCATGTTGGGGCCTTGCGCGCGATCGCGGTCTTCGATGGCGGCGACGATGCTCTGCACGTGTCCGCGCAGAACATGCGGCTCGCCCATCACCGTGATGTCGACCGGCTCGCCGATATGAATGTGCGCGAGCTTCGTTTCCTCGAAGTAGCCATCCACGCGGAACGAGTGCAGATCGACCACCGCGACCTCCGGGCGGCCCGCGGCGACGTATTCGCCCACGCGCGGCGCGCGGTCGTTCAGATAGCCGTCCACGGGGCTCACGATCGTCGTGCGCTGCAGGTTCAGACGTGCGGTATCCACCTGCACCTGCGCGTCGGCCACGACGGCTTCGCCTTGCTCCACGCGCGAGCGGCTTTCTTCGAGCGCTTCACGCGCGACGAGATCGCCGAGCGTGAGATTGCGCGCGTACTCGCGTTTGGCCTGCGCGAGCGCTGCTTCGTGCTGTTGGAGCGTGGCTTGAGCGAGACGCAGTGCGAGCGCGTAGCGCGCGTGGTCGATGACGAACAGCACCTGGCCTTGCTTGACCGGTTGGTTGTCCTTCACTTCGACGTCGGTGATGAGGCCGCTGACGTCCGGCGCGACCTGAATCACGTCGGCCCGCACGCGGCCGTCGCGCGTCCACGGCGAGAACATGTAGTAGTTGACGATGCGCCACAGCACGAGGGCGGCGACCACGACGACGATGAGCGTCAGCAGGATCTGTCCTGCGGAAAACCAGGTCTTTTTCACGTTAGTTGGGCATGAAGCGATGCGAGATGACGACAACGGCGGCCAGTACGAAGACGTAGATGCCGAGGTCGAAAATGGTACGGTGCCAGACGAGGCGATAAAAACCCACACGGGTGAGCACTTTGCCGATCACGACGTTGATCAGGTACGCGATCAGCATCAGCACGAGAATGGCCGGCACGAATACGCCGAAGATATCGATTTCGCCGATCATGATGCGACGCCGGAAAGAATGGGACGAATAGCGGGGCTCATGTGCGGGCCTCCTGGGAAGCGTGAGGCCGATCGGTGCCGCTGTGCGGAAACAGCGAGAGCCGTATGCCGACGAGCGCGTTCATCGTGTCGTGCAGCCAGCGCTGTGCTGCGGAGAGGCGCGGCGAGGCGTCCGCTGGCGCCGCTTCGTCGGCGGAGGCGGCGGACGCCGCGAGATTGCCGAGCGACGCGGCGCGCACGCGCGTGATCGCATCGTCGATCGTATCGCGCAGCGCGGCTGGCACGCTCTGGCGTTCGCTCTCATTGGCGCACTGCGCGTAGTGGGCGTGGACGCCTGCCAGCACGCGCTCGATGGTCATCGACGTGTCGTCGCCGAGCCGGCGGCGCAAATGGCGCAGATCGAGCGCGCTGAGCGCGATGCGCAGATCGCGGAAACTTTCGATCGACGGATGACGATGCTCGTCCGAGGCCGCAAGACGCGGCAGTAACTGCATGACGCGGTCGAGCATGCGCGAGGTCAGGTCGCGCTGATTGACGAGCTTGCGGTCCGAGGCGGTTAGCGCAACGTCTTCCCAGCTCGAACGCAACAGGCGTTTCACGGCCAGTTCGGCGCCGAACGGGCGCGTGATGCGGGTCCACAGATAGGCGAACAGCAACCCCGCGAGACCCGCGAGGTTGCTGTTAAGAAACACAAAGAAATCGGCCTCGTAAGCGCCCTGAATGCTCACGAACGTGGCCGTGTTGACGGCCACGAGCATCGTCACCATGTTGAACTGCGGGCGCGGAATCAGCGTGCCGATCAGGATGAAAGGCACTGCGAACAAAATGATGAGCATCGGAAAGTCGTGCACGTTCGGCAGCGCCACGAACAGATACAGCCCCGCAAAAAACACGCTCGCGCAGGTCGAGAGGAAAAATTTGAACACGAGCGGCGCCGGTTCATCGAGCGCGGCGAAGAAGCAGCACGCGACGGCCGTGAGCGCGACGGCGCCCGCGCCGTCATGCCAGCCCGAGCTGATCCACAGCGCGCACGCGACGATGATCGCGCTCACCGGCACGAGACACGAGAAGAACATCATGCCGCGATCGAAGTAACGCTCCTTGCCGCCGAGGCGCCAATGGCGATAACGCGGCTGCCATGCGCCGCCGCCGTGCGCGATCAACGCGCGCAGCGCACGGCAGTCCTGCCACACGTCGATCACCTGATGCAGCCGCCACAGCGCGTTCGACAGCAGCGCGCCCTCCCAGCTTGCGAGCGCATCGTCCGCGGGCTGCATCGCCTCGACGCGCGCGCGCAGGCTTTCGGCGACGGGGTCGCCCGCGTCGTCGTGCATGTCTTCGGCGCGCGTGGGCAGCGGCGCGTCGAACCATTTGGCCGTGTCGGCGAGCAGCGCATCGAGACCGGCGGGCCGCGTGTGCAGATCGCGCATCAGCGCGAGCAGCGGGTCGGCGAGCGCCGACACCATCGGCAGGAACAGCAGCATGCGGCCGCGCAGCGATTCGGCGCGCGCCACCATCTCCGGGTGGGTGTGGTCGTAGCCCAGTTGGCTCAGCAGGAATTCGAGGCCGTTGACCGTGCCCGCGAGGCGCTGCCGGCACGCGGAAAGCGTCTTGCCCGCGAAGTGGCCGGACAGCGTTTCGCGGCCGTAGAACGACGCGTCGCGAAACCACGCGTCGGCGCGTTCGACCAGCGAGGGCGCGAGACGGCTCGGCAAGATGGCGCTGCCCACGACGCTCGCGCAGACGATGCCGAGCACGATCTCTTCCGTGCGCGCGACGGCGAGGCCGAACACGGCCGTGGGGTCGGTAACGGCGGGCAGCGCGATGAGCGGCATCGTATAGCCCGCGAGCATGAACACGTAGCTGCGCGCCGTGCGGTCCGAGATCGCGAGATAGAGCAGCGTGCCGGTCCACAGCGCGACGATCACGCTGAAAACGTAGGGCATTTCGACGAACGGCGGCACGAGCACGATCGCGGCGAACGCGCCGAGCGCGGTGCCGAGCGCGCGATAGAGCGCCTTCGAGCGCGTCGCGCCGACGAACGGGTTCGAGACGATGTACACGGTCGCCATGGCCCAGTACGGGCGCGGCAGTTCGAAGTACAACGCGAGATAGAGCGCGAGCATCGACGCCGCGAAGGTCTTCACGGAAAACAGCCAGTCGCGCACGGTGGGGTAAGTCATGACGCCGTTCGGTGGTGATGCGCGGCGTCGGCCGCATCGGAGGCGTTGAACGCGTTGAGCACGCGCAGCGTCGCTTCGAGATCGGCGCGCGTGATGCCCTTGAGCACGCGCTCGCGCAGCGCAAGCAGATCGTCTTCCATCTTCGCGGTGACGGCGCGGCCTTCGGCGGTCAGCGAGATCGTCTTCGCGCGCCGGTCGTCCGGGTCTTCGTCGCGGCGCACGAGACCCGCTGCGCAGAGCTGATCGAGCAGACGCACGAGCGACGGCCCTTCGATGCCGACGTGCTCGGCCAGCGTGACCTGACGCACGGCCGCCCCGAGCCGCCCCGCGGTCAAGAGCGGCGCCGCGCACGCTTCCGACACGTTATAGGCGGACAGCGCGCCGTCGGTGGTGCGCCGCCATTTGCGCGCGGCGACGATGAGCGTACTGCTCACGGCTCGACGTAATGTATGAAGATTGGTCATCGGCGGGAGGGAGGTTCGGGCAAGTCCAGGCGCAACTCCAAGCGATTCGATAGCAAACTATCTATTTGGAGGGGCGCAACCTTACTGGATCTTAGGCAAGTTGGTCAACGGCTGTCGTGCATGTGAGCGATGCGGCGTTGCAAGACCGTCACACCGTCCAGCCCGCGAGCAGGGTGGGTAGTTCGGCCATGTCGGTGAAAACGTGTGCGACGCCCGCTTCGAGCAGCGCCTCGGCACTGCTGTGGCTGGGGGTGCCCGGGCTGTAGCCGAACACGGTTGCGCCGGCGGCGAGACCCGCGCGCACGCCCGTGACCGAATCTTCGATCACGGCGCAGCGCGTGGGCGCGACGCCGAGTCCGGTGGCCGCCGCCAGATAGACATCGGGATGCGGTTTGCTGCGCGGCATTTCATGGCCGCTATAGATCTGCGCATCGAAGCAGTCGAACAGGCCGACCTTGCGCAGTTGCAGTTCGAGCTTGTGGCGATCGGCCCCCGAGGCCACGGCGATGCGTCCGCGCGAGGCCGCGTGCACGGCGCGTACCGCGGCGGGCGCGCCGGGGATCTCGATGAGATCGCGCGCGAGCGCCTCGTTGCGGCGCGCGCGAAAGCCGTTCAACCAGACCTCGTCGATCGCGACGCCGGTGCGGGCCTCGATGAGCGCCGCCTCGTCCTTGACCATCTTGCCGACGAAAATCGCCATCGTTTCCTCGACCGTGAGCGTCCAGCCCAGTTCGCCGAGCATCTGCGCGAGCACGGTGTTCGTGATGCGCTCGGAGTCGACCAGTACGCCGTCGCAGTCGAACAGCACGGCATCGAAGGAAATGAGGGACATCGTCGGTGGGGGCGTGAGGCGGCACGGAGCCTGGGAGCGCGATGATAGCCTGGGTTGGCGTGCAGCGTGGCGCTCGCCGGCAGGCGGGCCGGAACGGGGTGGAAGAGGCGAGCCAAAACGCGGGACAATGGCGCTCCCTGCCAATCTATCCGCTCCGATGTCCACCGATAAACCGATTCCCCCTGCCACGCCCGACGCCGATTCGCACACGCTTCCCGGCCGCGCGAACTACAGCCAGTTCGCCGAGCGCTACGCGCAACGCGTGGCGGACAAGCCCCACAACGCGCTTTACGAACGCCCGGCGACGCAGGCGCTGCTCGGCGACGTCGCGGGGCAGAGCGTGCTCGACGCGGGCTGCGGCCCCGGCTTCCTGAGCGCGAAGCTCGCCGCACAGGGTGCGCGCGTGCAGGCCTTCGACGTGACGCCCGCGATGATCGAGTTAGCGCGCGAACGCTGCGCCGGGCAGGCCGTTGAAATCGCGTTGGGCGATCTGGGGCAGCCGCTTCACTGGCTGGAAAACGCAAGCTTCGATGCGATCGTCTGCTCGCTCGCGCTCGACTATGTCGAACGGCTTGCGCCGACTTTCGCGGAGTTTCATCGCGTGGCGAAACCGGGTGCGCGGCTCGTGTTTTCGATGGCGCATCCGCTGCGCGACTGGATCGACACCCGCACGCGCGGCGGCCGCAGCTACTTCGAGACGACGCGGTTCGGGCTGCACTGGGGCGGGTTTGGCGAGCCGAAGCCCTATATCGAGGCGTTCCGCCGACCGCTGGCCGATATCGTCAACGGCCTGAGCGATAGCGGCTGGACGCTCGAGCGGCTCGTCGAGCCGCGACCGCTGCCGGAAATGAAAGCGGTCGCGAGCGCGCTCTACGCCGAACTGGAGCAGTCGCCCGCGTTTATCTGCATTCGCGCCAGGCGCGCGGTTTAGCGCAGCGTTTCGCGCCCGCCGGCGATCAGCGAGGCTTCGAGCGCCGCGACGCCGGCCGGCAGATCGACGTTCGCGCCAAGATCGCGGATCGTGCGCCCGAGCGCATGCACGGTGCGAAACAGGTTGTGCTCGCGGCACTGTTCGCCCATCTGCCCGATGCGGACGATTGGCAGACCGAACGAACCCGAGATCTCTACCTGATACTGCTGCGAAATGCGCTCGCAGACCGCGCGCGGCGTGAGCCCCGACGGCAGCGCGACACCGACCACGGAATTGAGGCGGCAGTGTTCGGGCGAATACAGTGCGAGCCCGAGCGCCGCGACCGCGTTTTGCAGCGCGAGCGAGCAGCGCTGATGGCGCGCGAAACGCTTCTCCAGCGTTTCCGTGCAGACGAGCCGCAACGCCTCGTGCAACGCAAGCACGCCCGACACGGGCGCGGTGTAGTGATAGCCGGCCTTGTGCCAGAAGTTTTCGGCGAGCGTCGCGTCGAGACACCAGTGCGTGTTCGGCACGGTGCGCGTGCGCACGCGCTCCCAGGCGGCGTCGGAGAACGCGATCAGCGACACGCCCGGGATCGACGACAGTCCCTTCTGGCCGCCCGTGATCACGACGTCGATGCCCCACGCGTCCATGTCGAGCGGCATCGTGCTGAGCGTGCAGACCGCGTCGACCACGACGAGCGCGCCCGCGGCCTTCGCAAGCTGCACGATTTCCTTCAACTGCCGGTTCCAGATCGTATTCGAAGTTTCGCCATGCACGACCGTCACGACCGCGGGCCGCGTGCGTTCGAGTTCCTGTGCGAAGGCCTCGAGCGAAACGATCTCGCGGTCGGGCACTTCGAGCATCGTCACGTCGGCGCCGATCCGCTGCGCCATTTCCGCCATCCGGTGGCTGAAGAAGCCGTTCACGATCGACAGCACGCGCGTGCCGGGCCAGGCGAGATTGGACACCGCCATCTCCATCGCGGCCGACCCCGGGCCCGCGACGCCGAGCACCCAGTTCGAGCGGGTCTGGAACACATAGCGCGCCATCGCTTTGACCTGATGGATCACGCGCGCCATCGTGTCGCCAAGGTGATTGATGACGACCGAGTTGGCCTTGGCCACCGCGGCCGGGATCGGCACGGGGCCCGCGCCCATCATGAGGAGCGGCTCGTCGGGCAGGATCAGGTCGAGCGAGTCGACGACCGGGCAGGCGACCGGGACGGCCTGGGTGTCGGGAGCCGCAAAGGGGTCGGGGGGGAGCGTGTTGGCGTTCATTGGGGGTCCTGTTTGCGGTATGGGCCGGAGTGCGACGCGGTCACGGCCTGAACGGATCAGTGTTGCCCGCCGCGCGGGGTCTGACCATGGACAGTTACGCACAATTCCGGTGGACAGTCCCTGTACACCGCTCAATCTACCAGCGCTTCCTTTGCGCGGGCGCCGGGGCGCTCGTTCGCCAACCCGTTTAAAAGAACTCCGTGCACAGCGTCACGCCGATAAAAATCCCGCCGACCAGCCCCACCGCGAGACCGACCAACAGCAGGTTCAGATCCTCATCCAGCAGGAACGGATCGCGTTTGGCGCGCAGCAGCGTGCGCAGCAGCAGCGGGCGCGGAAACAGGATCAGTGCGGAGACCAGCACCGGCACGCCCAGTTCGAAAAACCGGTTGATGTAGTGCGCGTCGAGCGAGGCGCCGAAGTATACGGACACGAACACGAGTGCCGCCGTCAGCAACGCCGCCTTCAGCATCCCGGATACGAGCTGGTCGGTGGGGTAGGGATTCATGGATGAACGATGGGTTGACGGATCGAAGACGGGGCTCGATCACGTCCATAGGTGGTACAAATTTGTTTGACAATAACCGCTTAAAACTTGGCCTTCAGGGTATGCCCGGAGGGATGCAAAATAAGTCATTCGTATGAAAAGCAAGGAAAATGAAATATTTTTCCGCATTTCAGGGGTGCATTTCCCAAAGTATGGGGAATTTCGATGCACTGCTCAACCTAGGGTTGACCCGTCGACCGTTGTATTTGGTCATATTTGTCACAGGACGTTATTGGTTGTTTGACAAGATAAAAGAGCCGATGCTACCTTCTGGCCCATAGCTGGGTAGGTGCGTCGGTAGTGGAACCGCGTGGCCGCCTTTCAGAAAAAACAAGCCGTACCGACAGGGGCAACCTGTCGTTCGTGGGGTGGAGACGCAGTGAAGAAGAAGCCGGTCGAGACCAGATCCAATCAAGCCGGGTCGGAGCAAAGCGCAGCGCAGGGCGCCGACGCCAAATCGCAAGCGGCGCAGGCCAAGGGCAGCTTTGTTGCGCCAGCCCAGGTGCCGACCCAGCAGGGGCCGGACGGCATCCGCTTCGATTTCAACGACGGTTGCCGCGTGTCGCTGCCGGAGGGCGACTGGTTCGTGCGCCTGCGCGACGCGGTCACGAACAACGTTCTGTTCGAGACTTCGCTGCAAGCCGGCTTCGTCGCGAGCAGCAAGAAGTACTTCGTGCCGTTCGAGATCGAGGTGCGCCGCGGCGAGACGGAGGTCCTGCGGCACCGGCTCGATTTCGACGGCAAACAGGTCTTGATCCAGTTTCCCGTCGGCACGCTCGGCGATCTGATCGCGTGGTTTCCCTATGCGGCGAAATTCGCGCAGCAGCATCCCGGCTGCACGCTCACGTGTTCGATGGGCGCGCCGCTGATCGCGTTGTTCAAGGGCTGCTATCCGAACATCCGCTTCGTGACGCCCGAGGAACTGGATCCCGAGCAGTTCTACGCGACCTACAAGATCGGTCTGTTCTTCAGCGACGAGGCCTGTAACGACCAGCCCTGCGATTTCCGCCTCGTGGGCCTGCATCGCACGGCCGGCTACATCCTCGGCGTCGATCCCGGCGAAGTGCCGCCGCAGATCGAATTGCCCGACGACTCGCGGCCGATTCCCGAGAAGTACATCTGCATCGCCGCGCAAAGCACGACGCAATCGAAGTACTGGAACAACCCGACCGGCTGGCGCGAACTCGTGCACTTCCTCAAGGAACACGGCTATCGCGTGATCTGTATCGATCAGAAGGCGACTCACGGCACGGGCACGGTCTGGAATCACCTGCCGTACGGCTGCGAAGACCAGACCGGCGACCGGCCGCTCGCCGAGCGCGCGCGCTGGCTCAAGCATGCCGAATTCTTCGTAGGCCTGAGTAGTGGCCTGTCGTGGCTCGCATGGGCCATGGGTACGCCCGTCGTGATGATCAGCGGCTTCACGCATCCGACCAACGAATTCCATACGCCGTACCGGGTCATCAATTACCACACGTGCAATAGCTGCTGGAACGACGTGCGCGTGATGTTCGATCACAAAGACTTTCTGTGGTGCCCGCGTCATGCGGGGACGTCGCGGCAGTTCGAATGCACCCGTCTGATCACGACCGAGCAGGTCAAGCACGTGATCAGGCAGATACCGGTGTTCGCAGCAGCGTAGTTGGCATGTAGTGCGCCGGGCCCGGCGAAACAGTTGCATCAACAATTAAACGAATAACGCGGCACGGACGTGCCGCGCACCTGTTGGGGACACTCCAAAAATGAAGAGGCTCACCTACCGCCGCAAGTTTTGCGTGCATCGCTTCGGGTTCAAGCGTGTGCAGCTGTCTCGCCTGGCGCGCTTTCTGCTGGGCCTGGCGACATTGCATGCGCTAGCCATGCCGGCGGCGCAAGCGCAATCGGTTGTGTCTTCAACGACATCGGGTAGCGTCGTGTCGGGTACCGGCGTGACGCAGGACATCGTGGCGGGCGGTCTCGCGCAGGTGACGACGATCGAAGCCGGCGGTTCGCAGGCGGTGTCGTCGGGCGGGTCCGCCACGGGCAACCTGGTGTTGTCCGGCGGTACGGTGACGGTGTCGGCCGGCGGTAACGAATCGGGCGAAACGGTCTCGTCGGGCGGTCTGGATGTGATCGAAGACGGCGGTACGGCTTCGGGCGGCGTGGTGTCGGCGGGCGGCGTGCAACTGGTGTCGGGTACCAATGCCGTCGCGTCCGCCACGAGCGTGGTGTCGTCGGGCGGCTCGCAGGTCGTGTCGGCCGGCGGGACGACCTTCGATACCCAGGTGGTGATTTCCGGCGCCACGCAATATGTCTCGAATGGCGGGGTCGCTTCGGGCACGACGCTCTATGCCACGAGCGGCAACCAGTACATCTTCAGCGGCGGCTCGGCCGTCGA
>Ga0131853_10009600_pt1 | contig 17705 bp, 14 predicted proteins | sample TergutLab28metaG_FD_92764 | JGI IMG/M metagenome (GOLD analysis project Ga0131853, IMG submission 92764) | Labiotermes labralis P1 segment gut microbial communities from Petit-Saut dam, French Guiana - Lab288 P1 (version 2) (version 2) | ecosystem: Host-associated > Arthropoda: Insects >... | reverse complement strand
TAATACAGAGCAAAGGCATGTTGCGAGCTCTACAAGCAACCATTCTTGGAGATGGTTTATTGCCATGCCTGATGGGTCTGCATCATTTGGCTGGGGTCGTGAAACTCAAAGTTATTTTGATTCATTCGAACTATCATTGACATTTGATGGGCAGCCTTTTATTGAGGCTGGTCTGGATGGTGATAAGCTTGAAGAGGGCATACATTTATTTAATCGCGACGATTGGGGTGGAATACTCTTAACAGCTAACCTTGGTACTGCCGGATCAACAGAGGTGAGCGACATAAATAGTCCGATTCCTATTAGGGCATTTGAGCAGCTTATTCATGCTAATCCTGAGATATTAGCCTACCACGACACCGGCCATCATTACATGCTGCACCTTGGCGACAGCGGCCACATGATAATGTTTGCCAGAGACGTAACTACTCAGGAAGCGGGTTTTGTGTTTATGTTAAATCCTCAGCCCTTTATTGACGCCGGCACAGACGTTCACAATATTGCCGGCTGGAGTTATGAGGAAAGGGAAACCATGACTATGCGCGGCAGCACTCTCGCACAATACTTTCTTGTAAAAACTTTTGATTTAAAGTAGACTGTAGCAAACAATTTACTGTAGCAAACATACAAGGAGTGATTTCATGTACAGAATAAAAAGACAGGAAGACCCCGAAAAAAACTTGCAGCTAATGGCATACATGGCAAAGCGTGTTATGGAAGATGACAAAGACATTATTGCAACCCTGTCGAATTTGTCGGCAGTTATAAATGGCTATTTAGACAAAATAAACTGGGTGGGCTTTTATATAATGAAAGAGGGCGAGCTTGTTCTTGGGCCATTTCAGGGCCTTCCTGCCTGTATTCGTATTCAAGTGGGCAAAGGGGTTTGCGGGACGGCGGTAGCCGAGAGAAAGACTCAAATCGTGCCTGATGTCCATAAATTCCCCGGCCATATTGCCTGCGACAGCGCTTCTAATTCTGAGATAGTAATACCTATCTACAAAAATGGCGAAGTCTTTGGGGTGCTTGATGTTGACAGCCCGGAATTTAACCGTTTTGGCGAGTTGGAAGATAAGTATTTGAGCGAGATTTGTGAAGTTTTGACAAAGCAGATGGATTTGAGCAGCGGCAACGGCGTATAAATAGCGGGCGTTATTAGACTTGCAGTGAAATCATAAATATAGACGCTGTTGTTGATGTATTGCCATTCATCAGAGATGAAGATAACAAATTTGTGTTGAATAGAGAGTTGCAAGGATTGTGATATATACATTGTATGCTATGGCTGGATTGCTTCGCTTCGCTCGCAATGACGGCGTGAGCATCTGTAGACAACAAGCATTATCTACGTTATTTGCACACATCATAAAATTCAACCGGTAGCCACTGTAAGCCCCGCTCTGCAATGACTACCGGTTATTTTGTCAATTTTTCTACAATGCAGGAGGGATTTTCAAAATGCCATTTTCGCTACAATCTTAATGACAAAACAGAGGGCTCTACTCCTTCAAATGCCCGGTTAAAGTTAAATAATCCTTATAGCCAATTTCGTTAAGCGCTGCCGATTTCCCATCAACCATATCTTTTAGTGAACCCATGTATGATTCAATCATAGCAGATACATCAGTGTCGGATACGCCCAAGATTTTAGCGGCAAGTATGCCGGCATTTTTAGCGCCGTTAACCGCCATGGTGGCCACAGGTATACCCGGCGGCATTTGAGCTATGGAGAAAAGCGAATCCAGCCCTGATAAGTTGGCTGACTTTATTGGTACGCCGATAACAGGCAAAGGTGTTAGTGCTGCTACCATACCGGGCAGGTGAGCCGCGCCGCCGGCTCCGGCAATAATCACGGCAAAGCCCTTGCTTTTTGCGGTTTTGGCAAAGTCGAACATTTTTTCCGGTGTTCTATGGGCTGATACGATATCAACAACATAAGTTATGCCAAGCCCGTCAAGAAATTCTGCACATTCTTTCATTATGGGTAAGTCTGAATCGCTGCCCATTATTATTGCTACTTTTTTCATAATGTCACTCCTTGGATAGTATGTTCTCTTCTAACCACTTCGCCACGCCGTCGTTGTCGTTTGTGTCGCAAATCTCATCGGCGGCGGCTTTTACCTCGTCAATAGCGTTGGCAACAGCTATGCCGGTGCCGCAGCTGCCCAGCATTTCGATGTCGTTATAGTCATCGCCGAAAGCAACTACATCTTTCATATCAATATTCAGATGAGCTGCAAGCGATTTTATACCTTCCAGCTTATTGGCGGCCTTGTCAGCGAATCTAACCCATTTTTCACCGGCAAAACCGATAACATCCACAGAAGGGAATTTGTCAGCGATTTTTTTCTCAAGCCCATCTTCAAAGATTTCTGCTTGAATTTTGTAGCTGTCAAAGGAGATGCCTTTTTTAAAATCAACATACTGAGCCGGAAGATAATCGGCCCAGCCCGGGTCAGATTCATCTACCGGGCGATTTACAAAATGACCGCTTTCAGTGTCTGCTGATATCCGTCCTACACCTTTATACTCGATGAGAGTTTTCAGTAGCTCATTAGAAACATCTTGAGCCATAGTTATCCGTGCTACTTCTTCTTGCCCATATTTTACAAGAGCGCCGCCGCTTGATATCAGCGCGTCGGGCTTTACTAGGCTTGTAAAACGTTTGCAAGCATTTTCACCCCTGGCTGTTGCAAAGGCAACTATAACGCCTCTTTGTTTCATTTTCTGCAAAACTTTAACAGTATAATCTGAGATGGTTTTATCGCCTCTAAGCAATGTCCCGTCCAGGTCTGTTACTATTAGTTTGAACATTTTTAACATACCACCTTCACATAATTTTTGGCTTCTTCACACAATTTAGCTGCTTCCTCCGCTGTATCTGCTGTAACGGTTATATGGCCCATTTTACGGCGGGGTTTTGTATGACTTTTGCCGTAGATGTGAAGTTTTGCACCCTTTACGGCTAAGCATTCCATCACGCCTTCTACTAAAGCAGGGCCGTCGCAGCCCTCTTCACCCAAAATATTACGCATAACCGCCGGGCGGATGAGAGAGCAGTCGCCTAGGGGTAAGCCGCAAATGGCTCTTATATGCTGTTCAAACTGGTTGCTAACACAGGCTTCGATAGTGTAATGGCCGGAGTTGTGAGGTCTTGGGGCTATTTCATTAACCGAAACATTGCCGCTTTTATCTACAAACATTTCAACGCAGAAAGTACCCACGCCTTCAAATACCCCCATAACTTTGTGAGCCATATCCATTGCCGCTGTAATTGTGGATTGGTCTATTGGCGCCGGTACAAGGGTTTCATCCAAAATACTGTTTTTATGAGTGTTTTTGCCCACAGGAAAAATCTTAATGTCTCCGCAGACAGCGCGGCAGGCGATAACAGATATCTCCATCTCATAATCAACAAATTTTTCAGCCATAAGTTTAAGAGAGCCTGAACCCAGCGCTTTATAAGCTTCATCAAAATCATCAGGGGAGCTTATTAAGAAATTGCCTTTGCCGTCATAACCACCGGTGACTGATTTAAGCATAAAGGGATAGCCCAGTTTGTTGCCCGCCTCAGAAAAAACATCTTTAGATTCTACGAGCATAAACTCCGGTACTGATATGCCTTGTTTATACAGCTCGGTCTTTTGGTCAAATTTATTCTGTATGATTTTAAGGGAGGAAGGCGAAGGATAAATCAGCGTGCCGTGATTTTTCTCAAGGTCAATTAAAGCCTCGGAATTTATATGTTCAGATTCGTATGTAATAACGTCACAAAGCCCGGCAAGCTCTTTAATGGCTTTTTCGTCATTAAAGCTTGCAACTATATGAAAATCGCTTATACTATGGCAGGGGCAGTCTTTAGCAGGGTCTATTACAGCCACCCAAAAGCCCATCTGCTTAGCGGCCGCTATCATCATTTTGCCTAATTGGCCGCCGCCTATTATACCTATTTTTTTATTTAGAATGTTTACCAAAATACGCCTCCCGTGGTTAAAAATTAACAGCTAGTTGTTATAACCGTTTAAGACAAAAACAGTCTTAAACGCCCCGTTCATTCGTGCTTTTAAAAGGCAAAAAGCACACATGACGAGGGTTCGTTAAATCCAAAATGTTCTTTTCGAATGAATTTGGAAGAACATTTTGAATTTAACTCGCTATAAAATCATAATATAAACTTAAAGTTTTTTCAAGAGTTCAAATCAATAATTGCCTGTTGGAGAAATTTGGTGTATAATTATAGAAATAAAGAAAAATTATCAAGAGGTGGCTAATGGCTGCTAAGCAAACTGTAAAGTCTAAAAACAAAAAAGAGGCAAAAACAAGGCGCGCAAGCTCAGCTGTAAGGCAAGAAGTGCTTAGCATTATTTCTATTGCGGCAAGTTTGCTGCTGCTCTTTAGCGCGGTTTCGCCGGAGCGGGTTGGGGTCTTAGGGCAGTGGATAAATACGCTGCTTTTTGGCCTGTTTGGTGTGGGCGCCGTTATTTTTCCAATTATTATAATAATTTTGAATATTTTTTCTATAGTCAGCAAGAAGAGCTTTGACCAGACTTATCAGATTGTTTCGGGGCTTAGTATATTGCTTTTGTTTTTAAGTTTTGTGCATCTAATGGGCATGGATACAGCGCTTAGCTATAGCAGTCTTTTTGACTACATCGCTGGTAATTTTACAGAGGGGAGCCTGTTAAACGGCGGCCTTACCGGTGCGTTGTTCGGTAACTTCTTTTTTACTATTTTAGGCCGGGCAGGTTCATTTATTGCCGTATCATCGGTTATGCTGGCTTTATTGGTGTTTTTAACAGGGCGCTCGTTTTTTGGCGGTGTGCGGACGGCTTACAGAGGGGTTAAAGATAGTATAGATGAGATAAAAGACGGCTATGAGGATTACACTTATGAAGAAGAAAGTTATGAGGATTTGCAGCCCGGCGAGATTCCTGTGAAGGCAAGAAATGTTCGAAAAAAGTCGAAATATAAACAAGCGGTAAACTTTGTAATGGCAGGAGCCACAGGCAAAAAAGAGCAAACCGGCGGCAGAATACAGCTGTTTCAAGATGATTTTGATAAATCTGTCAAAAAGCCCGGATCGGTTTTGGAAATTGAGTTTAATCCTGAGTTTTCGGATGAAAAAACGGCGGCGGCTGAGTCTTTGCAAGATGACATAAACACGGCATATGAGACTACGCCTTCTACAGACAAAGTAAAAGACGAAGAATATGAAGCTGATGAGTTTAGAATAAATATCACAGGCATAGTTGATGATGATGAGATTCCAGCCGCTGAAGACTTTTATGATGCCCATGAAATAAGCTTTTTAGGTGATATTGAAGATATCCCCCGCTTTGGTGAAAAGGGAGAGAAAGCTCAGCAAGCAGATACGAAAATTCAAAGCAATATAGATTTCACAGGCGATAATAGGCGTTTTAGCAAAAAAGAGCAGAAGGAAATGGAAAAGGAAGCGATAGTAGCCCAAATCGCGAAGGAAGCGGTTTTTGCTGTGGACAAGCAGCTGCCTCATGAATTTCCGCCGGAAGGTCTGTTGAAAAAAGGCGCTGTTGAGAATAAATCGGCCTCAAAAGCACAGATTTTGGAAACTTCCAGAAAGTTGGAAGCTACTTTAAAAAGCTTTGGGGTTGAAGCCAAGGTGATGGAAGTTTCAAAAGGCCCAACGGTAACCAGATACGAGCTTTCACCGGGGCAGGGGGTAAAGGTTTCCAAAATATCGGGCCTTGCTGATGATTTGGCCCTTAACCTGGCGGCGCAAGGGATAAGAATAGAAGCGCCCATACCCGGTAAGGCCGCTGTGGGTATTGAGGTGCCTAATAAAGAGGCGCAGATTGTTTATTTTCATGATATAGTATCTGATGAGGAGTTTAAGAGATTCCCTTCAAATCTTGCTTTTGGTTTAGGTAAAGACATAGCCGGTAAAACGGTGGTTTATGATATAGCTAAAATGCCCCATCTTCTTATTGCGGGGGCTACAGGGGCTGGTAAATCGGTGTGTATAAATACCCTTGTTGGCAGCATTTTGTATAAAGCGCCGCCTGATTTGGTAAAGCTTATTATGATAGACCCGAAGGTTGTTGAGCTTTCTGTTTACAACGGCATACCCCATTTACTTATACCTGTTGTTACAGACCCCAAAAAGGCATCAGGGGCTCTTAACTGGGCTGTGAGAGAAATGCTCAGACGTTATGATCTTTTCGCTGAAACCGGCGTCAGAGACTTGAAAGGTTACAACCAACTGGCCGAACAAACAGTCGAGCGTGAGATTGAACCTCAGATTGTTATTATTATTGACGAGCTTGCCGACCTTATGATGGCCGCCCCCGGTGAGGTGGAAGATTCTATCTGCCGCTTAGCTCAAATGGCCAGGGCCGCGGGGCTTCACCTGATTATTGCCACCCAAAGACCGTCGGTTGACGTTATAACAGGGGTTATTAAGGCAAACATACCGTCGCGGCTTGCTTTTTCAGTGTCATCAGGCACTGATTCCCGTACGATTTTAGATACGGTAGGGGCAGAAAAACTGCTGGGCCGCGGTGACATGCTCTTTTCACCTATTGGTACCAATAAACCTATAAGAATTCAAGGGGCCTTTATATCAGATAAGGAAGTAGAGGCCATGGTGGATTTTCTTAAGGTTGATAATGAATACAGTCAGGAAATGATAGATAAAATCACATCATCAAGTAAAGAGATTGAGATGAGTGAGGATGCAGATGAGTTCTTTGAACCGGCGGTTGAATTTGTTATTGCCAAAGAAAAGGCTTCGGCATCAATGTTGCAGCGGCAATTTAGAATCGGTTATAATAGAGCCGCAAGGCTTATAGAGGATTTGGAAGCGAAAGGCATTATAGGACCTGAGGACGGGTCGAAACCGCGAAAAGTCCTCATGACAAGTTATATGTGGCAGGATATAAAAAGCGGCCAATCTGCCGCCGGGGCAAGTGCTTCGCAGGACATAGCAATTGACATACAAATAGCAGAGGAGTAAGGCGCCTATGAACATAAGAATAGCCTTCGTATCCCTTGGCTGTGACAAAAACCTTGTTGACAGCGAGGTAATGCTTGGGATAATAGACAGAGAAGGGTATATTATAACTAACAATGAAGAAGAGGCTGATGTTATAATAGTTAACACTTGCGGTTTTATACTTGATGCCACGCAGGAAGGGGTAGAGAATGTAATCTCTGCCGGTGAGTATAAAAAAACAGGAAGATGCAAAGCTCTTATCGTAACAGGCTGTATGGCTCAAAGGTATCAGAATGAGATTTTTGACGAGCTGCCGGAGGTTGATGCGGTAGTTGGCACCGGTGATTTTGAAAAAATAGTCTATGTTATCAAAGAAGTGCTTGAGGGCAAAAAAGTTCGTATGGTTACGGATATTAACCATATGATTAATGAGGAATTGTTTGAAAACCGCCGTTTAAGCGCACCGGGTCATTCTGCTTATCTTAAAATTGCCGAAGGTTGTGATTCACACTGTACATACTGTGTTATTCCATCTCTTCGCGGGCGCTACCGCTCCAGAAAGATTGAGAGCCTTGTGAGGGAAGCTGCTAATTTATGTAGAAACGGTATAAAAGAACTTGTTTTAGTAGCCCAAGATACGGCCCGGTATGGCATTGATATTTACGGTTCTTACGAGCTTCCAAAGCTTCTTAAGGAACTTTCTAAAATAGAAGAGCTGGAGTGGATACGGCTTTTATACTGCTATCCTGAGAGTATCACCGGCGAACTTATTGAAGAAATCGGCGAAAACCCTAAAGTCTGTAATTATTTAGACATGCCGCTGCAAAGCGGTGATAATACAACACTTAAACATATGGGCCGGAAAGGGACAAGGGAGAGCCTGACGGAACTTATAAGAAAACTTCGCGGCAAAGTGCCGGGTATAGTGCTTAGGACAACTTTTATTACAGGCTTCCCCGGTGAGAGTGAGGAACACTTTGAAAATACTTTAGAATTTATAAAAGAAATGCGTTTTGATAAGCTGGGGGTGTTTGCGTACTCTCCTGAAGAAGGAACGCCTGCGGCAAAGCTTCCGAACCAGATTGATGAGGAAATAAAGCAGCTTCGTAAAGAAAAAATGCTTGATTTGCAAAAAACTATTTCTGCCGGGCTTTTAGCAAAGAAAGTGGGCAAGACTTATAAAGTAATGGTGGAAGGTAAGCTGGCGGAAGAAGCTGTGTACTGCGCCAGAACTTACGGTGATGCCGCTGAGATAGACGGCATGGTGTTTTTTGAAAGTGATGAAGATATAGTAGCCGGAGAAATTAGAGAAATTAAAGTTACAGGCTCATCAGACTATGATTTGACAGGGGTGCTTATAGATTGAATCTAAATCTGCCTAATAAGCTGACACTTTTTAGAATTTTTATTATACCTGTATTTTTGCTGTTTTTGCTGGGGCCTTTCGGCGGGGACTACAGCAGATATATAGCGCTTTTAATATTTATTATCGCGGCGGCCACTGACGCTCTTGACGGCTATATTGCCCGCAAATACAATTATGTAACCAATTTCGGTAAGTTTATGGACCCGCTGGCCGATAAGGTTCTTGTTTGCTCTGCCCTTATTGCCCTTATAGAAACGGGGGATATCTCTTCTGTGGCGGTAATAATAATTATCGCCAGAGAGTTTATTATAACAGGCTTTCGTCTTGTGGCAAGTGATGCGGGTGTGGTCATTGCCGCAAGCAGCTGGGGTAAGATTAAAACAATAAGCCAGATGATAATGGTTATGTATCTGATACTGGGCCTTGGCGGCGGTATATTTGATACGCTGGCCTGGGTGCTTGTTGCGGCCGCGGTTGCTTTTACAATAATATCTGCGGTTGATTATATAGTTAAAAATATTTCTGTGTTGAAAGCATAGTTGGGAGAGATTAATTTGACGGCTGAAATATTAGCGGTGGGGACAGAGCTTTTGCTGGGTGACACATTAAACACAAACGCCCAATATCTGTCTAAAGAGCTTGCAGGTTTGGGTATTTCTGTTTACCATCACAGCGTCGTGGGAGATAACCCGCTAAGGCTTAAAAAAGCCTTTAGTGACGCTTTTTCACGGGCAGACATTGTTATAACATCAGGAGGCTTAGGCCCGACGAAAGACGATTTGACTAAGGAAACGGGAGCTGAATTTTTCGGTAAAAAACTATTAATGGATGAGGAAGCGCTTAAAACTTTAGAATCGTTTTTTACTAGAACCGGCCGTATAATGACCGAAAACAACAAAAAGCAAGCTATGTTGCCGGAAGGGGCTATTCTTATACCCAACAAAAATGGTACTGCGCCCGGCTGCATAATAAGTGATGATAATAAAACTTTGATTATGTTTCCCGGCCCCCCAAGAGAGCTTATACCTATGTTTGAAGAGGTTGTCCAGCCCTATCTGAAAGAGCGCACAGACGGTACATATGTTTCAAGGGTTTTAAGACTTTGCGGCGTTGGTGAGAGCACCGCAGAGGATATGATAAAAGATTTGATTGAAAACCAGACGAACCCCACCATTGCCCCTTATGCAAAGCTTAACGAGCTTACTTTCAGAGTAACGGCAGCGGCCAAAACCGAGAGTGAAGCGCGGCATTTAATGGAGCCGGTGGTGGCAGAGCTTTATAAGCGTTTTGGCGAACATATATACGGTGAAGGTAATAACCTAAGCCTTGCCGCCGTTGTGGTTCAAAAACTTATTGAGAAGAATATGACCATAGCTGTGGCGGAAAGTTGTACAGGCGGCCTTATGTCATCGGCCTTTGTTGATATCGCCGGCTCTTCGGCTGTATTTTTGGAAGGGCTTACCACCTACTCAAATGAGGCTAAAATAAAACGCTTAGGAATCAATGAAGATACACTGAAAAACCACGGCGCTGTGTCTTTAGAAACGGCGGCGGAAATGGCGGCTAACATAAGCAAAATATCCGGTGCTGATATTGGCGTGGGCATAAGCGGTGTAGCTGGCCCGGGCGGCGGTACGGATGAGAAGCCGGTTGGTCTTGTATATGTTGCCCTTTGCGTAAAGGGCACTGTGACAGTAAACGAACTGAAATACACAGGCAACCGCCAAAGAATCAGAGGCCGTGCTGTAATGAGCACCCTGGACATGATTAGAAGGGCGTTAATTTAATGGCCGGGTTGGTAAGAAGTACCTTTGGGACAATGAATACAAAAAAAGCAAATATGCTGCTTTTAATAGCGGCTTTTGTATGGGGCTCCGGCTTTGTGGGTAACAGATGGGTGCTTGATGCGGGCTTTTCACCTTTTCAGCTGATAGCTGCCCGTATGTTTATAGCAAGTATCTGCTTAAATGTGTTTTTTAGGCAAAAATTAAAAACCATAAGCAAGGGCGATATTCAAATTGGGGTGTTAATCGGGGCTTTTCTGTTTGCAGGTTTTGCCACCCAAACTTATGGGCTTATGCATATAACTCCTGCGGTTAGTGCTTTTGTAACGGCGGTATATGTAATACTGACCCCTTTTATGCGGCGTATGCTGATTAAAGATAAATTAGACATATTTGCTAACATAGGCGCGCTTTTAACGGTTGTGGGTATTGGCCTTATATCCTTAGACGGGGGTTTTGGTATGTCGGTGGGTATTGCGCTGACTCTCGTTTGTGCAGTCTGTTATGCCCTTCAGACAGTTTATACGGACAAGTACACAAAAATACATGACCCTATAAATCTTACTATTGTTATGATAGTTTTTACGTTTATATGCGCTTTTGCGGCCAGCCTTATGCAGGGCGGGGTTCCACAGATGAGTGCTTCTGTGGCACTGAGTCTTTTGTACTTGGGTGTTGTTCCTACTTTCGCCGCCTATCTTTGCCAAAATATAGGGCAAAAATATACTACAGCTGTTAATGCCGCTATAATAATGTCTATGGAAGCGGTTTTCGGCGCCATACTGTCTGTGCTTATACTGCGTGAAGTTATGACACTGCAGATGATTATTGGCTCGGCTGTGGTTTTTGCCGCTATAATTATTGCGGAGACAAAACTTGGCTTTTTAAAGCCTTTTAATAAAGATATCAAGGAGGATTTGTAGTGGCCAAGGATAAAAAGAAGGTTGTTATAGATTATGCGGGGCAATCTGACTCGGAAAAGGAAAAGGCCCTGACAAACGCCATAGCCCTTATAGAGAAAGATTTTGGCAAAGGTGCTATAATGAAATTTGGCGAGAATATCAAAGGCGACATACCGGCCATACCTACCGGTTCTTTAAGCTTAGACATTGCTCTGGGTATTGGCGGCGTCCCTAAAGGGCGTATTATAGAAGTTTACGGGCCGGAATCGTCGGGTAAAACCACTTTAGCCTTACATTTGGTATCTCAGGTGCAAAAAGACGGTGGTATTGCAAGTTATGTAGATGCAGAACATGCTCTTGACCCGGTTTATGCCGGAAAGCTGGGGGTTAACATAAATGAGCTTTACATATCTCAGCCTGACGACGGTGAACAGGCGCTTGAAATTGCTGAGGCTATGGTTCGCTCCGGCGCTATTGATATAATTGTAATTGACTCGGTGGCGGCACTTGTGCCTAGGGCTGAAATAGAAGGGGATATGGGCGCTTCTCATATGGGCTTACAGGCAAGGCTTATGAGCCAGGCTCTTAGAAAACTTACGGGCATAGTACATAAAACAAACTGTACCGTTGTATTTATCAACCAGCTTCGCGAAAAAATTGGCGGTATGTCTTATGGTGAAAATACCACAACCACCGGCGGCAGAGCGCTTAAATTCTACGCCTCTGTACGTATAGATATTCGAAGAGCCGAGACAATAAAGGTTTCTGATGTGCCTGTAGGCAGCAGAACAAAAGTCAAGGTTGCTAAAAACAAGCTGGCACCGCCCTTTAAAACCTGTGAGTTTGATATAATGTACGGTAAGGGTATTTCGGCAACAGGTGATATATTAGATTTGGCCATTGATAAGAAAATAGCACAGAAAAGTGGCACTTGGTATTCCTACGGAGAGTTGCGCTTAGGCCAAGGAAGGGAAAACGCCAAAGCCTATTTAGAAGAAAACCCGGAAACCTATAAGGAGATAGAAAATCTGCTTCGTAAAGAATTTGGGCTGAAAGAAAAAGATGAGGTTTTAGCAGAAAATGTTGCGGTGTCTGCCGAAAAAGAAAGTGAAAAGCCTAAAAAATCAAGAGCCAAGTCAAAGGCTAAAGAGGAGCCGGAGGAAATAGTTTTAGAAGAATTTCCTGAAGAAGCGGCAGAAGCGGTAGAACCGGAGCTTGAAATAGAGCTTGAAGAGATGATAGAATTAGAAGAGGAAGAAATTGAAATGGAAGATTTTTAGACCATGCGTATAACAGCCATCGAAGAACAAAAGAAAAATAAGGATAGGCGCTCGGTTTTTATTGACGGAGAATTTGCCTTTGGGATGACGGCAGCAGATTGTTATCTGCTGGGTCTTAAAGAAGGGGATGAAATAAGCTCATCAGAGCTTAAAAAAATTAAGCAGACAGCCCTTGCGGCAGATGCAAAGAACTTAGCCGTCAAATATCTTGGGTACGCCATGAGAACCAAGCGGGAAGTTGAGCTTAAGCTTCGAAGCTATGATATTGGCGAAGACATTATAGAAGCGGCAATTGAGCAGCTTGTCAGTCTCAGGTATATTGATGATGTTGATTATGCTGAGAAATACGTGGCTTCAAAACGAAAATCAGGTTACGGCGATATGCGCATAAAGCATGAACTCTACCGAAAAGGGATAGATTCTGATATAATAACTCAGAGCCTTGAAGAGTGTGATGATACCCAGGAGAAAATTCTTAGTTTATTAGAGCGGAGAATAAAAAGTGAAACATTGACAGAATTTAACAAGAAGGAAAAACAAAAAATCTATAATTTCTTAAATTCCCGCGGCTTTTCATATGAAGATACAAAGAGTGCTATAAAAGCTTACTGGGATAATGATAATAACGAAACATAGGCAACGGAGGGATAAATAATGATAGAAGTTAAAAACCTCACCAAGCGCTACGGTCAGATTGTAGCAGTGGATGATTTAAGTTTCAGCGTGTCGCAGGGTGAGATAGTGGGCTTTTTAGGCCCTAATGGTGCAGGCAAAACCACCACTATGAATATTATTACAGGCTACCTTGCTCCCACAGAGGGTACGGTAATGATTAATGGTTTTGATATTATTGAAAACCCCTTAGAAGCAAAGGCAGGGATAGGGTATCTTCCCGATCATCCGCCTATTTACCCTAACATGACTGTGTGGGAATATCTTAATTTTGTGGCTGATCTTAAAAAGGTTAAAAGGGCAGGCCGCAAAGAGCATTTAGATGAAATTATGGAACTTGTTAAAATAACTGAAATGAGAAACCGTATTACAAAAAACCTTTCTAAAGGTTACAGGCAAAGAGTGGGCCTTAGCCAAGCTATGGTGGGCAATCCAAGCACCATTATACTTGACGAGCCTATGGTGGCCCTTGACCCCATGCAGATTATTGAGATGCGCCAGGTAATAAGAGACTTGGGGCAAAAACATACGCTTATACTTTCCAGCCATATATTGCCGGAGGTTTCAGCGGTTTGCGACAGGATTATGATAATACACAAGGGCCGGATTGTGGCCAGCGATACCACCGACAAATTAACCAGCGCTATTAAGGGGCAAAACCGCTTGCAGCTTAGAGTGAAAGATAGTTTTGAAAGATTGTCTGAGTTATTCTCTGCACAAGAATTTATAAAAACTGTGGAAAATCTGGGCATGAAAGAAGAAGGCGCACTGGATATTATCTTAATAGGCGAAGAAGGCGCGGATATAAGAGAAGCGGCCTTTAAAGCCTGTGCTGAAAATAATATATCCCTGCTTTCTATGAAGAGTATGGATTCTACTTTAGAAGAGATTTTCCTTGAAGTTACAGCTTCCTCCGCCAAAGAAGGGCTGGAAATTGAAGATGAGGCTATTTTAGGCGGTTCTGAGCTTAACCCGGAGGGTTTATCCACAGAAAATGAAGAAGAGGAGGACAAGAGCGATGATAGCAATAATTAAGAAAGAATTAAGAAATTATTTTAACCATATAACCGGCTATGTGTTCTTGTTTTTCTACACGGTTCTTACGGCTATATTTTTTGTAATGACTAATGTTTTGCAGCTTAATGCTGAGTATTTTCATACGCTTATTAACTCAATAATGATTTTCATGCTGATGATACCTATGCTTACTATGCGGCTTTTTGCAGAAGAGTTTGCGCAGAAAACTGACCAGCTGCTGTATACGGCGCCTATATCTACATCGTCTATAGTTCTCGGTAAGTTTTTGTCAGCCTGCATAATGCTTTTTATAGGTATGGCCATAACTTTTATATTCCCTTATCTTCTTAGTAACTACGGTACCCTGCCTATGAGCAGGATTATAGGCACCTATGTAGGTTATTATCTTTTGGGCTGTGCTTTTATATCAATAGGCATACTGGTTTCTGTGTCTACCCACAGTCAAGTTGTGGCGGCTATAGGCTCCTTTGCTATGATTTTTTTGTTTTTTATGATGGGTGGGCTTATAATGGCCATTCCTGCTACCAGAGAGGCGGGGCTAATATCTTCGGCGGTGTTTACTGCCGCTGTCAGCTATATTTTCTACAGTTCTACTAAAAATCTTTGGGCCAGCGGCGGTGTTTTTGCGGCACAGGCTTCATTTTTCGGCACTATATATATGCTTATGCCAAGCTTTTATGACGGTTTGGCTATTAGAAGTCTTCAGTGGGTGTCGCTTGTCAGCCGTTTCCAAAGTTTTTCAATGGGTATTTTAGAGGTGGCTGATGTGGCTTATTATATAACCTTTTCTCTGCTGTTCTGTTTCTTTGCCATTAATGTAATTGAGAAGAGAAGATGGGCTTAAGTCGCAGCGAAGCTGCGAAATGAATAATTGACAATGAACAATGAATAACTCAAGTTAGTTTTAAAGGAGGTACAATTGCGTATGGATGATAATGAAAAGAAAGATATCGAAAATAGTGTTGACATAGAAAGCAATGATAAGGACGACAATATTAATCCCGATAATAAAACCCCTGATAAAAAAGCCGGTGGTAAACCTCTCAGGCTTAAATTAGGTACCTTTTCAACTATCATGGTTTTGCTGGCGGTATCAATAACCATAGTTGTAAATATGGTTATTGAGAATCTGGATTTATTTTACGACCTTACGCCTGACCAGTTCTTTTCAATAAGTGATACATCCAGAGATGCCCTTGCGGAGCTTGAGCGGGAAGTTACTGTATACACCCTTTTCAGAACAGGGGAAGAGGTTTCGATCTTTCAGCAGTTTTTACAATCCTACAGGGTTTTTCCTATGGTTAATGTGGTAAATGTTGACCCCTTTGTTCATGCGGATTTTGTGCTAAGATATACACAACCCGGCCAGCACATACCGGTAAACTCTATGATAGTTGAATCAGGCAACAGGCACAGGGTTATTTTACCTCAAGATATGCGTACTACCAGATTTGATATGTTTACTTTATCAGAAGTGGTTGAGACCATAACTTTTGAGTCTGTTATGACCAATGCTATCCGTTACGTTGCCTCAGATTTTGAAAATATTATATACTTTGTTACAGGCCATGATGAGGTTCCTATTTCACCTTCTTACCGGGCAGAGTTTGCCGCGTGGAATTTTGAGCTTAGGGATTTCAATCTTCCTATGAGTGAAGCAGTGCCTCATGACGCTTCGGCTTTATTTATAACCACGCCAATGAGAGATTGGAGTGAGCAAAGCACCCAGATTGTGCAGGAATATTTGGCAAGGGGCGGTAAAGCGGTATTTTTCATTGATTTCAATAATGTGGAATATACCAATATCAGGCTACTGGCCAATTATTTCGGCATAGATTTTGCCGATACGGCTATGTTAGAGTCTGACCCTAATTTCTTAGTGCCAATGCAGGGCGGTCAAATTAATCCTTTTGCGATAATACCGATTTATTATGGTCATCACAGTATTAGCGCAGAGTTTGTTCACTCAGATTTTAGGTCCTTTTTAGTAAATGCCAGACCTTTAAGAGAGCTGCCTGTGACAAGGCAAAATCTTACTATAGAGCCTATATTGGTATCCAGCCCTAATGCGTATTTAAAAGATTTGCAAAACTTTGACCCTGAAACTATGACCCTTAACAGAGAAGCTACAGATCCAACCGGGCCTTTTGCTATCACTTTTGCTGTTACCGACAGAAATACTTCACCCAACGCGAGAGTGGTATTTACAGGCACTGAGGCTATGTTAAACGATCATTGGAATAACGGCACAAACTCACGCATGGTACTTAATATGTTCAGCTGGGCTATGGATACTTTGCCGAATCTTTGGATAGAAGCAACCCCTGTAAATACTTCTGTACTGACTTTTACCAGCAGAAGCCAGCAGGAAAATATAATGATAATCAGCCTTTTTGTTGTTCCGGGTTCTATACTTGCAGTAGGCACGGGCGTATGGCTTAGGAGGCGGAATAAGTAATGGATAAAAGAAAGAAAAAGTTAATAGGTGCTGCGGTTTTTTTAGTTGCACTGCTTGGCGTGTATTTTGCCACACTGGATATAAGGCCGGCTCATTCCCTGCTTGCGGATGAGCCTGAGGACTTGCCCACTATTATTGAAAGAGCAGAAGATGTACGCGTCATTGCTTTTCATTTGGATAACGGCTATGACCTCAGATTCTTCAGAGATATGGATGTGGAAGATGATATAGGTATCTGGCGTTTGGAAGATTTGAGAGAGCTTAGGCTGGACCAGATAGCGGTTTCAACAGTGGGTTTCTCGATTACCAATCTTCCTTATCTGGGTGCTATAAGTTTAGCTGATGCCGGGGATTTGGAAATTTACGGCCTTGGCGCGCGCGCTATAGTGCTTAATATTGAGTACAGCGACGGTTCTACTGAAATTCTTCACATAGGTACTGAAACTCCTGACGGTAGATTTTTCTACGCTATGCTTCACGATTCAGATTATATTTATCTTATAGATGTGAGAACAGGCCGGCGTATGCTTCACGGCCATAATAATTTCATGGACAGAACCTTACCAAGACCTGATGTAATTAATCTTTATGAAATTGAGTTTTTACTTGGCGAAGACCGCTTTATATTTGAAACAGCTCCGCCGTCAGGGGTTGAACACTTTGGCTGGATGAGAGATGAGTTTATCAGCCGCGGAGTTGGGGCAGGTAAGCGCTTAGACATGGCGTTTGCTTTCGCCGCGCTTTTTGAGCCTTTGCCTAATCTATGGCTTAGCGGAGTATTGATTGATGCTGATAGTGACCTTAGTGTATACGGCCTTACAGAGCCGACGCTAATGATGCGCGCTGTAGATAATAGCGGTGTGACTCTGCATTTTTATGCAGGTTATGAGACGCAGGACGGCCTTCGCTATATCATGCTGGAAGGGGAACCTTTTGTGTTCACTATAGACGCTGCTATTATGGACAGGCTTGAATCGGCCAACCGCTCCCGTATCTTCCAAAGAAGGATTACCGATGTGGTTGTAGGGCAAGCTGAGAGCGTAAGGATAACAGGCAGCGGCAGAGACGTTACCATTAGGCCAAACTCTACCGACGAAGGCAGAGCAGCTTACCGGAATATTTTTGAAACCCGCTGGGACAGCTATATAGACCCCTTTGATGTCAGAGCTATACCGGCCGCATGGACATTAGCTATAAATGGGCATATATTGGAAGAAAATATTATAGAGCGCCAG
>Ga0131853_10009598_pt1 | contig 17706 bp, 18 predicted proteins | sample TergutLab28metaG_FD_92764 | JGI IMG/M metagenome (GOLD analysis project Ga0131853, IMG submission 92764) | Labiotermes labralis P1 segment gut microbial communities from Petit-Saut dam, French Guiana - Lab288 P1 (version 2) (version 2) | ecosystem: Host-associated > Arthropoda: Insects >... | reverse complement strand
GCTTCGCAGGGGTATGCCCCGCCGCTACGGCGGGAATGAATCCCGCTTCCGCCTCCTTCGGGAAGCGGCACTACCGGAAACACAGCTTTGTTGCGGTAGTGAGCCGGAGCGGGCTTTGATGAATCTGTCACAGCGGCGGCATGTCTGCGCAACGTCATGCCCAGCACATCTAGTACGGGTGGGTTCTTAACCTGCCCAATGCGCTCCAATGCATCCACTACTATCTGTTTTTTATACCCGAGTTGCGCTTCATATTCTGCATGTTGCCACTGGCACCCGCCACAGCGGTCGGACACGGCACAAGGGCTTTCTATCCGATGCGGTGATGGGTGCAATATTTCAATAATTTTTCCAAAACCGTAGCGGGTTTTTGCCTTCAAAATATGGACGTTTAGCTTATCTCCCGGCAGGCCCCCGTCCACGAACACAGTAAATCCGTTCACATGCCCTACACCAAAACCTTTGGCGGTGACAGATTCGATTTCTATAACATGTTGTGTATTTTTTTCGGGTATTTTTCCAAAATTCATTAAAATTCCGACTTTCTAATATAGCGCGACAGTGCTTTGTGGTACCCAACCCAAGGGCCGGGGGATGTGTCGCTATCGAGCAGTTCTTCGATTGTTTTGACTTTTGCGTCCATGTTGTCTGCATAATACAATATGGTAGCCTCTGCAATGGCGGGTACCTTAGGGGAGCCAAATTCTAATTCGCCATGGTGGGAAACAATCATATGCTTTACCAGCGATGCAAGCTGATGCGGGAACCCTTCGATTTTGGCAATTTCTACTGCAATCATTTCTACACCCATTACAAGATGCCCTAATAATTGCCCATCGTCGGTATATTCGTTATAGGGCATGGGGGAAAGCTCGTAAATTTTGCCGATGTCGTGCAAAAGTGCGCCTGTAAGCAATAAATCCCTGTTTACATAGTCGTAACGTTTACACACAAAGTCGCAAATTTGCGCAACAGACACGGTATGTTCCAGCAGGCCGCCCATATAGCCGTGATGTATTTGTTTTGCGGCAGAATGAGTCTTTAAAGCCTTGGCGCGTGCTTCGTCTTTTACCAAAATATTTTCCAGCAAGGTTTTAAGATGAAGGTTTTCGATAGATTTAATGATGCCAACCACTTGGCCATACATTTTTTCCACATCTTTAGTCGTGCTTGGGATAAAGTCCGATAGCACATATTCGCCATGCTGGCTTCGGCGAATTTTATTCACTTTTACCTGTATCTCGTTATTGTACGAAAGGACGGATGCATCAATTTTTATCATTTCGCCTTCATTAAAGTCTTGTATATCTTTTGTAAGCTCCCACACCTTGGCATCTACCATGCCTGTTTTGTCTTGCAGTTTTAGGGAGTAGTATGTCTTGCCCACCCGTGTTTTTAAACTTTGTTTAGATTTGCAAAAATAATGACCAACAATAAGGTCATGTTCTTTCATATCTGCGATAAATGTCATAATATCTCCACCTATTGTGCTTGATATTGGCACTATTGCCTATTATTCGTTACAAGTATAGCACAATTGACTATTTTGCGCCAATGCGTTTGCGTGAAATGTCAATATGAAAATGCCAGTTTCAGAAAAAAACTGTTGACTTTTTTGATGAAAACATATAAAATTGCCCGAATTATTATACTTTTTCAGGAGGAGAAAGGGGAAGTTTAGAAATGAAGAAAAACGCACTAAGAATTGCAGCATTTGCATTGGCAATGCTTATGGTCGCCGGTTTAATTACTGCTTGTGTAAGAGAGGTCGAAGCACCTTTAGGAAACGACGCGCCTATTACAGAAGTTACGATTGGCATGATTTCGCCTTTAACCGGTCCTGTTTCGCAGTTTGGTACAGCAGTGGAAAGAGGCGTTAGACTATATGTTGACCAATTTAACGCTTTGGGCGGCCTGCAAATTAACATAATACCCCATGACGACGAGGGTAACCCGGCAATTGCTGCCATAGGCTTTGACCGTTTGCTTGATAATAATGTTACCGCAATTATTGGAGCCGTAACAAGCGGTCCTACCCGTGCAATCGTTCCGCTTGCATACGAAGCAAATATGCCTATGATTACAGCAACGGCTACACATTTTAACGTAACCGTGTCAGAAGCTGGCCACGTATTTACAAATATGTTCCGTTCTTGTTTTATTGATCCATTTCAAGGACAAAGAATGGCCGAGTTTTCTGCAGAAATTTTAGAAGCGCGGACAGCCGCTGTTCTGTATAGTAATGAGATTGACTATTCTATAGGGCTGATGGAAGCATTTGTAGCGCGTGCAGAAGAGCTAGGTGTCGAAATAGTAGCGGTTCAAAGGTTTGCAGATGGCGCGCTTGACTTTAGAAGCCAGCTTACCCTAATTGCACAACATAGCCCGGATGTTCTATTTGTACCTGCTTACTACCGCCACATAGGGCTGATTGGCCCGCAAAGCGTTGAAGTTGGCTTGCCGGGTACCACACTTGTTGGCGCAGACGGCTGGGCCACCATTACCGATTTTATGACAGATTCAAGCAGTATCGAAGGTGCGTATTTCCTTACAGGTTTTTCGGCTGAAGCAGATAGTCTTTTGGTGCAGAGTTTTGTTGCCGATTATCGCGAACGTCATGATGGGAATACCCCAAACATGTTTGCCGCACAAGCATTTGATGCCGCAAAAATTCTTATAGCTGCTATCGAGCGCACGATTGAAAACACAGATTATAACCCAGCTTCCGACCAATTTAGGACAGCTTTAATTGCCAACATGGCAGCAACCGATTTAACTGGCGTTACAGGACGTATTACCTTCGATGAGCTTAACAACCCCGAGAAAACTGCCATTATCTTGCAAGTGCAAAACGGCAAGGAAGTTTTCTGGGGATACTATCCGATGGATTAAGGTGTTGCCCGACTGAAGTGAACCCGAAAGAAGTCGGGCGGCGTTAGCCGCTTTCGCAAAGCGAAAGTTCTGAAAGGAATGGATTTAGGCTATGGATTTTATTATTCCACAACTTATTATTGGGTTGCAAATAGGGTCTATATACGCATTGGTCGCACTGGGATACAACATGGTTTATGGTATTGTTAAATTACTTAACTTTGCCCATGGCGACGTTATTATGATGGGTTGCTATATTGCCCTATTTGCGTTAACGTCTTTTGCAATGCACCCGGTATTAGCGGCGTTGGTTACGGTCGCAGGGTGTACAATTTTGGCTATTATTATCGAAAAACTTGCTTACAAACCATTAAGGTTTGCGCCAAGGCTATCATTGCTTATTACAGCTATTGGTGTGTCCATCTTACTACAAAACTTAGCACAGCATTTTTGGACGGCAAACCCACGTTTCTTTCCGACCCATTACCTGATTCCTGCCGGGAATGTAACTTTTGGTACAATCCAAGTTTCGTATACACCGCTTATTACTATTGTAGTTTCGGTAGTTTCAATGGTTATGCTCACTTTTATAGTGAAAAAAACCAAGCTTGGTAAAGCGATGCGTGCCGTTAGCGAAGATACAGAGGCGGCTCAGCTTATGGGCATTAATGTAAATACGGTTATTACTTTCACCTTTGCTATGGGTGCTGCTTTAGCAGGCATAGGGGCTTTGCTGTATGGGGCAGGTTACCCGCGTATCGAGCATACGCTGGGCATTTTGCTTGGGCTTCGGGCGTTTGTTGCGGCCGTAGTTGGCGGAATAGGCTCTATCCCGGGTGCTGTTATCGGCGGGTTTGCTATTGGACTGCTTGAAGTTTTTGTTATCGCGATGGGCTTTTCCGGTTGGGAAAACGGCGCGGTGTTCATGATTTTGATTCTTGTGCTTATGGTGCGCCCCACAGGGTTTATGGGACGTAACATGATGGAGAAGGTATAAATAATGAAAGAAAATACGAAAAAATTTGCCATTCCAATGCCTGTTAGGTATTTGATTAACGCCCTGTTGTTGGTAGCCTTCTTGGTTATTGGTAATTTAATAACCGGTGGTGTGCTTAACAGGGCGCAAAACCAGGTTGTCATTCAAGCTGGCTATTTTATAATTTTGGCCGTTTCGTTAAACCTTGTTACCGGGTATTTGGGTCAGTTGCCGCTTGGGCATGCCGGGTTTATGGCTGTTGGCGCATATGCTGCCACAATATTTTGGCGTAGCGGGCTTTTAAGCGGTCAATTTTCGGTAATAGTTGGGATTGCACTTGCGGGTCTTGTTGCTGCATTATTTGGTCTTCTTATAGGGATACCGGCGCTTAGGCTTCGGGGCGACTATCTGGCAATTATAACCCTAGGCTTTGGTGAGATTATACGCTCGGTAATTATCAATGTACCACGGCTAACAGGCGGGGCACAGGGTTTATCTTACTTACCGCGCTATTCGTCATTTTTGGTGGTGTACATTTGTGTGATTATTACCTGCGCATCCATTCATATGCTTATGAAAAGCAAACATGGCAGGGCTATTTTATCTATCCGAGACAACGAAATAGCGGCAGAAAGCTGCGGCGTGAACACAACTTATTACAAAGTGATGGCGTTTGTTGTTTCTGCTTTTTTTGCAGGCATAGCCGGGGCACTTTTTGCGGGTAATTTTACAATTCTAATGCCAGACACATCTGATTTTATGATGAGCATTAACATTCTCATGATGGTTGTGCTGGGTGGTATGGGCTCTATGATAGGTTCTGTCATTTCCGCAAGTATTTTGACAAGTTTACCGCTGGTTATGCAATTTTTGAACGAGTACCGCATGATTATTTTTGCGATAATGCTTATCATCGTTATGATATTTAAGCCAACCGGATTAATGGGAAATTACGACTTCTCGCTTTCCAGAATTTTGGAAAAAACAATCAATTGGTGTAAAACAAAAAAAGCCGGAAAGGCGGGTAAAAATCATGGCAACGACACATGACCCCAAGGCTCCGCTTGTTCCCGAACGCGATAAGCATCAACGGCCCGTTTTGGAATGTATCGAACTGGGCATAGATTTTGGTGGTCTTGCGGCAGTTAATGATTTTAATATCGCTATCGGCCCAACCGAAATTTCCGGCTTAATTGGCCCAAACGGTGCCGGTAAGACAACAATTTTTAACCTGCTTACCAAAGTGTATCAACCCTCCCGAGGTAAAATTCTTCTTGACGGTAAAGATACAAAGCATATGAATACAATCGCTGCGAACAAGGCAGGACTGGCAAGAACATTCCAAAATATCCGGCTTTTTGATAAAATGACGGTTATGGAGAACGTGTTGCTTGGGCTTCATAACGAAACGAATTATAGATTATCTTCAGCGATTCTGCGCCTACCCAAATTTTGGCGTGCCGAGCGTGAGGCGCGTCAACGCGCGTTGGAACTGCTTTCGATTTTTGATATGCAGCATATGGCCAATTATGTGTCGGGTAGCTTACCGTACGGCTCTAAAAGACGGCTGGAAATTGTGCGCGCTTTAGCTACAGGCCCAAGGGTTTTGTTATTGGACGAGCCTGCCGCAGGTATGAACCCTGCCGAAACAGAAGAACTTATGAATACAATTAAAAAAATTCACCAGCAGTTTAAAATAGCCATCTTGCTTATAGAGCATGACATGCGGCTGGTTATGGGCATTTGTGATGGTGTTGCAGTCGTTAATTACGGCAAGCTTATTGCTAAAGGTACACCTGCCGAAATTCAGAATAACCCCAAGGTTATCGAGGCTTATTTGGGCACATCCCCCGAAGGGGGCGCAGCGGACAGGCAGCGGGCCGCCCGGCCAGAGAGCGCAGCGAACGATGAGGGTACGAGTGGAGGTGACTCACATGCTTGATGTCCGCGATATAAATGTTTATTACGGCAATATCCATGCCGTCAAAGATATAAGCTTCGAAGTTAACGAAGGTGAAATTGTCACGCTTATAGGCGCGAACGGCGCAGGTAAAAGTACCATTTTAAAAACAATATCCGGCCTTATCAGAAGCAAAACGGGGTCAGTCTCTTTTATTGGCGAAAATATTGGCCAAGTTGTACCTCATGTAATTGTTCAGCGTGGTTTGGCACAGGTGCCGGAGGGGCGGCGTGTGTTTGCGCAAATGTCTGTCCAGGAAAATTTGGAGATGGGACATTTTACCCAGCCGGGTAAAAAAATGAACCAGCGAATAGAGCAAATATTCACACATTTCCCGCGGCTTTTGGAACGCCGGAAACAGCTTGCCGGTACGCTTTCGGGTGGCGAACAGCAAATGCTTGCCATGGGCAGGGCAATGATGTCGCGCCCCAAATTACTTATGCTGGACGAGCCGTCTATGGGGTTGGCACCGCTTTTGGTAGAGCAGATTTTCGAGATAATTAAGACTCTAAACAAAGTAGGCGTTACTATTTTGCTGGTCGAACAAAACGCGCATATGGCGCTTAATATTGCAGACCGTGGATATGTACTGGAAACAGGGCGAATTGTGCTTGTTGACGGCGCGAAAGAGCTACGCGAAAATGATGCAGTACGCAAAGCTTACCTGGGCGGGTAGTGTGAAAATTGAAATGGTGCTTGGAAAACGATACAGCGCATCTGTAGCGAAGGAAGGCCATTGCGAAAAAACACCCCCGCTAGTTGTTTAAGCGAGGGTGCATGATTTTCACTTATCCACTATCATAACGACCCCTTCCGCAGAGGGTGTTTTTTCCGGCGGAACAAGCGTGCCAAGTTCAATGCATTTTTCAATCGTCCCACCAAGCAAGCCGATTGATGTTTGTCCGATAAACATTTTATATTCGCCAAGTAAGTGTTTGGGTACATATTTTTTTATGAAGTTGTAAACTTCATCTGCCATGGGTTCTACAAGACCATCAATATCCGCAAAGAAGCTCTCGAGAATGTCCCGGTACATCTGTCCATACAAAAGCATGTGGACTATTTATTTCAGAGTTCTTGCGTATCGAAGACATTATCGAAAGAATAATATCCGAACATAAATCTTCCGCCTCAAATGAACTGTTGGTGCGTTTATATGCAAACCCGTATAAGCTTGACAAGAAATCCTTGTCGTTAAGCAATTCCATTACACTCAAATCCGTATCACCTCACTTTTTGAGATGGTGTTTCATCGTTAGGCCCTAACACCTATATAGTCGGTGAAAAAATGGGATGGTTAGTGGAAAGAAGAAATAACCGGTATAATTATGTATCAAAAAGGGTTCTCTAGTGCCACCGAGAACCCTTTTTGTCTGCCATCAAATACTAAAATTAAAGAAAGAAAACACAAACCTTGCAAGCACATAAAGCCCGTAAACTATAATAAAGTTTTTAAACATCCTGCTATTAGACTCTTCGTTGTATAAAGCTTTAATGGCGAAGAATAATAATATCAAGGATATTGCATTTGCGAAGCTGGAAATAGGGGCTGTAATTCTCCACGCTTGGTTACTTAAAATGTTAAGTATCGTAATTACAGATGCAATAATACGTGGGATTCTGGTGATTGTAACGATTTTAATAATGTCTGTTAGCGATTTTTTTGTGCCTTTGTTTAGCACAAGTAAAATTACAGACATTACCAAAACTCCAATTAAAGGAGCAAGTGCTGCTTGGATAACAGATAAAAATCCTACATTAGACCATTGGTTGTTTCGTACATTCCAAAATGTGCGGAACTGCATAATGCCTGCTGCAATTATCCAAATAGCATTTAACACAATTGCAAGGTTTAGGCTTGTGCTTCCCGTATTTACCTCGTTTGTTAAAACGTCTATAGGATTTTTAACAAAGTTAAGCAAAAAGTTTTGGGTAGCTTTAGCTTCTGCCTTAACGTCCATATTTTTAATTGCTTCTTTTGTTTGATTAAATGTTTCTTTTGCACCTTGCTTTAGCTCTTCCGCCTGATTATTTTGGTCACTTTCGCTATTTGGGTTACTTTCGTTAGTTTGGCCACTTTCGTTTTCGTTATTTAGGTTGTTTTTTGTATTGTCATCCATTCAAAATTCCTCCTTAAACATCCCAAAAAAGGGATTCCCTTGCCGAGAATCCCTTTCTATTTGTTTAAACTATTTCGTAATTTTTACAACAGAACCGGCACCAACTGTACGGCCACCTTCGCGGATAGCAAAACGTGAGCCTTCCTCCATAGCGATTGGAGAAATGAGTTCTACTGTCATTTCGATATGGTCGCCTGGTGTACACATTTCAACGCCTTCCGGTAATTTGATAACACCGGTTACGTCGGTTGTGCGGAAGTAGAATTGTGGGCGGTAGTCGTTGAAGAAAGGCTTATGACGGCCGCCTTCTTCTTTTGAAAGCACGTATACTTGAGCTTGGAAAAGTGTGTGAGCAGAAACAGAACCGGGCTTTGCAAGAACTTGTCCGCGCTCGATTTCTGAACGTTGCACACCGCGAAGAAGCAGACCTGCGTTGTCGCCGGCTTCTGCGCTATCAAGTAGTTTGTGGAACATTTCGATACCTGTTACAACAACTTTACGCTTTTCTTCTGTCAAGCCGATAACTTCAACTTCGTCAGAAACTTTTAGCGTACCACGCTCTACACGGCCGGTAACAACTGTACCGCGGCCTGTGATAGAGAACACGTCTTCAACAGGCATAAGGAAAGGCTTTTCGCTGTCGCGCTCAGGTGTTGGCATGAAGGCTTCGATTGCTTCGAATAGTTCAACAATTTTGTCGCCCCATGCGCTAGATGTGTCTTGAAGTGCTTGGAATGCAGAACCGCGGATGATTGGGGTGTCGTCGCCCGGGAAGTTGTATTTGTCAAGCTCTTCACGGATTTCCATTTCTACCAATTCAAGAATTTCTTCGTCGTCTACAGCATCGCATTTGTTCATAAAAACAACAATTTTTGGTACGTTTACTTGGCGTGCAAGAAGGATATGCTCGCGTGTTTGGCTCATAACGCCGTCTGTAGCAGATACTACAAGAATCGCGCCGTCCATTTGCGCAGCACCAGTGATCATGTTTTTAACATAGTCAGCATGGCCTGGGCAGTCTACGTGGGCATAGTGGCGGTTAGGGGTTTCGTATTCTACGTGAGTTGTAGAAATTGTGATACCCCTGGCTTTTTCTTCAGGTGCTTTGTCAATTTTGTCGAAGTCTACAGCAGAGCTGATTTTGTAGCGGTCTGAAAGCGTTTTTGTGATAGCCGCTGTTAGGGTTGTTTTACCATGGTCTACGTGACCGATGGTACCGATGTTTACGTGGGGTTTGGTACGTTCAAATTTTGCTTTACCCATTTGGAATTCCTCCTAAATTAATTGTCTTTTTTATTACCTGATGTTATTTTTTCTTGCACACTTTTTGGAACAGGTTCGTAGTGGTCTACTTCCATGGTGTACGTTCCGCGGCCCTGGGTCTTAGAGCGAAGGTCAGTTGCGTATCCAAACATTTCTGCCAGCGGTACAAACGAGTGCACAACTTGCGCGTTGCCGCGTGCTTCCATGCCTTCGATTTTACCGCGGCGGCTGTTGATATCGCCGATTACGTCGCCCATGTATTCCTCGGGAACGGTTACGTCCACTTTCATGATTGGCTCCAGCAAGGCTGGGTCAGACTTCCGCATCGCTTCTTTGAAAGCCATAGAACCGGCAATTTTAAACGCCATTTCGGAAGAGTCAACATCATGGTAGCTGCCATCATAAAGTGTTGCGCGTATGCCAAGTACAGGGAACCCTGCGATTTGACCAGACTGCATTGCTTCGTGAATACCGTTTTTGATAGCGGGTATATATTCTTTTGGAACTACACCGCCCACGATTTTGTCAACAAACTCGAAGACATTCTCTTTATCGTTGGCATCCATTGGCTCGAAAAGGATTTTACAATGCCCGTATTGCCCGCGGCCACCTGACTGACGTACATACTTGCCTTCGACATCTGCTGCTTTGCGGAACGTTTCGCGGTAGGCAACCTGTGGCCTGCCCACATTTGCTTCCACTTTAAATTCGCGCAGCAAACGGTCTACAATAATTTCTAGGTGAAGCTCACCCATACCGGAAATAATTGTTTGACCAGAATCTTCGTCGGTGTACGTTCTGAATGTCGGGTCTTCCTCAGACAATTTGGCAAGGGCTAGGCCAAGTTTGTCGCGGCCTGCCTTGGTTTTTGGTTCTATCGCCTGTGAAATTACAGGCTCTGGGAAATTCATAGACTCGAGTATTACCTCGTGTTTTTCGTCGCAAAGGGTGTCACCGGTCGTAGTATTTTTTAAACCAACTACAGCGGCTATGTCACCTGCATAAACTCTGTCAACATCCTCGCGGTCGTTGGCATGCATTAGCAGAATACGCCCCATGCGCTCTTTTTTGCCCTTTATCGAGTTGTATACATAGGAACCGGCCTCTAGTGTACCTGAATACACGCGGAAGAACGCCAATTTACCTACATAAGGGTCGTTCATGATTTTGAAGGCCAAGGCAGAGAAAGGCTCGCTGTCGGAAGACTTGCGCTCTGTAGGTTCTTCGCTATCGGGTAGGACACCTTTTATAGCGGGAATATCTATTGGTGCAGGAAGATAGTCCACAACACCGTCCAGAACACGCTGTACGCCTTTTTTCTTATATGCCGAACCACAGAATACAGGGATTATAGCTGTTGCGATACAGGCTTTGCGAAGTGCTTTTTTAAGGGTTGGAACATCAAGTTCCTCGCCGCCTAAATAGGCTTCCATAAGCTCGTCGTCGGTTTCTGCAATGGCTTCAACCAACGTTGCACGGGCTTCTTCACATTGCGCCAGCATATCTGCGGGAATTTCGCCTTCGATTATTTTTTCACCGTTATCGCCTTCGTAGGTGTAGGTTTTCATTTCGAAAAGGTCTACTTGACCCTTGAAAGTGCTTTCTGCACCCAGCGGAAGCTGAACGGGTACTGCGTTATGGCCTAGGCGGTCTTTAATCATTTCAACAACATTCATAAAGTCTGCGCCTAAGATATCCATTTTGTTTACATAAGCAATACGTGGCACGCCATATTTATCTGCCTGACGCCATACCGTTTCAGACTGTGGTTCTACGCCGCTTTTAGCGCAAAATACGCCAACTGCGCCGTCTAGTACGCGCAAACTGCGCTCTACTTCCACAGTAAAGTCTACGTGGCCTGGGGTGTCTATGATGTTAACGCGGTGGCCATCCCACTGGGCTGTTGTTGCCGCAGATGTGATTGTTATGCCGCGTTCCTGTTCTTGTTCCATCCAGTCCATGGTCGCTGTGCCGTCGTGGGTATCACCAATTTTATAGTTGCGCCCGGTGTAAAACAGGATACGCTCTGTTAAAGTGGTTTTACCCGCATCAATGTGTGCCATAATGCCGATGTTTCTGGTTTTTTCTAGTGGAAAAGCTCTCACTTTATAAGACTCCTTTTGATTGGGGGATTACCACTTGTAATGCGCAAACGCCTTGTTGGCATCTGCCATTCTGTGCATTTCTTCTTTTCTGCGAACTGCGCCACCAGTGTTGTTTGCTGCGTCTACAAGTTCGTTTGCCAGACGGTCTATCATTTTCTTTTCGCTTCTGCTTCTTGAGAATGTTACTAACCAGCGCAGCGCCAGCGTTTGACGACGTTCTGGTCTGATATCTATGGGCACTTGATAAGTTGCACCACCAACACGGCGCGCTTTTACTTCCAGCAAAGGCATGATGTTATTCAATGCCTCTTCAAAAACATCTATTGGTTGAGCACCACGTTTTTCTGCTGCTTTTTCGAATGCACCATAGACGATTTTTTGTGCAACGCCTTTTTTGCCATCCAGCATAATGCCGTTGATTAGCTTGGTTACTACTTTACTTCCGTAAAGTGGATCTGGTAAAACAGATCTTTTTGCTACATGTCCTTTTCTTGGCACGAGACTTCCCTCCTTAACTATTAAGATTAGATCATCGGTACTCGTGTTTGAACTGAGCATACACGTTTCGCGCCTACATACTGCTACCGGGGGTTTACCCCCAGTCAATATATAAAGCGCACTTACATGCGAAAATTATGCCGATAATTCCCATGAATGGAAATTCAGTTTAAGCCTTTTTCGGCTTTTTGGCTCCATACTTGGAACGAGCCTGTTTGCGGTTTGCCACACCGGCTGTATCCAATGTGCCGCGTACGATGTGATAGCGCACACCCGGAACGTCACGTACCCTCCCGCCGCGCATAAGCACAACGCTATGCTCTTGTAAGTTGTGACCTTCTCCCGGGATATAACACGTTGCCTCCATTTGATTGGAAAGGCGTACACGGGCAATTTTCCGCAGGGCCGAGTTTGGCTTTTTGGGTGTGTCTGTAAACACACGGGTACATACACCACGTTTTTGAGGAGAGCTTCTTTCGGTTCTCTTGTCTTTAATGGTGTTGAGACCTCTTTGCAGGGCAGGGGATTTGGATTTTGTTACCTTGTCTTTGCGCCCTTGCTTTACCAGTTGGTTGAACGTAAGCATTTTTCACCTCCTTGAATATAAAATGGAAAAACATTAAAAGCAGGCAGGCAATTGCCCACCGCATTTATAAAACATGGAAATTCTAGCACCTTAGTAGCGTAAAGTCAAGAAATTTACTAAGAATTTGCAGAAAATGTGAATTTATCTGCTAGTTAGGGTCAAGTTCGAGCCAACTCTAGTGTGATAATGCGAATCATGGCGACTTTGTTTTGATGCCATTAGGCTTGCTTCATCTTGGATATCAGTTTTTTATCGAATGTAAATATGTTTACGCCTTTGAGTATATGGTAGGCATACAATAGCGTGTCCACAAAATCTAATCTGGTTTGGCTGAATGTTTCTAATGCCAGAACCACAACAACTTTATTCTCTATTTGCACACTTTCTAAATCCAAAAACTGCACGATAACCGCATGAATTTCATTTCGGGGCAATTTATAAACTTTGCTGAGAACATAAACAACTTCTGCAAGCACTTCATTTCTGAGTGTGACTACTTTATTTTCCAGAAGCTCCTCCACTTGTTCAGCCATCTCCGCATTATCACACAGGATATACCGAAGTATGGCATTTGCATCAATTAACAGCATGTTTTTCTTTGGCCGCCTCTCCCCATGCCTCTTTTTCGAGAGGTATCAATTCCGGGTTAGCATACTGACTGATAATGCCCTTAATGCTTTTGCTCCTGTGCGGAATGACTTTTTCAGGTATAGTGGCAGGATTCTCGCAGAGTATTATTATTTTGACATCCGCAGAAAGCCCTTGAAGATATTCGTTGGGAACGTCAATTTTACCATCAGCTATCTTAGCGCGAAATTCTACAGCATACATAGCAATTCAACTCCTTTAATCATAACTACACTAAATATATCATTTCGCTTCCAGATTCACAACTAAGCATAATTCCGTTATTTAATCGCTTGCTATCCGGTTTGATGGCGTAATTGTGAGAACTAACTGAAAACGGTTTTCAAGAAGTCCAAGCGCTCATTCGTCAATCGAATGAAATCAAGGAGTTGCGGGGTGTCCAGCGTTCTCCGTGTCGACGAACTGCCGACTGACCTCTGTGGAAAATTACTTAATGCTTGGACAAAATACGTTGTAATTCAAAAATCAGGAGCATCCATGTCAAAGATGTTATTCTCTTGACAAAATTCTAGCATTGATTCTTGAAATAGATTCATGAATCTGGGATAAAAAGATTTAGCTCCTGTCTCATATGAGTATCTCCAATCGACAAAAGCATTACTATGTTTCTTTAACTCCTTGTGGAACTCTGGTTCGCCAAACCATGCCCTTCTAGTTACTTGTATTGTTGAAGGGAGTTCTTCAAGTTTTCTCAAAAGTTCACAAATACATTTATTTATGTTTTCATCTTTGTCTACTATTCTCTGCATATTAGCCAACATTTCCGCAATGCTTGCTTTTTCTTTGTTTTGTTCAACGACTGTGACAGTTGCATTTTTATCCATAGCTTTCTTGTGCATTTCAGTAAGTTGATTAATCATAGCCTCTCTTTGTTCTGGTGTTGAAGCATTGTTACCTTTTACAGAAGTAATTGCTTCCTGAAATATAGCTTCTTGCTTTTCTTTTTCATAGGCATTTGTTTTCTCACTAACTTTATTGATGATTGAATTTTGTGTCTTGCCTTTCAAAGTATAAAATAATGCTTTCAGACTATGCCCCTTTCCACCATCAATTATTTGTGATAGTTTTTCGGATTTTAACATTCCCTTAATAAACATTTCACACGCAAAAGCAGAAAGCACCATTGCAGGAAATCTTATTTCAGGACCTAGCGTGATAGGCATTACTCTATAGTCAAATGCGTCATCTAACACAGTTGCAGATTGTCTGAATAGTAGCGCATTATAAAGCCTTATGTTTTTGCATTTCATAGAAAAATTTTGTTCCCTGTAGAGTTTTTCAACGTATCTAATACTCAATTACTTCACCTCGCTAAAATCGTTTTCCGTGCCGCCTGTGGTGACGGCGTAATCATTGAAATTAACTGAAACTATCCGAAATCAATTGCAAGAAAGACAGCTGCTCGACCTACCAACATTTGGGTTGAGTAAACAACAGTTTCAATCTCCAAACACCCCTAAAACCCAGTAGGTAGGCGGTCTACGGCGGATGCTCTCCGCCCACCCAACCTACAAAAATAATCGTCACCAAAGAAGATGAAAACACAGCTTTGAACGTTTTTCAAGACCGCCGCGCTATGACCACTTCGTTAACCTTTCGCCAACGACTTAATTACACGAATTTCATCAAGAAATTTCTCTGAACAAGTATTCATAATCAACGCTTCAGGCACACCGCCTTCTTCCAAAAGCGGCCTTGCCATGTCAAAATTCCCCACATGTTCGTGATAATGCGCATCGGATGACACCAAAATTTTCACACCATATTCCTTACATAGCGCAAGCATTTCTTCATATTGTTTCGTGCCATTGTAACGGAACGAGCCAGGGATGAGTGAGCTATTGTTTAATTCTATAATTGTACGTGTTTTGGCGGCGGCTTTTACCACGGCTTCTATGTCTATGTCGTATATGACATTTAAGGGATGCCCTAAAATGTGCACATGTGGGTTTTCTGCCGCTTTTACCAGCGCAGCAGTGTCTGCGGTGCGGCTTGCCGGGGTAATCACTTCCCTATGCATGGATGCAATGACGAAGTCCATCATGGCAAGATACTGGTCTGGGAAATCGAGTTCCCCATCGCTGTTTAGGATGTTAGCTTCTATGCCCTTTAGAATCCTAACGCCGTGGATGGTGTCGGGTAATACACCCAAGTTCATAAAATGGTACCTGTGCGCGCCGCCGGGTATTGCGGGGCCGTGGTCGGCAATGCCCATGTGCGTAAGGCCGACGGAAGCCGCGTGGGCGGCGTTTTCGGTGATGGTGCTGTATGCATGGTTGCTGCTTATGGTGTGGCAGTGTACGTCTAAGATAAATTTCAAAGTGGTCATCTCCTATTTGTGTTATGTATCGGGGTTTTCCTTAGCGGAAAACCCCTCCATTCTATCTACCTAATCTACTCAAAAACAAAGTTCGTGTAATTCTTCTTCACATTTTCGCGTACATACTCTGCGGAATGTTTAAGCTCCGCGCCGTTACGTTCGAAGGAAAGTTTAATTTCGTTGTACATACCTTTTTCAAAGTTATACGTTTCGCCGTCGTCGTCGTATAGGGTGCATTCGCCTTTTGCGCCATAACATTTTACGGTTAGCGTACCGTCTTCGGTTTCAAGCGGAATCATGCCGCCTTCACGCACAAACAGCGGTACTTTGTTGTCGGCTTCGATACGTATGACGGTGTTTGTGCCCGCAAATTCTTTCGTATAGAAGTTGTACCAGTTGCCCTCCGGCAAAATGACATAACGCTCGGTTTCGCCCGGGCGCAGGAATGCTGCCATCAGGCAGTCGCCGATTAGCAACTGGTCGTTAACTTCTGACGGCGGTTTTTGCAGGTATGGGTTGTCGGTGTCGTGCAGCACCGCTTCTTTTATCTTTTCGGCGGGGTTTAGGTGCGGGTATTCCATGGCCATTGCCCTAAACGGCGGCACCCCTGTGAATGCGAATTTTGCATAGGCATTGTACAGGTATGGCAACAACATTTTGCGGAATTTGATTATATCGGTAAGGTCTTGCGCTACTTCTGCGTTTGTCCATGGTTTTGCGCCGCTTGCCCACGAGTTTAGCAGCAGCATTGGCGAGAATAACGCCATTTGGAAACGGCGCAGCCAGTCAGAAGCATCTTTCCCGTGGCGGATTTCCGGCACCCATGATACGCCGGAGAAACCGCTGTTTAACAGCCCTACCATGTATTCGTTGAAGTCATATTTGTCGTTGTAAATGGTATACGGATACGCGGAACCGCTACTGTTGGATGCCCTAACAAGCCCGTATGTGCGCAAATTGTTTACTTTGTACAGCTCTGTTGTCATTTTTTGCATAAGAACGCCCAAAAGCTGGCGCATATCTTCCGCATCGGTGCCGGACGGGAATTCCGCATGGTCGGGCCACAGCCATTTGTCGTAACCGTCACATTCGTCTATTTTATAACCGCTTGCGCCAATTTTCACATGGTCTTCAATATGCTGCTGCATAACGATATTGCGGGCTTCTGCAAGCGTGTAGTCAGGTACAAGGCCGCACCATACCGTGTGTGTGGCAGAATAGTTGTACATTGGCTTGTACACCCTAGCAGATGGTGAAATGTAGGGGTTGACCCACAAGTTAACACGTGCGCCCTGCTCTGCAAGATTATCGCAAAGTTGTTTTGGGTCGGGGAATCTGACTTTGTCCCATTCGAATGTGCATGGATACGATTTAGACATCCAGCCCGGCTCCAGCCCTACAACATCTACTTGGATGTTGTGCTCTGTAAATTCTTCGAGTTCTTTTAAAATAGACGGCTGGTCTTTAAGCGATGCAAACCTGTACCAGAATCCCAGGCCCCATTTGGGCGGAAGGAAACCGCCGCCGCAGTACAAATTGTAGCGCGCGACACTATCTACAACAGAGTTGCCGTTGAATACGATAACTTCTAAGTTTTCCGCATTCAGCGACACTTCAATATAATCTGTGATGGGTAGGCTGGTCCAGGTTTTGTCGTTGTTGCGGTCCTTTGCCAGGGCCTCTGTTTTGGGGCCTTTTAACCCTGCGGTGCCAACATACACGGTGAGCGGGGTTGGGGTGTTAAAAAACACGCCATAACCGTTGGACGAGAAATATACGGGGCAAGGGGCATGTGCGCGGCCGTTATCTGTGCCCGCGTAGTGGTCGGTTTTTAAATTTAAAACTTTGCCCTTTTGGTTTAATGTCCTGTAGTGCAGGCCAAAACCGTAGATTTTTTCGCTATGGGTGAACGGGAGATTAAGCACCAGTTTGCCATTTACCTTACGCGCGGTTATGCCTGTTTCTGCGAAGGGAAAGCAGGTGTCCGCGTAATTACTGTTGATGGTGTCCAGTTTTGGCTTGCTGTCTGTGTAGTCCAGCAATGTCTTGAAATTGGGGCCAATCTCTCCAACGGTTGTTTTGTATACACCGTTTGCGGCTTTTTGCCACGATAGCTCGAGGTTCTGCTTCATTTCAGTCCACACTCCTTGGAATTTTATTATTATATGGAAAATGTCAGATATTTTGATTATACTATGTACAGTGGCAAATCGCAAAAAAATATGCATGATATACATGAAAAGACCAGCTATTAAATGTCAACATCTAGCAAGTGCAAATTTTCTGCCGCACTTTCGCTTGGCTTCCGCTATTTTCTGAAAGGCAGAGAAAATAACGGCAAGCAAGAGCCTCACGCTGT
>Ga0131853_10009597_pt1 | contig 17707 bp, 9 predicted proteins | sample TergutLab28metaG_FD_92764 | JGI IMG/M metagenome (GOLD analysis project Ga0131853, IMG submission 92764) | Labiotermes labralis P1 segment gut microbial communities from Petit-Saut dam, French Guiana - Lab288 P1 (version 2) (version 2) | ecosystem: Host-associated > Arthropoda: Insects >... | reverse complement strand
TGTGTGGCAGCATGTGTGGTAGCGTGTGTGGCTGCGTGTGTGGCAGCGTGTGTGGTAGCGTGTGTGGTTGCGTGTGTAGCTGCGTGTGTGGCAGCGTGTGTAGCTACATGTGTGACAGCGAGTGTAGCTTCGTGTGTGGCTACATGTGTGGCAGCGTTTGGGGCAGCGTGTGTGGTTGCGTGTGTAGCTGCGTGTGTGGCAGCGAGTGTAGCTGCGTGTGTGGCTACATGTGTGGCAGCGTGTGTGGTTGCGTGTGTAGCTGCGTGTGTGACTGCGTGTGTAGCAGTGAGTGTAGCTGCGTGTGTGACAACGTGTTTGGTAGCGTGTGTAGCTGTGTAGCTGCGTGTGTGGCAGCCCGTGTACCTGCGTGTGTTGTGTAACAGTGTGTGTGGCAGCGTGTGTTGCTGCGTGTGTAGCTGTGTGTGTGGATGCGTGTGTGTCTGCTTGTATGGCAGTTTGTGTAACTGCATGTGGGGCTGCGTGTGTGGCAGCATGTGGGTCTGCGTGTGTGGCAGTGTGTGTAGCTGCGTGTGTGACAGCGTGTGTGGCAGTGTGTGTAGCTGCGTGTGTGACAGCGTGTGTGGCAGTGTGTGTAGCTGCGTGTGTGACAGCGTGTGTGGCAGTGTGTGTAGCTGCGTGTGTGGCAGCGAGTACTTGGTTTTCGCTATAGCTATGTGAGACCCCAGTATTCAACGAAGTGTAAAGACGAAGTAGCAAGAAATACTTTTTAATTCGAAAGAAACAAAGCGGGCAGCATGAAACACTGACAAAATGAGTAACTGCAGAGTGAATTAGAATGACACGAACCATACAAGAATAGTTTGGCCGAAAAAGAAATAAAAGTGAGGTTAAAAGTTTACGAAAGAGGGACAAATGTAGAAGAGCTGAAAAGTTAACTTCCCTCCTATTATCGAAGTGTTTGGAATTTTTTCCTTATAAACGTAAAGGTGACAGAAGAAATATTTACGACTGAACATGCTACTACATCACAATATATGCATCTCTATTTGTGTTCTGTTATGAATCTCGCATTTAATGAAAAATATATTAAATATGCCTTGCCACCACTGGTAAGAATATATGATGGCATGGCTGCCAGAATTCATCGCTAGCAGCAAACAAACCTAAACCAAAAGTCAACCTTAGTTTACACATACAGAAACCAAAAGCCTAACCTAAAATCCAAAACAGAGTTTGCAGATTGTGTTATATACATATGTTGGCAACGATGTGTTAGTTTCGATTAGTAATATGTAACTTGAAACCCTAACGCTAGTGGACTACGTTGTGTGTTTTGTGTCTGTGTTGGGAACAGTGGCATGAGCTTCTGCGACTGTGGTGTAGTGCAGCGAGAATTATGAAAGAAGATAGAAACTGGAGGCATGTATTCCATTATTATTATTATTATTATTAATATTACTATTAATGTTATTATTTAGTTGAATGCTAAAAAATCTTGTCTTGTTTAGAGAAATAATATTATTTCGTAGATTTATCGAATTAAGAATTGTAAACTATTAAATGTCAGAAGAGAAATTAATATTTCTGTTCTCAGACTTTAGACGGATTTTCTTAATAAGTACAACTCAGATATAAGGTGCATATTCAGCCGTCCTTCGAGGCATAATAATACTGAACGTCACCTTTTGGATTTACATGAAAATGTTGAAACGAGAATCTTTTAGACATTAAAATACATAATCCCTAAACTGTGTCCATGTCCTATTATGTGCTTTATTTTTGGGTTTTATGTATGCTCTGTCACTACATCAATGCATTATATTTGCCATACACGTTGCTTCCTGATATCTTGTTTTCATAAACACAGCTATGTTTACTCTTTACACTACATCCGCAGTCGTCACTTATTGTTGTCCTGAACTCATCACTTGTCCTTATAAGCCTTATCTTCAATTATTTGTCTTTTCTTCTTCTATGATTATATTCATAAATACTCATCTTACCAGTTCTTATTCGTAGCCCAGATTACATAGCACAGAATGTAAAGCTGATTAACGACTGATAAATTTCAAAGGACGAGGGAGGAGCCGGTCGTGGCCTACTTTAAGATATTACCCTTGGCTGATCCGAGAGGTACAGACAAACGCAAAGTAACACTTCAGTTATTAGTCTATGCTCCGGCCAAGAGTATGTGTACAGCCGAACGCCTGCCGATTTCACGCCAGAAGTATGTGTAACTCAACATGCTCGGTGTTCCTACGCAATTTAGTACACAAATTTCCTTATAATTGTATTTTGCTGTACATCGCTATTATGTTTGTCTATCCCTTGCGGTTTAGCGTGTTATCTTAAATAGGACCTGTTTTATGTTTTTTCCAGTCTGTCTGGAGTGCAAAATGTGTTAAAGTTAGCTGTATGTCGTCATGAGAATACATCCAACAAGTTCCTATGAAAATGTGTGAATTTATTACTTTATAATCGTTGTAAACCTCGTGCATGTAGCGGCCACCTTTTGTGGCCATCTTCAGGGAGGTTTTAATTTTCTGAAGGATATATTACAGAGATAACCAGCTTCGTTGTCTTTGAAATATATCTTTTGGTGAAAAACAACACGTCCCTAAAGATGGCCACAAAATATGATTTAAACATGTAGGAGGTTTAAAACGATTATAAAGTAATAAATACATACACTTTTATATGCACGTGTCGGTTTAATTCTCAAAGTGAAGCATCAGTGCATGGTCATAAAATTTAAAGCTAGCTGTATGTACTGTGATGTTTGTCCCCCCCTGCCCCCTCCACGCCGTCTAATTTTCTGCTATCCTGTTTACGTTAGCTCACTATATTGTGATGTTCATATCCCTCCTGTCTCTGCTGTGTCACTTATATTATCTGTGTACATTGTGATGCTCCTGTCTGCTGTACTCCTACCTTGTTTATGTTGGTTGTCTACACTGAGATGCTCAATCCTTCATCTCTCTGCTGCTGTCCTGTTCACATTAACTGCGTGTATTGTGATGTTCGTCCCCTTTTGTCTGCGATGCTCTCCTGTTTTGACTTTATATGTTCATATATCCTCTGTCTCTCCGGGCTGCTCTCCTGTTATTGATAACTGCGTGCATTGTGATGCTTATCCCCCTTTGCTCTCTATCAATGCAGTTGTCATCATTGGCATTCTTCAGCTTAACGTTCGCGTGCCATTTAAAACATTTTATATCCTTCCCACATCTGCCAATCCATATGTTGACATTAATTATCATATCAACGTATGTGACATTTTGGTTCTACATTCATACAACTTCTTCCCTATACTGGTCCATTTTTATAATCTCTCCTACTTTAAGCTGCTTCTAGTTTAATTATTTAAAAAGGAATGGCGTGTCGTAAATCTTCCGAATTGCCAAGGACACACGCCATGTTTTCTTTTTTATCTGACTAAGAATGATCTACTTCTTTCATAGTGGAAAATTTATGTAACAAATAAGCATAAGAAATAAGCCCAGATATATCTTCTCTTATCGGAACGGTGAGAGCTGTAATTTTCAAAGTCAGGTACTGTCACGACAAATACAACTTTATTTAATCTTATCAATGTGAACTTTACGTAACAAGTAAATATAAGAAATAAACATAAATATTCCTGCTCTTAATAATTTAAACATAAATATTCCTGCTCTTAATAATTTGCAATGAGCACAACTAACAAAAAGTTCCTGCGCTTGTTGGAGCGGTGGAGACAGCCATTTTCAAGAGTGATATTATGAAACCACACGTCATATAACCTTATCTCATCTTCTAAATGGAAGTTTTGCTACAGGACAGTATGCAGCTCACGTTCAGCCGCCATGTGTCAGACAATTCGGAAATAGCGCTGAGGGCACTGTTAGCAGTTATTAAGATTTAAGACCACTACTAATTCATTTTTTAAAACTGTAATGATCACTAGTGCTGTCACAGGGCAGTTTATCTCATCACTGCTCTGAATAATTAAATTAACATAATAAAAATTGAATTTCCATCGAAAAGCCAATACCCACCATCTCCACCACAAAAACCAATACTCTGATTTGTTTACGGATGTAGTCGTTTGTTCTACGAACTAAACGAAACGCATAAATATGTCAGCAAAAATGCGGTACGTTTTAATGTCAAAACGGTTGGTACTTAGGGGGACCATTGTTCTTTGGAGGGTGATTTAAATTGGTCCAAAATTCCGCAGGACGTGTTCTGCTGTGCAAGCAGATATCCCGTCTGAGTGAATATAGAAGGGTCGGATTGTTTGTTTAGAATCAATAGAGATGGCGATAATAATAATAATAATAAACGATGGGAGAAAAATTTAAAATTATGTAGCTTGATTCTGGTACTCATAATGTTTGTTAGAAGAGCCTAAAGACTTAAACATGAATTCCAAGTAAATGTTTTTTAATTTCACCTAACGGAAAGGGAAAATGGGATGTTTTGACAGTGATACAGCGGAATAGATGGTAATATCATAATACGAAAATAACAATATTATATAAATACGCAATAAGGAGGTATAGTTGTAATTTTAAATGTCGCTTCCTTTCCTAGATAATTATGCTTTCTGTAATAATGTCTCATATTATTCCGGAAAGTAATAAATTGAAGGTGACAAATTAATTAATAGCAGATAAAATAAATATGATACAAATTTAACATTTATTTAGAAACGGGACCCAGTAAAGCGGTATAAATGTCAAAGTTCTGTAAAATTAACAATACCTTAAGAAGTATTTGGTTAATCCGTATTTATTCTGCTTCCATCAGAGAAACGAAATTGCCAACGTGTCTTAGCCCTTTAAGTAACAGTGGTAAGTATGTAAAAAATTGAGCTGAACATTAAACATTTACGAATATTGTCCACACAGCATTTTAATGTCTTGTGCGGTACTCAGAACAAACAACGATTAATTCGATAAAGAACGTAAATAGGTTGTTGTCTGATGCAGACGTAGTGTGGTATGTGGGAGGTAGAAACCAAATGTTTGCATATTATTTTGATGGGTTTCCTGCTTCTTAAGACCCATTTGATTTTCTGCAATTTGCTTAAGCCTTCAAAGAACAGTTGTTGGCTTACTTTTATGTATAAAATTCAATAATATTGAATTAATATATATGTTGACTGTACTGAGCTTTTATGTGTGGCAGATAATTCTCAGTTTAAGTATCGATTATCCACTATACAGGATCACAACCTGCTGGTGTTTGTGACGGAGACGCAATGATTTCTGTGAGACAGTAAATAAAGTTTTATATATTATTTATATGAGCATCATGTTTCGAAGATTTGAGCCCAGTTTATATGAAAGTAATGAATGTCTCTTACGAAGACATGAAATGTGTAATACGAATTTCACTTATTTTCATTACAAATGGCATATACAGAAAATGCGGATTAAATGAGTTTGGTAAGATTCATTTTCCAAAGAGGGGGGTGGGAGAGTGAAGACGACAACGAATTATCTGTTACTCATTTGCACAGCATACAGATACGTCGAGTGTTCCGCATAAGTGGTCAAACAATGAGATTTTTTTAATAGACTTTTGAGTGAAACATTTTACATTTACACACTTTATAGGGAACTCTGTGAATACTTTGCGGAAATTAATGATTACTTTTGTACTCACCAAAGTGCCCCATCCCTGTTAGATGACTGCGTCGTAGTTACATCACTGACTACAAATATAACACAGTATTAGCGAACCTAAACCTTTCCTGAAGACAACACAACACAACACAACACAGCACTTCAAATCTGAACTTTGTATTCAAAGTTATAAGATTTGTTGATTGGAAATAACAAACGTCACGCCAAAAGACTGTTAGAATATATAATGACGCACGTGTCCTCACAGAAGTCGGGTTTTTAATAGTTTCTGAACGTAAGCCAATCCACTCACACCTTACTAGCCTGACAATTCACATTATATTCAATTATGTAACAACACCAAATCACTACACGATAAAGCGGTCAATTGACACTCGAATCACTTCAAATATTCTCTCATGCAGCTCTCGATTGCCGTCTGCTCCTTCAGCGGGTTAGTACTATACTCGAAGGTGTGTTTCTCTTGCCTGTGTTTTAGTACTTCGCGATACAAGAAGTCACGTGACACAGTGCTTGCTGCAGTTTGTGTGTACGGCAGTACCAGCAGGGTGGTCTAGTTGCTGTGCCGCTTGGCCAATTCAGTGGCAGCGGGGCATTGAAATGCCACCAGTGCTGTGGCAGGGTTTTGAAAGGCAATGAGTCAAAAATGCAAGCAACACATATTTCGTTTCTTTACATCATTGTAAATAATAAGATGTAAGAGTTCTTAAAAGTCAGTGTTAGATAATCTGTCAGGAATAGTATTAAACTCTGCGTATTCGTTAAAACACGGAGTCCAGCAATATACCACACTACAAATCGAACACACTACATAATTCTTCCTTCTCTTCTTCTTCTTCTTCTTCCTATTCTTCTTCTTCTTCCTCCTCCTCCTCTTTGTGCTCGGAAAACTGCAGTTCCTCACAGCCGCTCTTTCTTCTATTCCACTTGGTGGCACTCTTTTGTGGATTTCGAGCCCTTGCTGCAGACGGTTAGGTGCATCCTTCACCATCCTTCTTCTGCGTGGCGGTAGCGTCATTGCTGCTGCTACTAGGCTAGAGATTCGTTATATTCGCTATCACACTCTTCTCCTCTTTTGAATCTGCCATTTCTGAACCCACGCATGACATCCTTGACAGCGTGGCCCTTGCCAATTTCTTTTGGTTTGTCGTTTATTTTTTGAACAAAATGGAGCCATTTAGGGCAGCCATCTGTAAAAAAGTGACCAGTAAATGCAACATTAACTGAACAAATAACGTCCCTGGTCCATGAAATTGGCGTCGCCATTTCTGCAGACGTTGTTGGAGTTCCTTATCACTTTCAGACTTATCACTCCGTGTGTCTGCAATATCTGTACCTCCTACTTCATCATCTTCATTATCAACTCAATGACCATTAAATCGGTTTACACTAATTTGACTTATGACATTTTAATATTCATTAGTCTTGACAAGTCCGGCTTTCTTCGGCGAAGTCACGTTGAAGTATTTACTAATCACGAGGTAAATAACGCAGTACTGCGTCTTATTCTTCGTGATCCCACAGCCAATTATAAACACAAGGGTTTTTTAGAGTCATGAGCATTTATTTATCCATGTGGAGCAGAGCTGAGAATTCCCAGACCTACACTGCTTCGTTAATTTGCAGGTCCAATGTACGACGAAAAATAAAATCAGATACTTGAAAGAGCTAACACAAAGAAGCTATGATATCATTTATTATTCTACGACACCATTACATGCAGCTTACTGAAGAAGAGGTTCATGTTCAAGGTTAGACATTGATCGATGTGTAGTAAAGATTTCGTAATGCTATGTTCGTTCATCGCAATGCGGCAGCCAGAGGACTAACCCCATTTACCATAGTGTTCAGTCACTCCTGTGCCAAGGGACGTGGTCGAAATGGGCCAACTCCAGGCGAAGAAGGGAGGAATAGAAAGTAGAAATATATTTACCCTTTCAGGTCCGAAATTCGTGCAAACAGCATTAAACCTCCAGTTACTAAATGGCAGTAAACACTCAAAACTTCCATTAACAAAACAATGCGGTTAATGCTGCTTAGGGAAATAATCGCGGTTTATTTTGAGAACCATAGAAAACACATAAACACAGCGTGTTAGCATGTTACAGGGAGTCTGCATGTTAAATTCTGTGGCACACAGTTACCAGTGTCCTGTAAATTTTGTGGCACACAGTTAATAGTGTCCTGTAAAGGATTATAGATGGGAATATCTGAAAACATAAGAGTTCATACAAGAAAGGACCCCCGTAAAGGGGCAGGAAAGTTGGTCAATTGAAGGGTGCGAGGTTCAGATTTCGTGTGAACTCATTAAATGTTTTAACGACTCCATCATTGCAAAAATATTCATGTGCGACCTATCACTAAAGAGGGGGAGTTTTTATTCATTAATTAGATTGTTTCTAGCCCTCATAATGTCCCAGTTGTGAGGATTGTTCCACTTTATTTCTTTCAATTCCCTGCCATTTTCTAGACCGATCCATTGCCATTTTGTGACGCAGCCAGTTCCGTTTGATTAGTTTTCAGCTGTAATTATCTCTGCATCGCTGTAGGACTTCGTCCACTAGATCCAGTCCCTTAATTTTATCGCAGTTTATCTGCAGTACTCACAGAATAACTTCCATTCTTCCTATGGTTCTATTCAGTATCTGCTGTTCTCACTTTCGCCTGGGATGATGTCATTAACGGCAACTTTCAGTCTTTATATTCTATTAGGTACAATTCAGATATATCTTTCTGTAGCGTAATGACTTTTTGAGTTTAAACGAGTTACTTCTTCAGAGGAAACAGAAAAAACAATTAACTTCCATAAAATTCTTGGAATTCCTGAGCTTGTTAAGCAACTATCAACTGCTCAAGAAGAACGATCCATGTCAGTACAATTCCACAAATACTTATAGTCATTCGTCCTTTACTGGTGGTTTATAACTTCAGCAAAACACCACGTCATTAATGTAAGACTTTTATTAAAGTAGGCAGCCCCAGAAATTAAGCGGCCAATTAACAGCGCTGTCTCAGTTGCTAAAGACGTGCAGAGTCTAATGAGCTATTGTTTTGATAAATACTGATAAGGTTGCAGAAAGAAGTTGTCATGACTTGCACTGACGTGTAATTCTATCATTCGCTGGGATGAACGTAGGAAAACAAGACGATCTATCGATACAGAGAGAATTGTCACTAACGGCCCCGAACCGTGGAAGGATTATTTGACACGTCCTAAGCAAATTGCAAGAAACGGTAAGACAGACAGGATAAATGTCATGAAAGGGAATGGGAGGGAAATACACAACAATCAGCATCTTAATTTAATATCTTCATTCATTGTTAAGACATAATAGAGGCAGAACTGTAAATCTCTATTCACTGCAACTATTTTGTGGCAGCATTAACATATAACATAGAAATCACTGACGTGGACGAGACTGCTCGTAGATTGCACTGACTGAACATTCCTCCTACTGAAATTAACATATTTACATCAAATGAAATGTCTGACATGTGTATCTTAATAGGTCTCTGGGTTTTAATGAAAGACCAGCCTCGAAGTCATACGGAAGAGTAGAGGTATGAACTGTGCTCGCGCATTCTTAAACTTGGTAGTAGATGGAGGTGAGTGGTCAACTGCAGGCTCCGGCTGCTTTACCTCCATGTAAAAAACTCCCCTGTACCCACTAAAGAAGAGTCTGGCTGTGCATTGGATATAAAAAGATATGCGATGTGTAAAGAATGCATAAAATTGTGGAAGCCGATTTTACGAGACTGACGTATTACCCGGAGATTTTATAAACTTAATACTCCGTTATATCGCGAGTGATATATTCATAGCGTTGCGCGTTTCTATTTGTCTGTACGTAACACAAATCCATAGGTGTATTTTCTCACGCTGATACGAGAAATCCAAGGTAAGTAAGTGGAAGGAAAAACTCGATTTGTGTTTCTCCCTTTTTCCCACTCTTCCTTTCTTTCCTGCAGTTCCTTCATCTTCCATTTCAGGACGTTTGTATTGACATTTTCTTTTAAAATTATGATATATGTGTAACATTAAGGAATCTTTTCTACGTTTGGTATAGTTCTGGGTTTATAGTTAATGTCTCCATTACTTGAAATGTGTGAAAGAGATGGAAGAGTAGAGGCAAAAAGAAAGCTAGAATGGATAAAGTTAGTGAGCAGCAAAGATAAGAGAAACAGAGAGAGTAAAATCATTTTGGTTGGACTGTTTCCAAAATTTTTTTTCAACCAAATAAATGTCCATTCTCTGCGAATAAGCGTTAAAACTCCATTTGCTTTATAGCTTCTGCCATCGTTGTGGCGGTGCGGCCTGCATGCATCGTTCTGTCTCCGTCACATTCTGACGCAAACATTCGTGACACCCCCACTGCAACTCACGGCAACCAAAGGCACGATATGTGTGCCTACTCTGCGAAGTGAACACATGTTCTCCGATCCAAGTGTTTCATATAAAATTACTTCTGCGCAAATTAGCTGTGTAGTACGGTATCTTGAGTGATAAATTATACAAGATACAGGATGATGTTCGTCTTTCTAGCTGCAATCCCAACTGATTTGTCGTTGATTTTTACTGTATCTAGGCCCAGGTGGGAGGATATTATTAAGATATGTTTCTAAGTAGTAGTATTTGACAATATAAACTCTATTTATCTGGCTCAAGAGTGGGAATTAGTGGTACTTTCTGTTAAAATTAGACGGATCTTTTGTCCTTTGAAGGATGGGGAAAGTGTTTGAATAATTGGGCGACTATTAGCTTCTCAGAAAGAACTGCACTACATCACGTAGTTTATTTCAGATTGCTGCTAGTTAAGTCCACACTGATATATGATCTGTTTACCAATCATATACAGATTTCCTTGAGTCTCTTTGTGTTCTCTTTCCTAGCAACGTCGTGCCACTAAGTTAAGCTTATCATTGTATCGTCTTTGTATGTAAAGGATTTCAAAATAAGTGTATTTAACTAATTACGAATATTTCTTGCACTGCTTATTTAATACCAGACAGACTACAAATGATTATTTAGTACCAAATAAACAGGTGAGAAGAAACCAATAAAGTCAATCTGGACGCGTGAGATAAGGAAGATTTGGGATTTGCTGCAGATTAATATGAAGGATTTTATATAGAATGACTGAGGAAAACTCAGTTGCTATAGCTAGTGATATTTATTCTCATAAGCAGGCATATATCCGAAAAAATTGCCGTTTCTAGGCTGAATTATTTGCAGAAATAATGTTTGTTTTTATGTTTTCATAGTGATTCATGAATACAAGCTTTCAAAGTTTGAAGCATTCGGCTTAAAGTATCAAAAATTGCAGAAGACGTTTCGATATGGCAGACAGAAGACGATGATTAGAGGAGGAAAGAGCAGTTTCAAGTCCACAAAGGTTCATACATTTCGCATGGTAGAAAGAGTTAAAGTATAAAAACATTTCAATATAAGTTCCACCGCAAAACATTGTTTGTGTTGGCACTTACCCTCCTACTGACTGCATTAGAGCCAGCATTTAGAATGAAGTAAGACTTGCTTTATAAAAATTCTGTTTTTGAAAATGAAGAAAAGAAATGGTGACGGACGGCAATACAAAGCGACAAAGTAGAAGGGAAATTAATAAAAAATTGAAAAGCGGTGATGACAAAAGGAAACTCAGTACTGAAAGAGATATAAAAGGGACAGCACTGAATGCCACAGAATAAAGGCGACTGCTTCTATTGATTACGTAGGGAAGTTCAGAGAGGTTACGTTTAATATACAGCCTGTTAAAAGTAGTTTAATGAGTGGCGGGAAATGTTTGAAAGGACATACAAAATGTTTTACTACGTGGCATTTTATGAAGGTAAGTGAAAATATATTCGTTGGTGTATGTTTCCGTTCTTTCGATACGACCTGATTCGAGCCATCTGAATACTGATATCGTACTGAATATGGCTGTCATCATACTTTGTGAAAATCTACCCAACAATGTTAAAGTAACATTCGTAGATTTTCGCGACCTCTATGTAACTTACGTACTTCATGTACAGTAATTGTTTTGCTAAAAATAATAATTTTATTGTAAAGAAGTGTATATATTAGAACAAGACTTCTCTTGAACTGGTAACAGTTTCTAAGATAGTCAAGAAATTCCACATACCTTATGGGTGCGAACGTCCATCACCTTGTTCACAAGAGCCAGCCAGTTATTCCCATTATCAGACACGTGAATCAGTCCAAATATTCGAAACCTATTTCTTTAAGACTCCATTTTAATATTACCCTGCCATCCACGCCTATGTCTTTAAAATGGTCTCTCTTGTTCAAGTGTGCTGCTAAAAATTTGGACAGAAATGTATCAAACTGAAATTTGCTAGACAACTTATGAGGCAGAGTCTGTTGAAGGGAAGTGTGTATAAACCTTTCGGTTGAGAAGGTGCGATAATGACCCGCCTACCAATTTGTTCTGTGTGTATTTTGGCTCGCTAGCATTCAATGTCACGTCCAATCACGTAATATAATTCAGTTCTACATAAAGGCGCTATGCGAGATTTTAGGGAAGCACATGCATTTGAACATGTGGGTAAGAGAAATGCCAAAATTAGCAAACAATACTGCACTACAGAAGGGCAGAGGACATGATTTGTTTGAATGCGACGAAGAGCTAAATCTGAGACATAAACACATGAGGAGGAAAGCATGAAATAATTAAGAGATTGCATTTAGAAGGAAGAAATATGATAACATGTTTTAATTTCTATTTAAGTTAATGTTAGAATGCAAAATTGTTCCTGCAGAAGGGGAAATAAATAAATTATAGGCATTAAAGGAGCTGTACCAAGTAATACATTTACAAGATTACACAGCGCACATTTTGGATTACACTTTGACCATTATGCGTATGTGCAATCATTCGGTCCATCACAAACTGTATATATCAGTTGATCTGATATATGGGAGTGTCGTTAGTGCACAGCTGTTTAAAAGGGCATTTCAAAAAATATTACAGAGGTCTAATTGTCAAAATTCTAGAAAATAATTTGATCTTCTAACAGAATGACTCGTAAAATATTGTTGAAAAACAAGCCGTTTCAATCATGCAGCACGATCTTAAGAGGCACGCGGACACTTTGAATTTAACATACTGGGTGTCCTTAGCGGTACATTATATACAAAAATTTCGAACGGGTCGACGTGGAGCACAAAAAGAAGGCGCCCATTTAGTATAATATTCATTTTTTTAAATCTCTAGAAAGGGAATTAGAAGATTCTACACGGCGAATATTAAAGAATGTATAACGCTATACCGCGTATCACTAAATCCAACATATTGGAACTCAGAATTTGGTACACAGTGTTAATGTTATATAATCGAATAAATGTATCTCAGTGCAGTCCATTTTATCGCGACCTACGTATTTCATTACTCTAAATTGTAATATTACGCCAACTCAATATACACATGTAGTCCGACTGTGTAGACATGTTTTTTATAAGTGTTATTGGATTGCACGCATCAACTAATTGCTGCAAGACCAGAAAAAATGTGTCCCCGTTTCTTCTCAATTTTTTACTATATTAAAAAATGCTTAACCTTGAATTTGCACGTCCTCTTGTGCTGTATTTTATGCCATGCGAAAATGTTATGTATTAAGAAATGTTTTTGATGAAGCATTTTAAAAAAGTAGGAAAACCTCCGCACTCAAACCCCGCTTCCTCTGCTGTTCAGCCCGTAACGTAGTCACAGTACCGACTGAGATATGCCATCATGCTAGGCATAAACAAACTGACAATATATTCTTCCGAAAATTTTTGTGTATCCACAGTGCCACATTAAGACGAAAAATGTACAGAAGCAGACAGATAGACGGACACGATGTGGCTTGTGAGATTTCACTATGAACACTGTTCACCAGCAAGGCACAGTAGTAGTAACACAGCTATCGTACTGCTAGCCTGGACATGTATATCACTCTGACTCAAATTTAGCTATATGATCGCACATATGAGATGTTTTTTTCAGTGGCGAAATTGTGGTGGAATTTGAGCCATTTATTGTGGGTCATGTGACATCTATTGCCAATGTCTTGTTATCATTCCAGTAAGAGATGGCAAAATGATGGATGCAGATTTAAAACAAAGTAACAGTTGCTAGATACAGAACTCGGAAAATCTGTAACAAGCTGTGGTATAAGCAGAAAATATATTTAAGTTAAAATGTTACGTCTTCAGCATTTTAAGCGGATTTAATTAATGCGCCTATGACGCTTCTGTTAGGTACTGACTCTGACCACAATTGACTGGCTGCGAAAATCTGAACGAGATTGATGAAAATTATGAATGTCAAGGACAAGGCCAAAAAGCAATATCTTGAAAATATCTGTGACGAGATTACGGCATTTCATAGGACAGGACATTATGATTTAACCTACATGGATACGAAGGAACTTATGTTTATTGTACCGTGCATCATCTTGATAGTTGAATAAAGAGAGACCAACTTGATGTCACGTGTTTTATTTTTCATTATTTAATGCTCAACATGTTTCGAATGTTAGTACATCCATCCTCAGGCGCTTGCGAATTATTTGTTGAGTTATTTCATGGGTTCAGCCTGCATACGGATACCACACCACCCCAGCCAAACCACACCGTAACATCAACACACATCGAACCAGAGCAATAAAACCCATGAAATAACTCAACAAATAATTCGCAAGCTCCTGAGGATTGATGTATTAACATCCGAAACATTTTGAGCATTAAATAATGAAATAATAAAGCAAGTTACATCAAGTTGGTCTATCTTTATTCAACTACGAAGGAACTTGGCTGCAAAAACTTAAAACCATGCTACTCCAAATATTTGCTGGAAGACTCCAAAGGGAATACAATAGTATATAATGAAAATTTGGCAGAATTATATAACAAAGCTCTACGATCGACCTAATGGACCATAAAATCTTGAAGACGAACTTAAAGAGGAAGTAGACGCAGGTGAGAAAGGTCAGTCTATTTTGCTACAGGAGACTACGATGTGCCTGGGGATGTACTATTTTTTTGGGGGAGAAGATGGTCTCAGCCTAATGTCACAGCTGATCAAAAACATATGCGAAACTGGAGAATGGCCCAAGGTTTTCACTAAAGTTACAATGATTCCCCTAAAGAAGCCAAGCGCTACAAAATGCAACAACAATCGCATAATCGGCATCAACGCACTTTCAGAAAGGATAGTAGCGTGGATACTGAGAAGAAGGTTTAAAAAGAAAATTGAGGATGTATTTGGAGAAGATCAATTTCGATATAGAAGAGGAAAAGGAACTACAGAAGCAATTGGGATGTTCAAAATAATAAAAGTAGGAACTTTAGACATAGATGAGTAAATGTGTTCTTGCATCACGGACTGGCAGAAGGCATATGACCGCGTACACTGGACCAAATTAATGCAGATTCCATAGGGAGCTGGTATGGACTGGCATGAAAGAAGATCGAGCAGCAAATTGCACATGGATCAAAGTGACAAACTAAGACTCGACCAAGAGCAGACAAAGAGTTTGAAGTTTGGAAAAGGAGTTAGACAGGGATTCTATTCAACGTGTACAGCTAATAACTTACCAAGAAAGTTCCTGAAAGGTTTGAAGACTTCAGAACACGGGAAGTAATTTGTACTGTGAAATACGCAGATGGCCTTGTGACAATGGCAAAGGATGAAATGGTGCTGCAGGGCATGATTGCTACACTAAGTGAAATTGGAAGTTGCTTTGGAATGGAAATGAATGTGGAAAAACTAAGGACAATCTCAAGGCAAATATCCCCAATAGAGACTATGACAGATCAAAAACAGCCGGTGAATATGGAATACTTCAACTATTGGGGTAGTAAGGAAACAAATGAAGCAAAATGTAAGCCTGAAATTAAATCCAGGATTGCCATGGGAAAAACAGCCTTAAACAAGAATAAGGTTCTTGTCGTAAAAAAATTGGACTTAAATTGAAGGCAGAAACTTTTGAAATGTTACATTAGAAGCACAGCTTTGTGTGGTGCTAAAAGGTCGATAATGCGGAAATTAGATAATAAATTCCTACAAAGTTTTCACATGTGGTGATGGAGAAGGATGGTGAAGATCAGTTGGACCGATCGTGTGAAAGATGAAGTATCACAAACAGTCAAGGAGGAGAGAATTATCCTTCAAACATCAATATGAAGGAAGGCTAACTGGATTGGTCACATGTTGCGTAGGAACTGCCTTCTAAAACAGGTTACTGAAAGAAAAGTAGAAGGAAGGGATAGAAGTGATGGGAAGGCGAGGAAAAGATGTAAGCAGATACCGGATGAATTTAAGGAAAGGAGAGAATACTGGAAATTGTAAGCGGAAGCTCTCGATCGTACTGTGTGGTTAACTCGCTTAGAAGTTTCTGGATGAATGTATGAATGAATGAATGAATGCTGCTTTTCAGTGTAAAACTTATTTCCTGTTCGTGTAGTTTGTAATAATAAATTTTGATGGCTTATTACAAAGACATAAATATGAATTTTATGTTTATTAGACCGTGCATCATTGTAATAGTTGAAGAATAAAAGACCAACTTGATGTCACTTGCTATTTTATTTCACTTCTTATGTACTCAACATGTTTCGGACATTAATATATCCATCACCAGGAGCTTGCGACTGTGCTGTTGAGTGGTGTCCGTGTTGCAGGCTGAAGCCTGTAACACGGACACTACTCAAACCCAGCCGCACCAAATCTCCAAAACACAAAGAAACCGAGAACAAAACGACCGATATGGTAATTCAACAGCACAGTTGCAAGCTCCTGATGATGGATGTATTAATGTCCGAAACATGTTGAGTACATAAGAAGTGATATAATATAACAAGTGACACCAAGTTGGTCATTTATTCTTCAACATAAATATGCTATAACCATAAAAGTGCAAGTGTTTATTTTTATTTACTCGTAATTCGAGCATTTACTTGTGGATTTAAGTGTTCTTAGTCTTTATGCGAGGCACGTGGTCGTGGTGTGGAAATCCAAACTATGGCATACTGATTTGTTTCCTATATGACTTCATTAAAATTATCCGAGCAGCATGGTCTCGAAAGGAAAACTTATTAGGGTAAACAAAGTGGAAAGTTATGTTAAAGCGGTCGTGGCCTGTTTTCAAGCATTATTCAGCAGTTGCGCGGAAGGACTATGGACAAACACAAGAAACATTAGTACAATATCAGACCGGCGGAAATTTGAGCCGGGAAAATACCGAATATTAAAACAAACGTTTTAGCCATATTTCTCTGGCAAATAATGATTAATATCTCCAAATGATAAGTTTCAAGCCCTGAAGCAAGAGAGAGGAAATGCAAATCACGTTTCACATAAAAGTTGTAGTTTCTCTTCTAATGTGTGGAAGTTAAACATGTTTGTCATTTATATTAATTTATATCATTTTATTATTAAGATATATTAATAACAATAATAATATTGTTTATCATCATCATCATCATCATCATCATCAATCTTTCTTGGAGTTGAGCCACTTGTTGACCCGTTCCGGTCTCACACATCCAGAAGTCTCTTCAAAGGTCTACCACGATTCCTTCTGCCAGTTGGGGAGTAGTGTTTCATTTCGAGGCATTCTATTTACACGGAAAGAAGCCGGACAGATTTTCTTTAAACGACAACATGGATGTGGAAAAGGTATCACGATTTAAATATGCAACTTGGAATATTACAGTTCTAGGACAGAAAGAAGAAGAATTATACAAAATTTTAAACGAAAATAACATTAAAGTATCAGTAATTACAGAAAGTAAGAAGAAATTGCAAGGAACGAAAGAAACTGAACTCTATACGGTTTATCTGTTTAATGTTTAGTAATGAAAATGACTAAGGAACTCTATGTCCTACTTTCAGGTTATCCTAGAATTTTCTTCGGACGGTTGAGAAGGATCAGTAAATAATTATTGGGATATCCGGAATGTCAGGGTTACACTTGAAACCGGAAGCTCCCGAGAACAAAGCACAATCCCCCCCCCCCCAATCGACAGGAACGATCAGTTCCTGAAAAGAGAAAGGCGCACCCGGAAAAAAACATGTTTCAACGCTGTATTTAATGTAGTATAAATTAACACG
>Ga0131853_10009596_pt1 | contig 17707 bp, 11 predicted proteins | sample TergutLab28metaG_FD_92764 | JGI IMG/M metagenome (GOLD analysis project Ga0131853, IMG submission 92764) | Labiotermes labralis P1 segment gut microbial communities from Petit-Saut dam, French Guiana - Lab288 P1 (version 2) (version 2) | ecosystem: Host-associated > Arthropoda: Insects >... | reverse complement strand
GCGCGAAAACCTTTCCGTGGTAGTTCTTTGAGCACTGCGCCTGTGAGTAAGTCGTAACCCGGTGCTTTTTTAGGATTTGTATGGTATAGGATGATATTTGTGACTTCTCTTAAGCAGGTTTTTTTGAAGCGGAAGCGTCATTTGATGTGGTGAGCCTAGCTCTTGTAAGATATTGTGTAAGACCTACTGAAGAAGACGTAGAGGCCATTAAGTGTGTTTACAGTGTTTTCTATAACTTTTATTCCGAACCCAAATATTTAGAGTTATGCAGAAGGTGCTAAGTAACGCAAGCACAAGCACGTCTTCGTACAAAGTGTTCCTTGACTTCACACAGACAATTAAGCAGATTTCGCCAGTGCAGGTCCAAACTCAAGTAGTTTATTGCCTCTTTTATTGACTAATGTATTAAAATTAATGAAATTAATACAGCACACGTCAGTGAGTTTAGATGTGACAGACCGTCGGCAGAATCTTACACAACTGTATCACTAACATAACATTTCATTATAACACTTTCCGCCTCTCTCGAAGTGTCAGATACGGACGAACAGACATGACACGGCTGATAGTGGCATATTTGCGACTGCCTTTGGTAACTCACCAAAATCAGCGAATCTTTCTCTTTATGTCGTCCAGGCAGTCAGCATGTGGCCGCTTTCAATTTCCGTGGGCACATCACACCGCCTCTCCTGATGGTCTCTCTCAATTTCACTCAGTCTACTCAATCAAATACCTGAACAGTACCTTAAATTACATCACCACGCCTTCTAGATTAGAGTGTATATACCTGTCTAACACAACTATAAGTTGTGTTAGACAAGTACACACACTCCATTCTAGTTTAACCCTTACCCTGCTAACGTGGAGAATATGGTGAGCTCCTAATAATGCCAGCAAATGGCAGATGGGATTTAGCTCGGCGTTTAAAGGGTTAATCATAAACACAACGGGGATGACGAACCTTATGACCACGCCTTCTATGTACACACACATTCCAATTCACTGTTCGCTTTCAAAAACCATCACAAACTGTACACTCTGAAATATGGACAGCGTCGTTAAACGAAGTTCAAATAAATACCCTATCAACACTCACTAACAGCAATGGGCACGCGAGATATTTCACAAAAATCCTAGCTGCTTTCAGAATCTGAAGGGCAGCGTCACTCCGCAGAACTGAATACTCGTATAGTGCACTTTATCGTGCTGAATCACACGCAAATATTTACGTTGAAGCCACAGCCTTCCAGCGGGAATGGAATTGAACATTATGATGTATAGAAGAAAGAGCAGCATAGCAAGTACTGCTGCACTGCGGGATCCATAAAAAAAAAATTTACCACTAACAACCTCAATACAAACCATTTATGCGACCGTATAGGACATATTTATTGACTCTCCGGAATCAAAAGAGTCCCCATTACGATAAACATGAATGAAATAGGTACAGTAATGTAAGCATCAACAGAAGGTACGAACGCTAAAAGTTCCGTGTTTTGTCCGCGCAGTGTATTTGTGTGTTCCATACGATGCTGACAACAAACAACCATTATTTCACTATACCGCATTCATTGATTTGTTCTTCTACCGCAAACAGGGCCCAGTAACTTACTTCTGAAAGCCTCAAAAAGATTCTCGAGCAGACGATTTGTTTCCAATTCTTGACACAACCTCAACAATCAGCACCGTTCCCACACAACGCAACACACAAAGTCATTCTCTGCTACTATACTGATGTCTCAGTACTGTACATACCGTGCAATATGTTCATACATATTTTGCCTTCATTCAACGAACTAATGATGCACTATCGTTCATATAAAGTCACGCTGTTTGACTAATACTCCGACGCGTTTTGTATTCCCTGAAGAGGGCGCCGAAGAGCGACGAAACGCGTTGGAGTATTAGTCAAACACAGTGACTTCGTATATGAAAGAAAGTGCACTAAGTGTTGGTTTAATGACGGCCAAATAAATATATCAATAAGTCTGTCTTATAATAGGTAAAGTGATCCCGTTACAGGCCCGGTGTGGCCCAGAGGGTGGGTACAGGTATAGCTCCACTCTTCCATGACCGCGGCACTAGAAGGGGGTGAGTGGTCAGCAGCACGCCCCGGCCGCATTTTAACCCTGGGAAAGACCCGGTACCCATTTTACAGGAGGCTGGGTGAACCTCAGGGCCGGACTGGACGGGCGGAAAATCTCGTCCCCACCAGGATTCGATCCCGGACCGTCCAGCCCGTAGTCAGTCGCTATACCGACTGAGCCACCCGACCCAAAACTGTCTTATCTCTACAGAAATTTCACATACCGTATACTGTAATGATTTCTCGCTTATCACTATCAAGCGGAATGAACATACAGGTTTCGAGTGACGATCGGGTTGTTGTGTTGTACTGTAGGCGTGTCTGAAATGTCAACAAAAAGTGATGTATTTTTTAGATACACATCAATTACCACACCGCATTTCAGTAATCTACATGCAGCGACAACTGTACTGTTGCCGCCCCAACAATATGCATACCGCCGTAATGATGGGCAATGAAAACGCAGAGATGTTAAATGCACCACATCCACGTACTGTTCACATTAAATTTCGTAAAAGTATGTCAACCAGAAGCAGGAATGTCCACATAATGGTAAAACAATTTGTAAATTACATCAGGGCGGCGGACTGTCGAAACTTGCTTCATTTTGACAAACGTATTTGCTATAATGCAAAACCACAGCCTCACAGTAAATAAGTTATTCTCATTAACGCAATGAACTTTATTCCTAAGTACAAGACAAATCGCTAAGGATAAATCCCTGACACTGGCAACTTCATAGCATGTAACAACCGACGTACCTGCATTGACCCACTCATGAACACGCAATCTGACCCCCACCTAGGATACCGCCGTACCTGCTCATACACAGTATATATTTAATATATATAAATTCTGGCCAGATGATGATATCTCAACATCCGCCACAATATACTTAGTCTCGTAGAACTTTGCAACCTGATGATGACCAAGTAGGCCGAAACATGTCGTTCATTAACATCTAATAAAACTAGTTGTGTTCCGATTCATTTTCATGAACACGCAAGTTAGCATTTCATTTATCAATGCCGACAGTCGCTACGACTATACAGCGTCAGTGATGAATCAACGAATCAATGAGCACGGAGTATTGGTGGAATGACACTGACAGGGGACAGCTAAAGTACTCGGAAAAATTGCTGGTCCTAGTGTTGCCATGTCCACCAGAAATCGCACACGGATTGACCTGGGATCGAACCCGGTCCTCCGCGATGAGAAAGTCAAATCTCGTGTGACGTATGGTGAATATAGGGGAACTCCAACGTCCCTCACAAGATAACGGAATTGTATTTTACTTCATTACTCAGAGAAAATTATAACTTCAGAGCCAAACACACTATTGCACAGCTTCCTTAGCCACTGTACTGTACCATAACTGCAACAAACTTTCGTGTACTTCGTTAAACATCAATAAAGAAAAATTAAATCTTAAGATCGTAAGGGGGCGCGTATTTCGTGATCCCTAACACCCAGTACCTTTGAGGTAGGTATACAGAGACACCATTTTCGTATTTACAAGTTGCCTTAGCAGGCACCTCAAAATACGTACATGGCATACCTGCGTCATATTTTCTTCAAAGAATTCAATTCTCCTTTCACCACTTGCTCGTTCGGTTATTTAAAGCGGCAAAGTAAATCTCGCAACAACGCTGTTGCCACACTTGACTTACACTGTAAATTCACCACGCCTATACGGCATTTCCACACCTCCCCTAGAGAATGCAGCAAGAGTACCCCGAAAAATTCATTTGGCTGTCCACTTTCCTGCCCCTTGGAGTCTGCCGCCTGGGACGGCCGCGGATCGGTCGTGAGTCAATAGAGGTCAATGGGAGAAGGTACACACGAACGGTAGACAGGCATATATAATTCTTTCGGACAGCCTACAAGGGGTGGTCCTGCAGCTTTATAAATTGGCTGGGAAGTGTTAATCCTTCGCTCGTAAAAAAAAAGTCGTGGAAGAACTTGGCCCTGGACTGATCCCTTGGCACAAACTACGCATCGATAAAAGGACATTATATTTTGAACTCGGAATTTCAGGTGTCTGTAGAGCCCACCGGTCACGTTCATTTACAACAGCAGCATGGCTATTGCCAACCAAATCTCGGATTTAGTGTAGGGTGCACGAGATGGGACGGAATAAGGACAGTAAAAAACCTTGAAATTAAAGCATTAAACTACACCAAATACTTAGGCGCAAAGAATTCCTCAAAATGAGCATCAGGTACTGACATTACTATACTCTCAAAGGAAGATACACCAATTACTGTTTGGAAGGATCGGAATGTACATTTCAGTCGGTACAGTGACTTGGCTAGGACTGGATGACAGATAAATCGGGATTCGATCAGTGGCATGAGTTAACACAGTTCTCTCTTCTCCGAAGCGTCCAGATCCGTGCTGGGAACCACCCACTTTGCCATTCGCTGAGTACCGGGAGTGAAGCGTGATTGGTATATGAAGCTACGCGCACAGATCCGTCTAGTGGCACTACCGGCTGTCTCCACATATCCCTACGCCTGCATGACGTGATGCTTAATTAAGCACAGGAACGATTTCGCCTTTTCAAAAATATCTATACAACATTATATTGAAACCCTTACGTAATCATGCTTTACTACCTTTGATTCTCTAGAAACATACACAGCATGCAACGTCTGCCACCCCTCGCCGTGATGTTAATTCCTCTCAGAGATAACGACCCTGCACACGATAACGAATATTTCTCGGGCTTACCGCGACATTCTACGGAAATAATTAAAGGGACAGATTTAGAGCTTATAAACCTGAATAACAGTATCCTAGGTACACATGCAATGTATTGATTCTTTGTTATGAAATGGCTTTGCAAAGAAGCTGAGTGTATTCCCTTGCGAACCATTACACAGCATAAAATACCTCCACCCTCGAGATTTATATCCAGGGGCATAACGCTGAATACTAGTTATGAAAACCGCAAAGCTTCAGTTCGTTTTACCGTAAGGCGAAACTGAGAACAAAGTGGTTCTAATGTATATCCAAACTTTCAGAACTCACTGGTGGAACAAATCCCTGTTTATAAAACAACAGCTATACTCAAAGCATGAAAGCCCTGAGTGTCTGCAAGAAGAATTCTAGGAATCGAACACAGACTCTCTACTACCCTAAGGCTTTAATCTTCCTTCACATCCCGAGGAGAATTAAACGACTACCCGATAAAGCTGACCTGGAAATGCGGTGTTCCATGATATTGATTCGACCTCATACGAGTATGAGGTAACTGACGAAACGGAGGGGGACGATGTATTCGAAGCCGCGCGCAATTGTCAACAGAAAACGAGATGAAAAATGGGAAGAAAGGGTATTAAATTTGGAGATGAAATCGCTTTAAACAGATAACACAAAACTCGGCGATACTAAGACATGGGATTCCCGGACGCATGTAGCACAGAAAGACAATAGAGAAACAGAAAGAGGGAATAAAGAGGACGGGAAGAAAAATAGAGGTAACATTCGGAAGGAGAAAGCGTGAACGCGTGCACGAAATAAATCGCCTAGTTTTGCGATTCTCAGAGCAGTGGTAATAAAGACATCTCTTCTGGGACACGAAGTCGTATCGGTCAGTAAACACCGGAATTTAGGAGGCGCTTGCTGGTCCATCTTCAAGGTTTAAGGGAACCATCCATCTTAGACTATTGCGCCCCGTAACCTCAACAGGAAGCTGTGTTACTTCATGCACTGAGATGGTCTTAGGACCGAGATATATCACGCTAGCATAATATCATAAAATCAGATGACACCGAAGCTAACGGCACCATATTCATTCATACAAGTAATGCTACAGTTTAACATAAATCTAACATTAAGTTCTTACCGGAAATGAAAATTAACTGTCATTACGCAATGCACAGGAATGGCACTAGCGTTACTAACTGCATTTATGAAACCCCTCGTCCTGCAACGCCTAAAAAAACAGCACGCTCCATAAATTCAAATTACGGTTCGAAAACCCAAGAAGTTGCAATACACAACTGTCATCCAAACAACCGGGAATCTGTAAAGTTTGTTTTCAAAACCACAGAACGTCCAAAGGAAAAATGAATGAAGAAACAATCTCAGAGAAAATTTCGGGGACCTTTATCTCCTTGCCCATCTCAGAAACCCGTGTTCATTTCATGATGTGGATAGTAAAGGTACATACGTCGGTGCGCACACCATAAAAGCATACAAGGAGGTGGAAGTATAGTTAACCCATTCTTAGCTTGGGTAATAAATGAAGGCGGGCCGTCAGATTCATGGTCCGACAGATTTTTTCCCGGGGAAAAGATCTCGCGTTACTCATTCGACAGGAGGATCGATGGGCCCCACAGCAGTCACGGACACTTCGGACAAGATAAATAACTTCCTATACAGAGAATCGAACCATGATTCCTCGGAAGTCCAGTCTGTAGCCCAGTCACTACGCCGATTAACCACTGCGTTCTCCATCTTCACAGACTGCTACAATCATTCCTGAGGGGCCTCGTCTCTGATCCCTCAACAACGTTTTCGTGTAGAACACGATTCAAATCCCACAGACCACTATTAGCAATCCCCTTCCTACAACCAGCTACAAAACAATTACAGTTTCCTTCCCCTGACGAATGTTACAGTCTGTTTAAAACTAACCTCCACAGAGAACTCCTGGAACAGTTTATCGCCCGGTGTTTCCAAATCTCCGCCTGGCCGCAGTAACGCACTTTTGGTCCAAACAATAGATGTTTCCCCCTCTGGGCGACGCTGGTGATGTCATGGAGCTATCTTCTGCTTCACAGCACAGTATAATTACTTTTCCGAAGACAAACGTTCGCTTATAGTTTATCAAATTTAAGGTCTTAAGCCTTCATCAGATCGTAAGTAAGTTGTTCTTTGAAATCAGCCTTTATTAACACAAACAACAATACAGTCAAGTGTTAATAATGATGTTCTAAAACCAAAACTGTGCACTGTTTCCCACTCTCATTTAAACAATTCATCAACATAATATGTAATGATTTTCCATTCGTTATAATTTTATGTGACGACTTAATTTCTTTAAGCTTCCACTGTTCCGTGACAATCCAGGGGGCTAATATACAGGCAGCTCTATTTTAACTATGTCTGACGGTTCTGACGTATTCAAAAGGCGAAACGCTTTTGTGGATAAGAAGATCTTCCCCTCGCTTCCCACCCCAGAGTATTTCTTCACGAGATAAGCTCCAACAGATCCAGGGCGAGAATTTTTGTCCATTCTCACTACTTTCGCACTTTTTAGAACTCCACAAACTTCGACCACTGTCGCAGTGGTCTGACACGCCCTGCCACTGCAAATGTGCTTCAGCGTGTTGGTTGGCAGACAGTTTCTTTGTACGTTGCAAGGAATGGACTATCAAATGCACTTAGGATAGGCAAAGGGCCTCTTAAGGCAGTCAATAAAATGCGGTCGTCTCATAGCCGTTAACAACTACTGTTTTCGGGCATGTTACACCTTGCAAATGATAATAATTCGGTGGATAAGCTGTTTCCATCTTCATAGCAGAAGGATGAACGAGCTCAAGGTAGGAGAATCATCGCCTTGGCTATTTCACATCCGACATTCTGACACCTGATGTTCGACTGCCAATTATATATCTGGCCCACGTGGGCTCCAAATAGGGTACGTCTATGACTTCACTAGCCCATTTTTCTGTGGTGCGTTTAAGTACAATTGACAACATTTAAAATTCATTAACAAAGTTAAAGGTCACACCCATGACACGCCTGCGCAGGCATAGAGAGGTGGCGGCCGTGGTCAGCACTACTCCCCGGCCGCATTACCCCCGAGGAAGACCCGGTACCCACATTGATAAGCACGTGCCGTAATTTTACATGTTGAATTCTATGAACCTGAAACATGGTCTGTCACATCAAAATACGCATGGATGGTGTGCGGGGTAAGCACACTGATAAAGACACTCTTACATAATAGAAAAGTACTAGAAGGCCTGAGATCATTGTCAGAAGCACTCATCAGAGTATACTATTGTTTGTTTGTTTTTGGCGCTACTGCCCCCAGTGGGCAGGGGCCTCCTCATTCACGAAGTTTCTAGATCACACACAACGACGCACCACAGTCAGTAGGACTCCTCTGGACGAGTGATCAGCTCGTCGCAGAGACATCTGCCTGACAACACACAACATTCACAACAGACAAACATCCATACCCCCGGTGGGATTCAAACCCACAATCTCATCAGGCGAGCGGCCGCAGACCTACGCCTTAGACCGCGCGGCCACTCAGGCCAGCAAAGTACACTATTATGATTATGAAACCAAGGGGAATGATAGAGGCGGGACACCAATGGGAGACAATGTCGCGCAAAACTTCATACCAAGTTGTTATGTAAGTTTATGGTATATGGCGTCACGAAAGTCATGTCAAGGAATGATAAGGTCCATTACATATAACCTTGTGTGTAAAAAATATCGTTTTTCTTTCTTTGGAAACATGTTGCACAGCTAACTTTTCACATGCGAGCAATTCATTCATCCATTCAAAAATGATGGAATAATGACACATAATACTACATAATGGCGGTACTCTATATGCAGAAGATGGTCATTTGTTTAAAATTCTGTCACGCCGTCAACTTTACTTTGGAAATTTGGGTTGTTGGAATACTCCTGAAACTTTGATACCAGCTACGAAACCTGTTATTAGTTCGACTCTGTACTTGAAGCCTTGTATGAGATTTGCATTCACAGAAAACTTCGTCAAAGCTATTAGTCATGGAATGTAGCAACGCCGGCGACGTTCAATATAAATATTACTCGTTCTGGAATTCGATTACAAGAGCTTCGCAAAATGAACGCCTTGCTGATCGGAACAAGCCTAGTGACACTGCTACTCGCCATGCCGGCGAGCAGCCAGGTAGACCTCGCTACCATTGACCTAGGTGCCTTGACACAAGACGACGACCGCATCACGAAATTCATCAGCTGCTTCCTTGAAGAATCTGCTTGCGGCGAGGAAGAACTTAAAGCCAAAGGTTAGTAAAATTCAGGGGTGCAAAGGTGCACACATTTTCCGCACATCTCGAAGCCATCTTGGCATTCCAGGTGCCAGAAGGGCAACATGAAGCAAGCCCCATACTAAGGACAGACAGATATCAGGGACAACCGTACACTATTCAGTCGCCCTGTAGATTTGGTGTCTGGAATTTGTGCAACCCTGATTTAACAACTAAGTCTGTGCCTAAATGGCAAATGTTAGGAACCAAGAGCAATTCATGAAAAGATAATAGTCATGCAAGTAGTGGATAATTGCCCCCCCCCCCCATTCAGACAGCGATGTTCACAAGAACCCATGGCTAGTTCTCATCCACAAACAGTTGACATAGGTGCACCAATATCTTGCACATTTTACCCATTGTAATGTAATCCTCCATCTATTCCTAGATTTCTTACCATGATATATTTTGACGAAAATTATGTACTTCCTTCTCACGTCTATATTTCAAGCCCCGCTCATACCACATTTGCAGTGAAGAACACACACTATTGTGCTCCTCGCCATGCAATTTTTTCGAACCTCCTGTTGAACGGCTGTTCATAAAAAAAAAGGACAAATTAAATTAAATCTTGCTACGTTGCTTCATATTATACAAACCGCGTTATACCTCTGAACTTATGACGCAATATATTGGGTTAGACGGTTCTGGCAGCAATTCAAATTACTTACCCCGCGAAGACGAATAACGAGTTCAGAATCGCTGTGGCTTCATCACTACACACAGGATGTGCTATTCCTGGTGCCGGAGCCAAGACTAACTGAGCAGTGTATCTAATTTAGATGAACAGGTTAGTCCAAGTGTAATTAATCAACGCCCGTTTTCGTTAATCACGCTTCGAAGGGTCTGACATGGTCGCCCACCGTACTGACAAGAGGAGAAATAAAACGAACATGTAACGAATTTGTAAGGGAATGCATATGCCGTACGTTCCAAAGTAAAGCACTAAAATAAATAGTGAGCAAATATATCGAACGATATAACTGACGGTGGCATTGTGCACGGACAACACAAAATGAGATACAGATATGACAAGGGTTGTGGCACGGCTAGGGCGGTTAGACGCTGTTCTCGCACCTGTGAAGCCCGGAATCAACTACTGGCCAGTCCATGTGAGATATGTGGTGGACAAGTTTGCATCAGGACAGATTTTGCTTGGCGTACTTCAAATTTCCCAGTTGGTTTCATTGCACCCATGCTCCATAGTCACACTGGGTAAGTAGTGCCTCTCCGGCATAACTGAGACGGGGGAGGGGGGGGGGGAAGAAAAACAGAAAAAGATTTTCTAGCAGATGTCAAAACCACCTTCCAGCTACAAAGATTTCTAGTCCTACCAGTACATTACAATTATTAGCTACTTTATACCAAAGATTATGCATGGAATGATAACTGAGCAAGTGGAACTATTTGAATATTTAGGTTGTGAAATTTCTCCCGGAAGTAATGACGGCAAATTTAATGCTTTCCGATTATATCATGTTGGGCATACATTCAGAATGAATAAAATAAAATAAAATATATGCTCCGTCTGATACACAACTATATGTTTATTTTATTATTATTTTATTATTGGCTATTAGTTTAAGCCTCCAAAGGCCACTATCAGGCCAATATTTACATAAAGCTTAAAATGCTGATGCATATGGTATAAAAACGCCAATTTCATGGGATCCCAATTACATTCATTAGCAGTCTTTACAATTATTACCAGCCTTTAGATGTGCTATCTGTAGTAAGTTGCGTTGGGATTGCATAATTGTGAGTACTATGGATGTATTTCCAAAATTTTCTTGACTGACAACCTTATAATCTAAAATTATTAATAATTTCAAAATATTACATATGACGTGTATAAGATTTGTTATGAAAGTCGCAAGTACATTAAATACATATATATATATATATATATATATATATATAGTCACATTGGGAAAATTAGTAAAATTTTGGAGCCGAAACTAGTAGCCAATAATAATAATAATAATATAAACATATAGTTTTGTCAGACGGAGTACGTATTTAATTTTATTTTATTAATGTACTTTAAACACAACCGGATGTCCTCTACTAAGTTACATTCGGCAGACAGTAACGAAAAAAAAAACGCTGTATGGTACTGCTGTATACACAGTAACAATCCTTCCGTCGTTGTTACAAGGCTGTGAAACGTGGAACGTGTGCCGTGCACTGTATCAGAAAAACTGGAACAGCGGAGAGGCGGTTTCCGAGATAGACAGCGGTTACACACTTTTAGTCACAATCGAAGTCAAAGTGAAGAAATCAGCGTCAGACCTGAAGAGCCCAACATTCGTAAAATACGTGGTTCGAGTGCTGAGGATGTACGACACGTCCAGCTAAAACCGGGCGTAACTACGTGCCAACAGGATGACGTGCTAAGAAAAAGAACGGCGGGAGTAAATTTAACAGAATGAGCCCTTTAAGTTGTTGATAATTATGATAATTTTCTTTCAAAGGAGCGAAGTGTGAGTGAATTATGTACACACGTAACTATCTACAATACTATACTCTTCTGGGTTCATACGCAAGTAGTGGTAATTCCTTACCGACGTTTCGGGACAACACATCTTTTCCGTCTTCGACCTGAAGTAGCAGATACGGTTTGTCGAAACGTCGGTAAGGAATGACCACTATTCGCTGCGTAACAACTCAGAAGAGCGCAGTTCTTTTCTGCTTCGCTGCGGAAGTCTGAAATCACACACAATATTAAATTCGAGCAGCATCTGCGATAAAGGCCTAAAATGTTTGCAACTTCCCTACCTCCTCCACCCAATCACTTCTGCGGACACCTGTACTTAAATCTAAGGAAGTGTGTCATCCCCGTTGTTTGTGTGAAACTTGGAAAATTGTATGTAGTCAAACACAACTGTGTCACATGAGGTGTATTTAATGACTATATAATGGACAACTACATGTTTCGGCTGTACTGGCCATTTTAAGGTTGTCTTAGGGGAACTTAAGATCTTACTATAAGCATAATAATAATAAAATAAACATATAAGCATGCGCGTGCATGCTTATAATAAGATCTTAAGTTCCCCTAAGACAACCTGAAGATGGCCAGTACAGGCCGAAACATGTAGTTGTCCATTATATATAGTCATTAAATAATACACCTCATGTGACACAGTTGTGTTTGACTACATTCAATTTTCCAAACCTGTACTTAATTCAGTCATAAGGAAAGTGTGGGCAGCAGTTCCAGAGCAGAGCTAACCTTATCCTACGTGACGTAATGACCCCAAAAAACGGTCACTTATTATTTTGTTTTTATGGATATATTGTTATTTAAGAAGATTAGTTTTACGATGAACATGACAAACGCAATCTCCAAGTCAACAAAACTTGCAAGTTTCCGCACTGTAAACGACTGCAAAGTGGACGGTATTAGTGCGTCATAAACAGGGCTCGATACAAAAATTTTACGTATCAATTCGTTGATTCCATAAATAAAAGTTATTACGTAACAACGCATGCGCGTGGATTTTAACTAGCATTCCTAACATGTTACAAATAAGTATCTCAACACAGGTGACGTTACATGGGAACAAGCACAAAAATCAGACATCCGCAGACTATCACCAGAATTAAGAGCAAGTGCTTATTTAGAATATTTACTTCACGCACTGCTACTTAGTGAAAAAAGTACAAATTTTACAAATATATTACCTACATGTACAATTTAACGGTACTAAATTATGCAGCTCTTCTGTCAGTTTTACTCGCACGTCTAAGTTTGCGCCACTGTAATTTTAACATTGCTGATGGTGGTGCATTGATTAGTAAGTACGACTGCATCCAGAGGCACGACCAGGACGCAGCGTTCCGTTAAGGTAGTCTAATTTGTTCAAAAGCAGACAGGGGGGCATATGGAAACGTGACAACATCCCTCTCGTTATTTACAGGGACAAGAAAGCAAGCCAAGGACAGGAAACGAAAGAAACGCCAGCAATATTAGCTGGGAGACTGCAGTCCGTAACACAAATCGCAAGCTTCGAACATTCTTTGTGACAATGAATGGTTTTGTTCCAGGGTCTTGGCTCTGTCCCTGAATTTACGTCTCCTACTCAGTGGTTTCCGGTGTCTCTTGGAAGTAGAGTGGCCAGGGTGTGAAGATGACCACTAAACTGCATCTAGTGCTTACGTTCAGGAATAGTGAAGCTATTTGTTACAGTAGAACCACCGTATTGCACAATATAACACAGAATACAATAAAATAGAATTAGTATTCGTCCCCACGTTTCCACCCATCCTGGCCATCCTTAGGGGTACAATCGATATATTCTGGAGGGAGCAGAAGGACGGCCAGGATAAGCCGAAACATTACGTAACACGTTTTACTGTATTTCATATTACACTGCGTACAATTAAGGCTTTATCGCAATAAATAAGTCAGAACATACACGGTCTAACGCAGTAGAAGGTTAGTGGGGCTATATCGCCAGGCCGCCTACATTACGTCGTGGACAATTAATGGCAAGTTGGCGCCTTCATGTCAAGAACTGCGATAATTCTTCCAGAAATGGTCAATAACAATGTAAATATATCTCTAAATAACATTACAACTTTTTCTGGCAGCTCAATTATCAGTGTACATTTGGTTCTACCCAAAGTGTCTTCTACTGTTCAGGGAATCATATGTACCGGTACATGCAGAAATAATTTACAGAACAATGCCTGAGCAGTCTCGATGACTTACGAAACTACACACACAGCATGACCAACTGTGTCCGGTCCGTCCGCAAGAAATACCTGTGACATGAATTACCACACTAAACGCCAGTTTAGAGTCTTCAACAAAACTCGCCGAATAATTTTCCGAGCCTAAAATTACGGCTCAGTTTAGGCTAATTTGATGGCCTGAACATGGTTTTATATACGGTTTTAATAACTATATCAGTACAGGCGTCCATTCGGTAGACAGTCATTTTGAATGGAACGATACGCTTGTAGCAACCCTACCATTAGTAACGTGTGTGTGAAGTTTTCTCCACTAGCGACCACCACCACCACCACCACCACCACCACCACCACCACCACCACCACCACTACCACCACCACCACTACCACCACCACAACTCAATACTTTGCACGCCACTGTTCCGCTGTTTCATACCTTCCTGTTAACACGCCTATAAAAGGGGGCAGGATAAGTTTCTTACCGTTTCAGAGGGACAGAAAAAAAGAACACTTGATGCTTACATGCAAACTGGTTTCAACTGAAGTGGTTGTACCCTGGAAAAATGGTTTATGTTTCAAATATCGTATACAATGTGGAGTTAATGTATATAACACCAGGCGATCCTGCCAACTGCCGGCAATCGCACTGAAAGAACGCAGCCACGTTTGTCAGTGTAACGACAGTCACCTGGAGGTAGAAACGCAGAAACTCCCCACAGACAGTTTGTGAACGTCACTCATGTCACACCTAGGTGTGGCTTATTTTATTAACATGTCACACCACACCACCAAATCAAACGATTATTGTAACACAAACAGCCAATGTTTTATGTTTTGCTGACTGTGCATCTCAGTATAATCTTAGTAATTAACCAACTTAATGCACAAATACTTGTTTTATAATAAGTTTATTATATGCCTCTACATGTTTCGAGCACAACAGTTCTCGAAACATGTAGAGGCATATAATAAGCTTATTATAAAACAAGAATGTATGCATTAAGTTGGTTAATTACTAAGACAAACAACCAATTTATTGTCAGTGAGAACAACGCGCATAGCACTAGGAGGACAAGAATGACCACGCCTTCACTATCCCAAACATAAAATTAACTGTACATTCTTGATACTACTTTACACAAACGCAAAAGTTATGTGCCATCAGCAATTCGTACTGGACAATACATATGTACTTTCATACTGACACTACACGGGCGAGTCCAGATTCCTTCCCAATCCATGACTTCACACAGGACAATTCTTGCATCATATATCCATCACTCATGCCTACGTACTTGAACAATTTTTCAGCCGTGATATGTGACGCATTCCAAAGTCGCTGTGAGGGATGCACACAGGAACGGAAGGATCAAATCAAGAATCTTTGTATGTACCTCAAGACGAACCGCTCCGAAGACTGGCAGAAGCTAATGGTCAAATACGACCCTACTGGAGAGCGCCAAAAGATCTGGAAAGAGATTCTGGCCTGAATGTAAGAACCGCGGAAACAGCACAACATTAGATAAGGATTATGTGTCCTTACCCATATGATATGCCACGTTTCTTTCTTTGCTACTAAAATTAGCACATTACTAACTCTGTAAGCACAACCATGAATAAATAAATCACATTCACAAACTTTATGTAGAAACAGTACTCCATTTTACCAAAAACAATGCACACCATTCTCTCCTAACACACTAAAAAGATGCCTGGGCACCCGAAGTTTTATGTCTCTTAACAGAACCGAACAAACAATATAACTGTTAATTAAAGTTTATTGTCTCCTATATTCTGAAGATAATAAAAGCAGAACTGCTGTAATTTTACAGTCTTCCTTCCATATTGCGGTACGGGCATTACGACCTGGGCCGGCGTTACGGAGTGATACAGCTCAGTAGATGTACAGAAGGATTCTGTCTAAAGGAATTAACCCTGATTGAGACCAGCTCCTCAGGAATGGATGCTGTGCTCACGGCCAATTACGTTCCTTTGTAGAGCATATAAAGTCGAAAGCTGCAGAAGAAACAGCAGAGTATTAAGACACACGAACAAAATCCTTTGTCTATTTTAACAATACGCAATCGACACTCAAAATTCAAGTTAAAAGTTACAGCATAAAAGACCAACAGCAGTAGTATTCCAAGAACTGCTTTATTATTAGTAAAGTGCTCTTTCATATTTGTTACACTTTATATTATATGTGCAGGTAGCAGCTGTCGAATAGCTGAATGCGACTGAGTTTTAATAACACTTTCCTTTCACCTTCAGGCTTCTGGATATTAATTACCGTCTTCACACAAACCTACAAACGGTTCGTTTCCTGCAACAATTCATACTTGCACACTCCAGTTCTACCAATTTGCACTTTACTATTACGTGTCTCCTTCTAAGACTCTGTGTTCCAAGAGGTCACTTCAGTTTAGGATTTCCTGCTAAAAATGTGACTGCATCTCCTTCCTCATTCATCGTCCATGTCTCACCAGTCCTCACATTATTCCATTGCCATCAATATGTGTGATAAAGAATATTAACCTTTTATAAGCGCAGTGATTCCTACACTTACTTCAAGGTCTAAGTGTAAAGACTCAGAGCTTTCCCCAGAGAATGTACTTACGTGTTCCCTACATCTAGTCTTTCTAATTGAAGCACACTGTGTCCTCTGTGAAATACGAATGAATCTGTATATAGAAGGTAGGTTTACTTTGGTCTCTAAATGGCTTCGTTAGTTACTGCTTATGTTTTTTTTTTTTTCCTCTTTTGCTTCACCTAACTCTCTTTCAAATATCGTCTTCATCAACTCAGCAAACACCTCTAAAGCTATCGCCACCTTAGATACATCTCCATTCTTTTTACTTCATCTCTCTTGCATTCAAACATTTTATTTACCTTCCCGTTCTAAAAGAGCAGTCAATCAATCGCTACACTCCATTTGTCCGTTACTTCATCTCTCTTTCGTTCAGACATTTCCCAAATTCCCCGTTCTCAAACACCTCTCAAGCTATCGCTATAAGACTATCAACTTATGTTACTTCTTGTCTCTTGCAGTCCAGTACATGTCTTAGCAAGCCTTATCACCTTGTTGTATCCTGCGCCGTCCCAGTGGAGAACGTAACGTGGACGTTGTTCCAGGAGGGACGGAGCTCGAACTTCAGTTAAGACCGGGAGATAGGCAGGCCGCACACACTCGCAATAATCCCCACGTCAAATGTACTGGAGTTTACTAGGCATAGACAGTGAATAATGCTGATACAAAAGAACTGTATTGAATTCAATTATCGGGATCTTGGATTCCTTTATTAACATTAACACTGATCGCCCAGCTTCATACAAAGCTGCTGGTCAGGATACTTCTGCAGACAGAAACTGGAGCACAAGGCGTCTACTCTTGCACTCGATCCCAAACATTGCTCGCGCGATAAACACTTAGCGCGACCACATATAAACAAAAAGATATAGGACACTATATTCTTCCCATGCCTGGTCTGTTTACTGAGAAATGACAGTGTAAAGAAATAGTATCAGTTACAGAAAGGCGAGGACTCAGCAAGATGAAATAAGCTTGTGACTTTCATACAGTACATACCACAATCTTGTAGAAAAAAAAGTCTATCAACCACACAGCAATAATATCCATCAATTATACAACAAACTATCATATCGCCACTGCGTTATAAAGGATGTCCCAGGAGGAATTTGCCAGACTTCGGGAGAGTGTTCCTTATGTTAAAGTATACCGATATAACTCAAAACATCAATATCCAAAGTTGAACGGTTACGGAGATAATGGCCAGAGAAAAGTGGGGGCTTCTTGCGGTTCCAAATACTGCAACCTGCACAGCTGATACGTCACGTGACAGGCTAACGTCCTTGAGAGTGG
>Ga0131853_10009594_pt1 | contig 17708 bp, 14 predicted proteins | sample TergutLab28metaG_FD_92764 | JGI IMG/M metagenome (GOLD analysis project Ga0131853, IMG submission 92764) | Labiotermes labralis P1 segment gut microbial communities from Petit-Saut dam, French Guiana - Lab288 P1 (version 2) (version 2) | ecosystem: Host-associated > Arthropoda: Insects >... | reverse complement strand
TTGTTTTGTTTTGATTTGGGTAGACAAGAGTTAAAAGGCGAATGTGCCGGGACGTTAGTGAAACGCTGGATATGTCGGGGGGGGCGGCGAAACCTAGGCTTTATAGTAAGTGTAGCTAAAACTTGGAAGCAACAGGTTTCTGCACCCTTTATAAGGTAGATATCTGTGTACCAATCTGCACGGCTCTATGTCCCATAGGATCCTAGCTGAAATCTGAAATATCATTTTACACTTTTGTCTGGAGACGTAGCTAACCGCATGCAGCAGAGACCTTGAGAATCCCACAGTCTGTTAATAATTTTCCAATAGTGCCGAAAACTCTGGAAAAATAAGTTGGCAGGATGTCTTGCGAAATGATTTAACAACGTCAACCGACAGGAAAAAGGAATACGGAAAGACATATGTAGCAAAGGAAGGGTTTTGTTTTTGTAAAATTCTTAACAGATCTCAAGACCAACTTTATGTTTAACATATCGTTTGTGTTAATAGTTAGTATTATGAAGGATTAAATACCTTCTGGACAACTAATGCATAACATTGAGAATTTATTTAAGGTAATAAATTACGGCCAGATCTGATTATATTTGGCCGTTAAAATCGAAAAAAATATTTAGTACACAATTGCATTAATTTCTGTTAATACTAGAGACCTCAGTATTAAATATAATACACGCAGCTTGTCATTATCAGTGATGTGCCGTTTCGCAAAATTGTAACGTTCATATATATATATATACATATATATATTAAAAATTGTTAGAATCGTAAAATATACAGTCGTGTCTACTGGAGTGTTGCTATCATTTACAGTATGAACAGGGAGAGGCGCAAACATAGTCATCAAGACTGCCTCAGAATCCCAATCAGCCAACTGTTCTACGACTAACGAGGCTTCTTACCCTCGAGGACAAAAAGATCGGGCTTGAAGCTGAGCACTTATCTCCATTTGTGGCGACGTTATGAATTTGTGGCGCCATACCTTCGTCGCCCACTAGCCTTCTTGTTTAAGCGTGCTGTTAATTTTGTTATTATTTCTTCTACTACTACTACTACTACTACTACTACTACTACTACTATTACTACTTTTTTGGTGTTGTACCCCAATGTTCCAATTTTGTCCAATTTTTTATTTTCATCATTCTTAAATCTTATTTTTATAGTGTTCCCATCTAATTTTTGGTCTTCCTGCCACTGCTGTATATATCGGTTTCAACTCATGATTTTTTTTATTACATTATAATTTTTCATTCGGTGTACTGTACATGGCCAAACCAGCTTAATCTATGGTTTTATTGTAGTTAATTATATATTTTTTCCAATTAGACTAATTTATCATTTGTTTTAATTTCCCGTGTGTCATCCCTGTCCACTGTGGCTCCGAATATTCTTCTTAGTATCTTTCTTTTAGTTACTAGTAATTATAGTTGCATAGATTCTTTCAGCACTTTTGTTTGTCTAGCATATATTATCATAGGTCTTATTATAGTACAATTTGACTTAAAATTGGCTTTCTTTGATATTGGTTTGCTTTTAAATATTTTTTGATTGGATTAAGAAACTTTATTGCTCAGAGCAACTCTTTCTTTATTTCTTATTCGTTGAAATTAGGAGTATGTCAACTTAAGACTAATCCAAGATATTTAGAGGTCTTTACTTGTTCTAAATAATTGTAATTGATATCTATATTATTCAGACCAGTTTTTTCTTCGCGTTTTGCTCATTTACAATTAATTCAAAATGCATTGATTGATTTTTCAATTTTTGTAACAGACCAATTAGTGCTGTTTTGTTCTTGTAGTTATCAGTATATTATCAACATAGCCAGAACACTGTTTTAAACGTGTCAATGTATTCCTCTTAAATTTATTTCCTCTAATATTACACCCACAACTACGCTAAATAAAGCTGCAGACAGACGACCTCCTTGTTTTACTCCACATTCTTCTTTAAACTCTTCTGTATGTTAATTTTTTACCTTACCCCTTGCTCCAGTATTGATTAGAGTCCACTCAATCAGTACTTTTAATTTTGACGGAACATTACATTGTGCTAAACGTTCTATTATTTTATTCCTACAGACGGACTCATAAGCCTGTTTGTAGTCAACAAATGTACACAGCAGATCTACATAATGTCACACTACTATATACCCGTTCTTTCCATAATTTTGTATTTATGTCACCAAGTACTGTTACTACAAAACTTTCTGGGACCTTATCAGCAACAGTTTGTGAATCTCCATAAAAGTCATTTTTATCTGCATCTATTTTACTTTCTAAGGAGTGTTACGTTGTTTTATTTATCTTTGATTCCTCATTTACGTGTTCGTTCATTATGTAGTCCAAATCCTAAATTATATTTCAATACTTTCTTCATAACTTTAAAGTTACTACCAGCCTGGCCTTTTTTTATTAGATCCGCTGCAGTATAATGAAAAATTATTTATTTTGATTGCACTATTACCACGTCATCTTGTTTCTTGTATTGTATCTATTTTTAATTGGGCATTTGCTACTTGTTCTGCCAGTTCTTGCATTTTGCCTGGTTTTAAAACAGTCCATACATTCCAGGGGTCAGTATAGGTAATAAGGTAAAGGTAAAGTGAACCCGTTACAGGCCCGGTGTGGCCCATAGTGTGGGTAGAGGTATAGCTCTACTCTTCCATGACCGCGGCACTAGAAAGGGGTGAGTGGTCAGCAGCACGCCCCGGCCGCACATTGCCCCCGGGAAAGACACGGTACCCTCTGTGCAGGAGGCTGGGTGGGCCCCATGGCCGGTCTGGACGGGCGGCAAATATCGTCCCCACCGGGATTCGATCCCGGACCGTCCAGCCCGTAGTCAGTCGCTATTCCGACTGAGCTACCCGGTCCACTCAGTATAGATAATAGTCGTCTTATTCTTTCGTAAACGCGTTGGTCCGGTCCAATTATACTTTCGGTTTCTCCTCGAGATATTTTATCAGTCATCTTTTACCGTACTAGGGACCTGGCTTAGTGCCCAATCCTCGCTACTTTAGGGGACCTAAGATTTTCTGTTAGGGTCCCAATTATAGCGTCAGGAACTCGCTTACCGCCCCTGCATAGCTTTGCCGCTACATAAATTTTGCCCGGGGGCATGACGAGGAAATGCATGTATTGGACTTGGTAGGAATACATGTTTTTTTTTCGGGTTTTGCTAGTACCTTACCTACAGCAGGTAGACAATTTACTGCCCTTTTGGCCCCTACTGCAATCCAATAAAAAAAAAAGTAAATATGCCTGCATTTTACTTGACACAGAAATACTAATTTATTTAGAAAGTACAAATTTTATTCTAAGCATTTGGATACCGTGAATCTTTAACAAAACAACAGATGTTTTAAATTAGTTTGTAACAACGCACTGTGTGCAATTAACGTATTTACCTGTGTTACAGTAGATTTCTACGGCTTACTGGTCTGAATTTAAAATTTTAATAGTCCAATTTTCAGACTCAAATTTAAATGTTCCCTTTTATGCAGACTCTCTGAACACGGTTGTATTCAACCAGTGTCCTAGACATACAGAGGTTTTCTAGTCGTCTGCTGCAGATTTCTAGTTTTGTATGGTGAACCAATCCCACACGTTTGATGTCCCTTTCCAAGAAGCGCACAAGTTTTGTGAAGTTTAAAACTACATAAAGAGACAAGTGCGAGTGATGAGATGCTTCGTAACACCAGCTTTTTCACAGAAATAATTAATACTGAAGTTGTACAGTCAGTCTACAATTCAGGCCATTGAATTCGGAATTAAGCCATTGGTTTATTTAAGGTACCATTCCGCATTGCCTGTAGGTCATTGAATTTTGCGGGCTTCAGCCAGACAGTTGCAGCGTGGGAGGTTTGGAGTGTCATAGATATGCTTTATTCTTATAATTGATCTTATCACTGTTCACATTAGGCATGAGATATCTCGAGTAAAAACCATAGTCGCTTATAAAATGGTTTATTTTAGGGCTGCAAAATTCCCGGAAGACAAATCGCCTTGGCGATTAAATTTATATCGTCGCGCCTAAATTTTGTGGTTCTTTAGTATGTGACTGACTTTATGTAACACTTCCGGCGCATAGAGTTTTGAAGTTGCTTTTGTATTTTTGGAAAATTTATGCAACCCTGCCTATATATATTTGTTTTAAAATATCATTGAAGGAATTTTCCCGACATCTTACAGCAATAGAAGCTACGTGCTCATGATAGTCTTTTTTTATTACCAACTTGATGCGCAAATTCTTTATTTTAATACATTTATTACATTCCTTTACATGTTTCGAGCACTATTGTGCTCATCTTCAGGAGGACAATCGTATTAGTACAGCATCTGGTGTCGTCACTCTCTTTAGGTGACTGTTCAACACACAGGTTACTAGAACCCTCTCGTAACCTGTGTGCTGAACAGTCACCTAAAAAGAGTGACGATACCAGATGCAGTGTTAATACAGCTGTCCTGAAGATGAGCACAATAGTGCTCGAAACATGTAGAGAAATGTAATAAATGTATTAAAATAAAGAATTTGTGCATCAAGTTCGTAAAAAAAGACTTATCATTTTAGGATGAACGGTCAACAAAACGTAAAAACTATGTGCTAATTTCTCTTCAATAGCAGAAGCATTTCTTTACCAGCAAATGCGAGTGTATTAGAAGGAGAGAGATTATTATCCTGTGAAGCGCTGTCTCATATCTTCTGGCGAATAACTCAAGATGTTTTGGGAAATAGTACTGCCTGCATCTTGAGGGTGGAACGGTCCACTTTTGGACACCGCTGTGAGAACTTCAAATCTTGCAAGTTTTCTTTAAACAAAACTAGCCTTTACACCAGGGGTGAACACTGTCGGTCCGTATGTTAGGTAAGCTCTACTGATTGCGTGTCCTTATTGATGTCAAATCGTAAATGTTAATTTCTATATAAAAGAAATGATGTGCGTCCATAATTCATGCGAGTTAAAAAAAAATATTAAACTCAACACAATAACCTCAGCAATTAACCAACTTAATGCACAAATTCTTGTTTTATAATAAGTTTATTATATGCATCTACATGTTTCGAGGACTGTGTGCTCATCATGAGGATGTCAAAATTGTATTATACAGCATCTGGTATCATCACACCTGTAGGTGGCCGTCCCGTGCACAGGTCCTCTCTCAACCTGTGCACCGGATGGCCACCTACAGGTGTGATGATACCAGAGGCTGTTTAATACAATATTGACCTCCTGATGATGAGCACATTTTGCTCGAAACATGTAGAGGCATATAATAAACCTATTATAAAACAAGAATTTGTGCATTAAGTTGGTTAATTACTCGGATTATACTGAGATGCGGTCAGCAAAATATAAACAAAAAATCAACACAATAACATTTAATCCAAAAGCGTTTTTCCCTTAATATTATTGTTTTGGCCTAATAAATGTTACAATTAAATAAATATTACAGTGTAAGTGTACAAAGAAAAGACATAGTTTAGACGTTTTATTGCAGAATGAGCAAGTTGCCGTTTTTCACCCTGGGAGTCCTGTCGCGTGAGATGAAGACCGCGGTTGGGTTTTGTGGGCTTGTGTTAAGTAATGAAAATGAACCGTGCACGAACGCTTAAAAGAAAATACAGATATATAAAAATACGAATGAATGAATGAATAAATAAATAAATAAACAAATAAGTGAGTAAAGAAAGGCTTTGAAACATATGGGTGAGAATTCTTGATTTTACCTACCAATATATCTGAATATTTCATTGTTAAGGATTACATTTCACTATATTTTGATTTATGGCAGTCGGAATAGCTCTGTTAGTACAGTGAATGAACTGCAGACTTGACGAACGAAGAAATGTAGTGTGATTCCCGGAGGGTTTACAGAGATTTGTCTCTTTCGTACAGCGTTCAGCCACCTATGCAATAAGTACTGGAGACTGATTTCCAGGTCGTGAAGCTCTTCACACACTACCATATAATGTCGAGTCAGGAATGTGTGGATCTTTACCTCCACTCTCCCATATGTTTTCATTGATTTGGCCCTAATATAAACATACAGACATGTTTATTGTCCTTAGTGGTTTAATACAGGAGTGTTAAACCCGTGGCCTACGCCATCTTTTGAAAATTATATATGCATGTATATGCTACGAAACCACACAATAATTTTGGGCTTAATTTTACCACTGATTATAATTTTTACACGTTCAGTTCGTGAACTAGCTCACAATAAGAGTTATGACCCTTTGTCAAAAAACATTTTGGACATCCCTGGTTTAAGATGAACCGGCACTCAGTTCTGCATTGGCTGCGTCCAGCACAAATACTGAACTCGCTTTGTTCCGTGAACAGCGAAGCTCGCAATGCATCTGCACGTTCAGCCCTCGGCAGGCCGGTGATGACGCAATTTCCGGCACTTGCAATTCCATTCTGTCGCGGCTCCCAATTTGATTTTCGTTCAGTATTAAATATAGAGATGAGCCGTGCATGTAGAATCCAAGGGCGAAATGAGAGATAGGTGCAGTATTTGCTGGAAAACCTCCAAAGGAAATTAGAGGTCGGGCTTAAATGGACGATATTAAAATGTATCCCAGAAGAACTGCGTGTTCAGACGACTGACTTCAATTGTAAATCAGCAATGAAGCCACCATATCAGCTGTTCTGAATTGTTTATTACTGGCTCGTATTTCCTAATACTCCGCTGAACTTAGTTTATGCAGTTTTCGCCTTCTCACAGCGAAAGCTAGGGTTCGACTCCAACCCAGTCAATTTGGAATTTATGATGGACAAAGTGGTAGTGAGACAAATTTTTCTCAGAGTATTTCGGTTTTCTGCTGTCATTATCATTACACCAAAACTGCGTATTCTTTCATTCGTCTGTACAATCACAGCAACATACAGCGTTGCCAAATAACACAGGTCTACGTCAAAAGTTTGCACCAAGAGGCAGCACATCAGTATAACGACTAGGCAACGAGAGGGACGGTTGGGGGCTCGAATATCGGCAGGGCCAGGGATTGGTCTCTAAATTCTGTAGAATTTCTGTAGGCCACACAGTCTAGCTGTCCATTAAAACCGCCGTTCTCAACCGGCTTAAATCTGCCGGGGCATAGTGGTGACCTTTCGCATGCTTCTAGGGTCCTTTCCAGTTTTCTAGGGTCGAGGTTAAGAAGGAGTGCGTATATGCCTCTGCTCCACAAATATACCTTCAGGATGTGCAGAGCGACAAATCATGGTTTTTGTACCTTTTAAAAGCCTACACCGGGGAAATTTGTAAATTGTAAGATGGATCAAATAGGATTAAAGTGTGGGATTTTGTGAACACAGTAATGTGCTTATCCGACGGCGTGACCGCGGATTTTCGACTTCACTCATCCTCCATTACTGGACGATATCACTAAATGTAACTCCATGTGTAGGCACGCTTTGAGAAGTTACAAGGATCCAGATAAGTCCTTAGCCCGACCAGGAAGGAAAAAGCTAATGTTTTTGTCAGTAAGGCGGGAATTTCCTTCCGCACCTTGCCTTGTGGGGGGGGGGGGAGAACTTGATGACAGATTGCGTCTCGATGTTGTTGAAACCGCGCGCGTCCCTGACATGGTTCCGAGCTTGTTTTCTTCCTGGTTGGGCTAAGGACTTATCAGCACCCCGGTTCTAGTAGGTGCTCAGTGCCTTAAGAAGTAATTTTCTCGTATGGAATTCAAAGATCTACTGCCTTGTTCACAACAACCAGACACACCCAATTCACACCCTCACATTCTGACCATTGAACGAAATCACCGAAGCGAGTAAAAACTGCACAAATCTCGAAAATATTCAAGGAAGTCGAAATGTGTAGATTCCATATAAAGTTGCTATACATTAAGCATTAATTTGAAGGACTTTGTACAGGGGGAAAAAAAAAACAAAGTTTTAAAGTACGTGAAATTTGAAGTTCTAATGGCGGAGGATATCAGATAGGTTCAATTGCTCAGTGACGCCAAAGTTACAGAAGAAACTGTTGCTTCCACCTCGAACAAAGTTCATTTTTATGGAGCGAAATCGATGCATTTCGCCTCGCAGCACGTACGACCGTCGTTAAACAGTGCTAGAAGTTCTATCTTCGAAGCGGCTGTTGCGGACAGCAGAAAGAAACGGAACGTAGCCGAAAGCTGTGTGTTTCCAGGAACGGAACGAAGCTGCTAATAAGCGGGCGCAGGTCCTTTGTTCCTGCCGTAGCAGCTAACAGTCACATTGCTGCAGGCGCCAACTAGCTGCGGATATCGTTCCTTTAGGCTCTCACTTGCAAGGAGAGAGATGCCGAAGTGAGCCGTAAGGCCACTGCAACTGTGCCCTTGTTACATGCTCTCCACTGACCCATTACCCAGGTGCTGTGCTCTGATTCCCGGTATAAATTAGTTCGTGAGAATTTCGGAGAGGTTTTATTTCAGAAACAACGATCTTGTACGTAATCCACGACACCTTTTTATGCGCATGTTTTGGTAGATATGTTTTATTCGTTTTCATTTGATCGGTTTGTTGTTTCTTTCGCTTTCTTTGCCTTATTTCAGCTTTCGGACGCGATATAATGAGATCTTCGTTCGTCTTGAATGTTACGCCGTGTATAGTCACCGACGTTTCGGTTCGTTCCCATCATCGAGGGTCAAGCAGTCCAAAGTACAAGCTGCTTCGTTTATTAACTGTGATTTGCTTTCTTTGCTTCAAGAGTTTTATTTGTAAATTAGCTGTTCGATTTTTTTTTTGTTTGTGAGTTTTTAGGCTTTCACTGCGGTTTAGATGAAGTCTTCATTTTTCTCGCACTTATTTTTTTGTTTCTTGGTGTGCGATTTGGTTGGTTGATTGATTCGAAACTACTGTTAGTTGAATATCGAGTTAAATGGCCCAAAAAAACCCGAAATTTCACGTATATTGTTTGGTGTGGGAGTCGGACTAGCTCAGTCAGTACAGTGCTTAGACTACAGACTGGACAGACGGGGAATTCGCACCCGAATCTAGTAGGGACAGATATTTTCTTGACCACATTGCTGAGACTAGCTGTGGAGTCTACTGAGCCTGCTGCGAAATGGGTTTCGGGACTATATTCTTGGGGTTGAAGTAGCCGGATCGTGAGTCTGTCATTTCCCCTTACAGAGCTGTTAAGTTAATGCGTGGAAATGTACTGTACTGCTAACACACGCCTTTGTTTCCTGAGAGTTAAGCACAGGAACAACTTTGTCTCATCACCACAACTTTTTTCCAACAGATATCTTGCTATCCGGGATCTGAATTTCCAAAAGACGTATCTGCTGTTTTGTGGTGTGAATACTGCTTGTCATTATATATATCACACACACACACACACACACACAGCCGCAAAATTGTGAAAAGTCACTATTAGTTTCGTTATATTCGCCTGTCTGTCTTTCTGCCCGCCTGTCCGTCCGTCCGTCCGCATGGAAGAACTCGGCTCCCATTGGACGGATTTGCATGAAATTTGAAATTTGATTATTCTTCGAAAATCTGTCGAGAATTTCAATTTTCATTAAAATCTGACAAGAATATCGGGTACTTTACACAAAGACCTGTGTACATTTGTGATATCTTGCTCAGTTCTTTTTAGACAAAATTTGTAGAGAAAATAAAAAAAACCACTTTTTTGTTCAATAACCTTTTTCCCGAAAATCTTGTCTTTATGAGATAAAGTGGAAAAAATATGGTAGAGTCGGAGAGGCCGCAGATGATAATATAATAAGGCAAATATGCTGTTCATGCCGGATGAATAAGGCTACAGACACACACAGAGAATATGCAATCCTTATTGCTTTTCCACGGCAACAATGTATACGCAAAAGTGCGTCAATGTTACGTTATACGTACAGTACAATGCCTGTCTTGTTTATTTTAGGAAGTCGTCAAAGTTTCAAATAAATTAGCGTCGATTTGTAAAGAATGAATTTGAAATAATCAATAGGGTAGTTGTTGTCTAATCGATGTACCATTTTGGTATTTGCCTGAGGAAAACAATGAAAAACCTCTAGGCAGCAGAACTTCGAACTGGGAACCTCCAGTTCTAATACCGGTCTGAAACCTCACCGTTATCTAGACCTCCTCGGTGCGTGCGGCACATTCCTGGGTTTGAGCCCCGCTGTTTATGTCTTACACTGTGCTCATCAGCTCACGGGCCGCTCGCAATGGCCTTGGCTTGCCACCGGCCGGACATAATGATCCCAGAGTCTTGCATTCTTCTAGAAGGCCATGCCTGACGTCATCACCTGTGTTTGGACCCAGGGATTGGGAAGGTGTATTTGCTATAAAGGAATGCGGCGGGATGTACTGCTATCAATCGTCTTTATCTTGCAGCGTCCTTGCAGGTGGGATTAGCCGTTGGCTGAAGCCACGAACTTTGGTTCGATTCTCTCTAATCTGCAATAACTGCCTCAAGAGATGCGAGTTCACAGGTCTTCGCAGCAGTGCTTGTTCTATTGTTGTGTTCTGTTATGATATGGCGCAGTTTGGTAGCCGGTTACTTGCGTTGCATAGTAACCTACTGTCCGGATCTTGAGTGTAGGTTCTGATTGGAGGCACTATGATCGGCCGAACATCCCGAGGATGAAACCGTATTTTCCTCCGAAACGTCCGTAATATTCCAAAAGAAGTAAGTGCTAAATAACCCAGAAAACTGCAGCGTGAATTCATTTGGCAGGGATCCATTGCAGGCTGCTCCGTCTCTATTTACACCTCTGTAGAGACAAAAAACTATTGTATTCATGAACGCTCCCACGACACTCCTAGGGTTTTCCTAGCCTACTGTCCAAAATGAATATGGGAATAAAGGCGGCTGGGAAGTAAGTGTGGCCATTTCGCTTCGTCCAGTACGTAAGTTCCCTCTGAAGGTCATAGCTTCGTTTTGCCTGTTAACCCCATTTTACGAGTCACGTTTACCTGTGAGGTATAGTGTAAAGTGTGTAACATTCCTGAGGTAACTGGTTCGAATATCACCTAAGCAAAATAAGCCACGATTCTGCCATCTCTTTCCGCGGCCATCGCCCTTCATAGTCACGATATAATCCGTGTGGTAAAGGAGAGCATTATAGTAAAACCCGTATGAAACGGAATGTGGGCGTCAAGGAAGACTGTCTGTAACGAAAAACGTTCACATTCCCTAGAATATAACGTCCTGAGGATCAGCACTTAAGTACCTGTATTAAACAGAACGTGCCTGCAACGGAAAAATTTCGGTCCCTAGTCGTTCCGTTATAGACAGGTTCCACTGCAAAATGTTTACTTGTTTTTTACGATTAGTAAACTACTGCGTCACATTGGTACTTCTCTAAGTCGTTGCAAAATTTTCCAAAGGCATTTCTCGGTGACTAAGACACTAACTAGGTCCAACTGCGTTATGATCAGAGTTGTCGTTCTCTGGGATGTGATATCGTCTGGTTTGGTAGATGTCCACGTTCCGAAGGAACTGGCTGATTGTATCTAGCATTCTGCTGACAGCTCGAGCCAATATGGGCTAATAAAGCATCCCAAAGGACAGGAATGAAAACTGTACTAAGCTGATTGATTTGGTAGGACACCTGCAGACGGTGCCAAACCCAGTTCGAATGTTTTGAACAATTTAATATCTCATATTTTTGCCCTCTGGTTTTTGAGATCGTATGCTGTGGCCGTTTCTGAACATTTTGCATTCACTGAATTAATAAAATATAAATAATAACAAAACACGGCTTCTATTTACAGGTAAAAATAACCGAGTCTACACTTTTGGGCCTTTAACCCTCTGGCCCTGGAGCTGGACATTTACAGTTTAGTACACCATTTATGTAAAATGTGAATATTTTATGAACCAAGAAGAGTAACATTAGGAAATACACGACATTTTGTTGAGGAATAAACGAAGATGGGGAGAGAAAGTCTAAAAAAATAATTAAGTATATTTGTTGACTAAACATATAAAAAGCGTACTCTGGGGGTTAGCGGCACGCCTGTCCTGTATATAGAATGCATGGTGCCTAGAAGTTAAAGGCTATCACCAGCAGGAATTTTATTACGCGGAGAAGATTGCACGGCTAGATAAAACACCTATATTTAGCTTGAGCAAGCTAAAGTACAACGAGGATGCGTAGAATATTATTTTACGCAATATTATCTACTGCCCAGGATGAGAGGAATATCCTACATGCAATGGAAATAAGGAAGGGTGATTGGGTTAGTCACAGCTTGAGTGGGAACTGCCTTCTAGAACACGTTGTTGAAGGAAAGATAGAAGGAAGTATAAAGGTGAAGGGAAGGCGAGGAACAAGACGTAAGCAGCTACTAGATACCTGATGGAAACCAGAAGATACTAAAAATTTTAAAGAAGAAACAAAAGATCGCACTCTGCGGTAGAGGCTATGGGCCTGTCATAAGAAAAACTAAGCAATGAATTAATTAATTAACTTATATGTGGGTTTTATTGGGTTTTGGTTTTGATGGTTCTCATTGATGTTATGTCGATTTCATGTTGTAACATAACGGTGTGAATTGAAACATGAATACTGCATCTATCTGCAGAGCAGAACTTGTGGGCTATAACACTGCATACCCTACACTAAATATGGAGACAGTAAAGAGATTTCTTACCCATAACGAATACCGTGTTGTCAACGCGGAAAGGTCAGACTATGAACTCAGCGGCTCGACCTACTGACTTCTATAGCAGTGTGATGCCATACAAAACCACCTGACACTGGACACTCGCTGGAGTGGCCGTGCCGCAGTGGCCAGCAGTGGTCAGTGGTCAGTCGGCGCCACACGTGCGCGACCGGTCGGCTGCACGCGCCGCACCGGATTAGCAAGTAGCCTGCTGGATCTGGCCAGCACTGCAATTAGATGGATTAACCTCCCTTCATGTGAGACTTTCGCCCCTTCAAAAAATGTCCTCAGTAAATTGACGGATTATGCAAATGTATGTAACCCCTCTCAGTAGCAACAAGGGCCTATGTACATTCCGAGCAGACAAAATCTCTCTACCCCTTCTAAAATATTACATTGATCTAACGAAATTTTTAGGCTTAAGTTCCTGCCATGTAGAAAGCAAACTAAGTCTTCCCTGCAAAGATAAATTTCATAGTGCTGTATAAAAATATATCGGAAAACACGGATTTTTTTTTGCCGCTCAAACTTTGAAATATGAAGATTTTTTATTAGGCTGCATATTATAAGTACCCTTTTAATTTTCAGCAAAGCAATTTCAAAGCAAAACCTCAAAACCTGATTTTTTTACTCTTGAATTCCTCTCACTCCTTTACTATTCGCGAAATAAAATTAATGAATTTAGTCTTAATGTACGTAAATGGTTTATCAGAAACCTCCAATTACAGCGCCACTTATGACTACCTGATAGTGTTTCAGTGAAAACAAAAAGTCCCGATTTTTATGAAAAAGCACGGTTCATCACCGTATTCAAGAAATCACGTCCATGTTTTTGTCCTGACCCACATATATTCATTCGTCATATTCATGCCCTTTCAATTTAAGGTACACTTTAATATTATCTTGTCAGTTACGCAAGTATGGGATTCCCAAGCGTTTTTGGTCTGCTATTGAGTCTCTGCCGTGAGACAAGCGGGTCGACCGCCCCAGGTCCCGCGCAGCGATATACAAGGAACAGAAATTGTATTTAAAACGTTAGTTTTAAGCGATCGTAACATAAGATATAACCGGAAATGGGACATAAATAGGATATGATTTGCAGTCTTAAGAACATTCGAATCCTTCAAGACGCATTTTACTATTCCGCTGCGAAACTGACCTGTGCATCTACGTATAGTAAATGGAACTATTTTTCTGGAGAAAACTTTGGCAAGTAGGGAGAATATCAAGCCAACTGCCAGTGGATTCCATTCTGTTTCTTTGCCTTATGGGGTGGCTTGGTTCATATTGTAACTGGACACAATAAAAGAGTTCACCTCTTTTGTGGTCGGTGACAAAAGACAGTTTGACTCGTATGTAACAGAGAATTAACTCGTGGGTTAACATGACCTCTTTCCTACAGTATTGTAAATGAGCTAATATTTCTACGAATTCCTAGTAACTGAATTTTTGTAGTTTCATCAGTCATGGTTAGCACAGAGGGATGAGAGAAAAAGAAGGGATGATGCAGAAGGCATTTTGAAACGTAACGAATAATTCAGACATGCAGGAATGTGTCCGTACGGTCCACCATCCGTGCGCCGAACGTGCCTTGTTGCGATAGTTCACACATGAGCGTGTTCCTGTCGTGCTCCGATACTGCATTGTTGCTAGCATTTAACTCAGAGTCCTTTGTGAAAGTCTGCGTGGTAGCCAGAAGTGCTAATTCACCCCACATTAAATTTTACTTGTGACAGATAGGCATTCTGCAAAAAAACTTTCGCGAGTCTGCGTGGCAGCCGGTCGGTTCGCACATCGCCTGGAGAACTTCCACGGTCGCCCACAGAGGATCCACAGACCGCCGCATTTCAATGAACACATGCAGGACCGTGTCCTGACTGCGCTGTGCTGTGTCGGAACGCGGTCTTGAGAAGTCACTTTCACAGCGATCCATGGCGATACTGTCAGTGTTCGGTAGCAGCACATTCCTGGATGTTTGAATGAAACTCGGTCTCACAGTGTAATTCAAGTGGGAATGTAGCTATCTAAGGTTTTAGAGAAGGGATAGATCAGCGCACAGTCGGCAGGCAGATTTGGGACAGTCCCTTTCATACAAACTGGCCTTTAGTGGCGCAAAGTGCTTGATGTGAAGAAGGAAAAGAACAAATGATACAGGAGGCACATTACAGGAAGACAAACACAGAAAGGGTGAAGGGAGCTTGCCTGTTGTCAAGATCAGCCTCATTTGTGGTGATACAAGAAGAAGAAGAAGAAGAAAAAGAAGAAGAAGAAGACGGAGAAGACGGAGAAGGAGGAGAAGGAGGAAGGAGGAAGGAGGGAGGAGGAGGAGGAGGTCTTTCGCGAATATTAGGTTGTGTCTGATTTTTCGAACTTCAATTTTCTGACATAACCTTGACCCTAAAATTGCTGAACCGGAAATTTACAAATAAATATACAATTTGCTCAAAAAAGGTTAACGTATTTTTTTTTTGCTTCTGCTGCAAATTGAACGGTTCAAAAATAAACTTGTAAAAAAGGCACTCATTATTGAAAACGCCTCAGTGAAAATTTGGGATCTCACGAAATGTCAGATGAGAATATTTTAAATCAACTAACTAACCAGTCACCAACTAACTAATTGGTTGACTGACTGACTGACCGACTGACCGACTCCATGGAGCAGAGTCTTTCCTGAGAAGCTAACATTTCCTCCGCTATTCGAAAAATTTCATGCATTTTATGGGGCCCGAAAGGTTTCATCACCACATTCACAAGCGCCAGCCACCTGTCCATTTCCTGAACCAGATCAATGCAGTTCGTACTTCTATATCCTACTTCTTGTAGATCAATTTTAATATTATCCTCCCATTTACTCCTAGGTCTTCCTAGTTATCTCTTTCCCTCGGGCCTCCCCGGCAAAACACTGTACACATATCTACATATTAAATTTAGCTAACTGTAGTGAAATAAATACGTGGTGTCAAAATGCACAAATAGATGAACGCATGTTGACAAAATAAAGACAAGGAACATCGGTCAGGCATCTTGGCTCGCGCCATTAGACTGGTGAAGTATTTAGCCGAACCTTGTTTGGCATTCCGCGAAAAGAAACGCAAGGCTCACGATGAGGGCAGAGTCACTCTTCCGGGATTAAGAGTAACGTTATCTCAGTTACAGCCCGCAGTGCTGCAGTAAGTACTTCGGATCAGCTTCGAATAAATACATGGCAATTTTATCGGTTCTGGTATCCAGAACGCGATAATTTCAATTATGGCTTTCGAAGGAAAAAGCAATTGTAGATTAAATAAAATTTGGAAAATATTATTGAATTATTCTTGACTCTACATGCGACATGAGTCACCAGGAGCAAGTGTCACTTGTTCTGCGATAAGCTAACGTAAATACGGAGGGCGTCAGTGTGACTGAGAATTCTATTTACTTTATTCTGGTTTAGGAACAAACTCTAAATGATCTGTCACATCCTCCCTTGCTACAACCAACGAATTTGGCTTTCATATTATTGAATGTAGGTTTCGAGCATACGATAAACCCAGATTCGAAAGGCCTACTGGCGCATATTCTTCGTTTTAATTCCAGATCAAATTTGACAAAACTTGACAGCCATAACTTAAATTTAGTGCTTGGAGATGCTGCGAAGGGTAGATACAATTCAATTTCATTCTTCGAAATATTCGTAGATTCACCGAAAGTGCGATAAATATGGAGCGAGACTCACTTTGTTCCACAGCCTGTGCCTGATGCCGTGAAGAAAACGAGTTTCGAATGTACAATCAGTCCGTTACCAGAGAAAGTTTATTAGAAATGTATTCGTTTAAGTCCTCGAATGTTTCGCTGACTTGTAGGTGAAAAACTAAAACTAGACCCTAGTGAGCTAAGGCATCACTTTTATTTTTATTTTTTTAATTTCTTGTTCGACTGTTGCGTGGTGTGACTTTCCGTTCACAGTGAAAACTGTAAGCGTGACATTGCCATCCGGAGAAATGAAGCTGGGTGTGGCTGTCATGTAGATTAAAGGATTTATTAGTTTTTTGCAAACTATGGAGCAACAGCATGTAACACTGACAAGACTGCAGTGATAGAACTAGACTTTATTAACTGATGTTGAGAGAAGACTTTGTGAGAAAGAATGTACATATTATGGGAAAATTTCACCCAATGAAATTAAGAAACTGATTAGTTCATAGTCACCCTGGATCGAGATGCTGTGTCACCTGTTACACGAGCCAAGTGGATCAGTATGCTGACAAATTAAGCTTGTTTTTTTTCTGACGTACGAAAACCTCAAGGAACTAAGACGAATTCTGAACAAGGATTGTAAGGAACTGTACATTCTTTTGTCTGGTGGAAGTAATTAAGGCTTTTATAACGTGGAACGTCTCTCTGAAAGTGTGGTTTCAGGGGAAATTACTTCTTCAAGTCATTAAGTTATTAGGCGCCTTGGCAAAAGTGCGAAAATAAACTATTAGTTTCGTCGTCTGTACGTTCGTCCGTCTGTCCGCATGGAATAACTTGGCTCCAACCAGACGCTGTGCGCAATCTCATATTGCACATGTGTTGTAAGTTCCAGCCATTCTATCACCCTTCGTGCTATCACTCTATTAACATTCTGGAGGCAGACGGTGGCACAGTTGTTTGAGGAATTGCGCTGGTTCGATTCCCGATGGGGTCACTGAAATTTCTCATTGACATAATCCTTCCGGCCACACTGTGGCCCTGGGGTCGACTCAGCCTTCAACAGCAATGAGCACCAAAAATATTTTCTTGGGTTAAAGGCTACCAGTGTGTACAGCTGACAAACTTATCACCTTCATACGTCGATTGTCTTGAGATCTGCGAGCCTCAGGCTCCTGGAAACCTCAGGGTCTCCCCAGGATTGTACAGGAATTGCTTTATCTTTACCTAATATTTTTAATTATTAAGAATTATTAAACTGGTGTTAATAGGACCCAAGAGCCCCGCAATGCATTAAGAACAACAAAGGATGTGAATCTTATGCGTATTGGACCGTGCATCATCTTGATATTTGAATAAAGGTTGACCAACTAGATGACACTTGCTTTATTATCTACTGCTCAACATGTTTCAGACGTTAATACGTCCATCT
>Ga0131853_10009593_pt1 | contig 17709 bp, 16 predicted proteins | sample TergutLab28metaG_FD_92764 | JGI IMG/M metagenome (GOLD analysis project Ga0131853, IMG submission 92764) | Labiotermes labralis P1 segment gut microbial communities from Petit-Saut dam, French Guiana - Lab288 P1 (version 2) (version 2) | ecosystem: Host-associated > Arthropoda: Insects >... | reverse complement strand
CACCGGACACTCTCAGTGAAAACGATACAGCGAATTGTAAGCCGACTAAGCAATGAAGTAGACCAGCTCATTCAAAGGGGAGTCACAAACTTTATGTCGGGTGGTGCATTGGGCTTTGACCATATCGCCACATCAATGGTAATCACGAAAAGGCAACAAGGGGCAAATATACGGCTGATATTCGCTCTGCCATGCCGTAATCAGGATGAATCATGGACTGACAGGCAAAAGCAACTATACCGCTCAATATTAAATGAGGCTGATGAGATTCGCTATCTATCAGAAGAAAACACTCCCGAGAGCATGAGCCTTTGCAACCGCTACATGGTGGATAATTCTGCATACTGTATATGCGCGTTTAAGGACAAAGCCGATGGTACTGGTCAGACTTTACGTTATGCACAGGAGCAAGGGTTACAAGTAATAAATGTAGCCAAATAAGTAGCCATCGTTGAAAGTCCAACAACTTAAAAAGCGTATCGCTAAAAATTTACAGCGGTACGCTTTTTTATTCGGTGTGAAAATGACCTTTGCTACGATTTCATATTAATGAGTAAGGTCGAAAAGAAAAAAGGGTTAAAAGGGTCTTATTGGAAGAACACCAATAAGCCACATTCTATGATATTTGTCGCAAGCCTCCGCACTGTCAAGGAGCGGGTAGTATTATGTGCGGGAACGGCACCCGCACATAATCTCCACCCTTAAATCCTTGACAAGGCTACCCCCAACGCCTTTCCGTCAGTGCATCGGCTACCTTCATTCTTGAGTGAGATATTTTTTTAATGCCTTGATTATGTGCGATAACCTCACGCGATTATCCGTATATCTAAGCCACTTTTAATTAGATTCTTGAACAAATCTTGAACAAAAATAATTTAGAGACATAAACCCAAGAAATTGAAAAGCCCCGAAACCTAGTGATTTCAGGGCTTTTGAGACTTGCGGACGTAAGAGTAGAATTATTAGTTAAACACATTTCAACACCAAAAATATGATTAAACGGTGCAATAGCTTGAAAACACCTATCCGCAGGATGCTGAAAATACATCCTGTTTTGTTTTATAGTGGCAATCATAATTTGGAGCGACCTCTTTCATACCGTTCAAAAGTTTTATCCCATGTCTTTATAAGTTGACGTTGGAAAAAATCATACAAAGGCTTGATATCCTCTGTTTCATCATAATGCTCTAGCGCACGATAATACCCATCCCTATCATCATCAAAAACTATTAAGGGTGGGTGATTGTTGACCATGAGGAAGTAATTCATCATAGTGCGCCCCATGCGCCCATTCCCGTCAGAAAACGGATGAATGTAAACGAAGCGTGCATGAAAATACGTTGCAGCCTTTAAGATTTTCTCTGGCTCTGTCAAACTTAGAGTACCCGCTATTTCTTCAATCAATTTAGATAAATCAGCTTCAACCTCATCTGGCAAAGACCCCACCTCATGCCGACCAACAACAAAATCGTTTTTCTTAAACTCGCCGGGGCGCTCTCCTAACTCAAAAAAGCGGCGGTCATCATATGTTCCCATTGTGGTAATCTCATGGGCTTCTTTGATTAAATCTAATGTTATCGAATCTTTAGCAATGATTTTGGAAAGCAAAAACGCATAGCATTTACGTTGGTTGCTGATTTCTGCCAGAGTCTCCGGGCTACCCTTGAATGTCTTTACAGACTTATCTTCAAAAACCTCTCTTGTAGCATGGTACGTTACCTCCGGGTTTTCGATTTTTGTTGTGTTATAAGCAAATTGGACTCTGAAGCTGTTAAGCCGAAGGTCAAGGTCTGAGGCTGTCTTAATGCCAAAACATTCCCACATCTGTAAAATATTTTCATAACTTGCCAGAATAGTCACCCCTTTTCCGATTATCATGCCATATCATTATACCACAGGTAAGGGGCGCTTTAGGTTGCCTTCGTCAAGACCTAGCCAATACATTGTAACCGTTTGAAAGTACCATCTTATATGAATACTTAGACCGCATAATCCGTGATACAATACATACAATCAGAGCAAGAGTGGATTTGAGAATTGAAGTGTATGTTTTTCGAGGAGGGGTCATGGAATTATGTCGGCATTACAAGTAATTAAGGTTGACAACCCCACTTATGAAACAATGGACAAAATTATGAACAAGTATTGGGACAACTGGCTTATCATAGGTGATATGACAGATGACCCAATTGGAGGCAAGGTCTATTATTATTGTAGAAATAGAACAGATGAGTTAGAATGCACATTAGATGTGCTTGACGAAGACCCTGAAGCTAATGGGTTTCCTGACACCGTTTTTGTAGGCCCATCAAGAGGATTTATCCTTTTATAATGAGAGTCATGACAGAAATATGGCGTAATATGCCCACACCATATTGGAATGTAATATCATGAGTTATAAGGAGTATTGCAAATGTCTAATCAAACCACCACTGTATATCACGGCACAACTTCACTCTTCGACAATATTGAAGTGTCTATGGGGAAACCATATAAGGACTTTGGCAAAGGTTTTTATGTCACCCGTAATTATTCACATGCTGCAAGTCTAGCCCAACGTAATAAACGACTTGAGCTAGAGCGTTTTAAACGTAAATGTGAGGCTTATGTCTACACATACGAAATGGATTTGGGAATGCTAAGCCGCTTTAAAGTAAAGGAATTTATGGAAGCTGACATGGAGTGGATGCAGTTTGTTTTGGATAATCGCAAGTCAAGAGAACGTGCCCATGAATACGATATTGTTATCGGCCCAACAGCAGATGATGATACATCTACAGTCTTAAAGGCATACTTTGGCGGCTTCTATGGTGATGTCGGTAGCGAAGATGCCGTGCTGATAGCTCTAAAAATGATAGAAGCAGAGAAATTACCACCGCAAGTCTATTTTGCTCGAAACGAGGCAACAGTAATCCTTACACAAAAGGGGTCGGTGAAAAGAATATGAAAAATCCTAATGTGATGATTGCGGCAGATGCCACTCGTATAAGTACCGAGTACGCAAAGTTAAAAGGAATTTCACAAGACGAAGCTTTGCGTGTTTTTCTTGCCTCATCCACATATCAAGCTCTTAATGAAGTTGAAACCGGGCTTTGTTATGAAATGTTTGAAGCAATTTATGAAATGTTCCTTGATGAGGTGAATGCATAATGAACTACAAGAAAATTATTGACCCTATTGTTTTTTTACAAACCCACTTCGCAAGGGCATTTATGGCACGCCATGGTTTGACCATACAAGAGTTTCTTGCTTTGGATAAAGATAAGGATATTATAGGCTTTTTGCGAATCGGATATGAACCATTTCATCTTACAGGGGATGAAGGGGTACTTGAGGAGCTTGATGCCTATGTTTATGGCTCGTAGCAGTAAATTCGAGTGTTGCCTGTTGTTGGTAAACATGAAAGCGGATTTAACGGGGGTATCGCGCTAATGGGGAACTCATGGGGTATGTTAAGTGACGAGGACTTAGCCGAAATAATTGCTAACGCTAATATTAACCGAGAACCCGTCTACTACGAAGATCAGACTAATTGGAATCACGATGATTATTATTATCTCAATCGGTATTTGAACCGCCTTTTATACCAAGTCGGCAACAAAAGGGATAAAATGCAGGAAGAAAAAACAGCGGAATTAAAAACTATGGATTTGTCGAGGATGACCACGGAGACAAAGGTGATACTCTATGTATTGATTCTCTTCAAGAAGATGGAATATGTCTTCGATTGGGAGAATTTTGCAGCATTAAAAGACACAAAGCCGCTCAAAAAGCGGCTTAACCTTGTTGAAAATCCAAGGGGAGTCCATGCACTTTATACGGCATACAACATTGGTTGGTAGTGTAATAAAGCATAAAACAACCTGCATGCTGTACATGCGCTTGTACTGTTACAAGAAAATGGATTGGAAATGACGTGCTTTGTTGAAATCAAGAAGCAGTAGTGTATAATTAAGTAGCAGTTCATGAACCAAAGAACATACCCGACTCATACTAAACAAGGCATTTTCAAGCATCTAATGATGCCGTGCCACATAGTCAAAGTGTGTCGATAGGAAATAAGACGGCACCAGAATCCAGCATCAAAATTTACATAAGCTAGTTCAGGGGGTATGGGTGATGACATCAGGTAAAAAAGCAAACAAGATATGCGAGATTCTAAGGATAGAGACAGGCAGTAGCAGAAGTTATAAGGCACATAAACACAGCCTTGATAATACAGAGCGTCCGACCATTGATTATGTAAATAGCGAAATTGTTTGGAAAAAACGTGCCGAAAGCTTATTTCATACTAATCATGTTGACCTTAGAGGCAAATGCCAGCAGGTTGCTATGCGAGGTCGCCAAATCTTGACATATTTCCTTGATGGCTCTCGCAGAACATACAAGGTTGACGACCAAGCATATTACGATGGAGTTCGTACTCCAATTTATCCTATTGTAGCGGGACAGATTGGGGTCGGGTGCTGTGTACGCATAAACAAAGAAGTCGGTGTATTGAAAGACACATTTCAACCAGAGATTGTAGTTTGCGTGCCAGAAGTTGCCAATGCAGACCGCAATCCTGGATTTGTAGAGTCCGTAACACAAAGTCTAAATGAATCAGAATCGCTAATGCGCCTTGGCATCAAAGTTGGCAAAATATTGATTTACAAGATTTCTAAAGATAAAGATAAAAAGGTTGATTATCTTGACAGAGGCATAGCATGTATTCAAGACCGCATGATTGAAAATGAAAAAGCATTGGTTGAGCAGCTTGTTCGTGAGGAAAAGTTGGGACAGGATAACTATTTAATAAAGGACGGCTCCCTTGAATATAAGCCAACTAGCAAGGACAAAAAAGACAAAAAGGCTTATCAGACTTTCAAAAACAACTATAGTTGGGTATTGGGTGTTTCCAAAAACTTCAATCCCGAGTCTTGTGTTGATAATAATGGTAAACCTAATCCAGGTTTTATTGCGGATTTGCCGTTATATCACAGAACGCCAGTAGCCTGTTACAAAAACGAATATCTTGGCGATATAGAATTTGCAGTATGGTATATACGTATACGCGCCCAAGATAAGACGAGAACTCCTTTTGATGGAATTTTGAAAGTAGAAAAGATTTTGGCAAGTGCTGATGAAGTGATTGATAGTGAATTGGCTGATTTGTTAAGTGCACATTTAATAAATGAGCGGATGCCAACATGCTATGGTTCGGATTTTAGATGGGCTAATCATCTCTATCCGATATATTTAACAGAAACTTTTGTTAAATCACGTTATTTAAGTACTGAGAGTTTTCTTAGTTTGTTTTGAGAGAGGGGTCGTGACATGAATAAGCTGATAGGAAGAATACTAGCTACCGAGAAAACACCTACCATCATAGACGAGTTCCATTTTTGGACAAACTCAGGTTGTCGTTTGAGCGCATTTGATATTGTGAGGGTACAACGTGGTGATGGCTCTTTGACATATGGGGTTATTGAGAATATCTCCCACATTACAGATGCGCAGAGCTTCCTCACAAATTTTATTTCAAGTGATTTTGGGGATGTGGATTTAGATGGGCCGACTATTCGTGTTGGAATGAACTACGTTAAGGCGAAAGTATCATACAATGATAAAAACATCTATACACCAGTACACAACAACGATAGAGTTTATTTAGCATCCGCTGAAGAAATAATGTTCGCCCTAGGTTTACGAGATGTCGAAAATCCTCTTGTTTGCGGTTCTCTCAAGATGTACGAAGGAACTGAAGATGAAATTATTTTGCCTGTTAACCTGAATTCCAAGTTTATATTGGGCCCTGAAGGGGCACATCTCAATATATCTGGTATTTCAGGGCTTGCAGCAAAGACTTCATATGCAATGTTTCTTATGAAATCAATTCAAGACCAGTATTTAGCCAATGCTGAGTCAGGCGATAGTGTTGCCTTTGTAATTTTCAATGTAAAGGGTAGCGACTTGATGGCGATAGATAGGGACAATGACTTTGACAATGACCCGAAGAAGAAGGAGAGGATTTTAAAAGAATATGCAGATATAGGTCTTTCAGCAAACCCGTTTCGGGATGTCAAATACTATATTCCACATTATGATGATAAATCTTCTAAAACCAGTAGTTATCTATCAAAAGATGATATTGACAAATATACGCGAGACGGTCAATTGCTAAGGTATAAATATCTTTACGAATATGACAAGGAAAGCATTGAAATGATGTTTTCCAACATAGATGATACATCTCAAACTATGGAAGCTATTATTGGCAAAATTGTTGACGACAGAGACCCGGATTTTGGCGGAATCAAAACGTGGACTAACTTTCTTGATGAGGTTTCTGAAAGAACCTTGAAAGGCTCAGGTAGCACAAAAGGGAGTAATGAAATATCTGTGATGAGTTGGCGAAAATTTAAGCGCATTATCAATAAAACCATGCGGGACGATGCTATGTTTGCAGACGGATTAAGCCCCGCTAAAAATGAGTGTAGATTACAACAAGAAATTAAGAAAATAAAGAAAAATGAAGTACATGTAATAGATATCGCAAAACTGTCAGAAGACAAGCAGGCATTCGTGTTTGGTGATACGCTGCGTACAATTTATAACTTAAAATTGGGTGAGTACGATGGCGAATCAGGAGTTGCCCCTCCTTCTCGTATTGTTGTATTTATAGATGAATTGAATAAATACGCTTCAAAGGATGTGCCAAAATCCTCCCCGATTCTTAGAGAGCTACTTGATGTAACAGAGCGTGGTCGCTCGTTAGGTGTGGTCTTGTTTGGTGCAGAGCAATTTCGCTCTGCAATTCATCCGAGAATTACAGGTAATTGTTCTACTCATGCATATGGAAGGACAAATTCAATAGAAACATCGACTAAGGATTACGGAAGTTTACCAAACACCTACAAAAACATGCTAACAAGATTAGAGCAAGGCGAATACCTTGTTCAGAATCCGATATTCCGGTCTCTATTAAAGGTTAGCTTTCCAAGACCGATATATAAACAATTTAAGTGAGGTTGCCGCAATGAAAAAAATGGATTATAAATTCGGAGCCAATATTTTGGAAAACTTGACTACAGGGATGTATCAAGATTCAAAGATAATATATCGTGAGTACATCCAAAATTCATGTGACGCAATAGATGAAGCCGTAAAACAAGGGATTCTTTCCAATGCAAGTGACGGCGAAATAGAGCTGTGGCTAGATTTTGATACCCGAACTATTGTCATAAGTGATAACGGGACAGGCATTCCAGCAGCAGAATTTCAAGATACTCTTGGTGATATTGCGGATTCCGACAAAGAAATCGGGAAAAACAAGGGCTTTCGAGGTATTGGCCGACTATGTGGATTGGCTTATTGTAAGGAAGTTGTTTTTTCTTCAAGCGTGAAAGGTGAAAATACTATCTCTGAAATGCGATGCGATGCCAAAGAAATGAGGCGATTGCTTTCTGAAAGCGCTAAAGGCAACAAGCTTACTGCTGGAGAAGTCCTTCGTACGGTTAATGAATACAGCACTCGTAAAACAACAAATCAAAATTCCCATTTTTTTAGAGTGGAACTGATTGAAATAAATTCTGAAAATCATGATTTGCTGGATGAAGAAGAGATAAGAGACTATCTTTCTTTTGTAGCGCCTATTCCATATCAAAACACATTTATTTTTCGTAGCTCCATCTATGAGCATGCAAATGAACTTAATGTTAATTTGGATGAGTATGTCATTAAACTTGAAGGTAAACAGATTTTCAAGAAGTTTAGTACATATTTGAAAAAATCGGATGGTAAATCTCATGACGAAATTTTCGACATAGCTTTCAAAGACTTTTATGATGATAAAGACAAGCTGTTTGCATGGATGTGGGTGGGCTTATCCAGTTTTAAGGGTGCTATCCCAAAAAGCAACCAAATGAGAGGCTTGCGTTTGCGCAAAGAAAATATCCAAGTTGGAGGAGAAGATGCTTTGCAAAAGCTCTTCAAGGAAGACAGGGGGAATAGCTATTTCGTTGGTGAAGTTTTTGCTATCTCTGAGGATTTAATTCCGAACTCACAAAGGGACTATTTTAATGAAAATCCAGCAAGAGCTAATTTTGAAAGAACTTTAAGAAGATTCTTTGAAGATGAGTTGCATAAACTCTATTATAATGGCTCCGCGTTAAACAGCGCACATAAGAAAAAGACGACTTATGAAACCCGACGTGCTGAGTTTGAGGAAAGACAAGAAAAAAATTTAATTCTTGATTCAGTTCATCAAGAGGCCGAGTTTCAGAAAGTGGAAGATGCAAAGAAGGAAGCTGAAGCCGCACAAAAACGCATAGAAAAGGTCAAGGAGAAAGCAAGCGAAAATCCTGAAAGTCTTATCAATAGGGTTGTGGAGCGTATTGAATCAGAAAACGCCTCCAAGTCTTTGTCTCTCATTACATCTACTGATCTATTAAAGCATTCCAAGCTATCACCAACGAGACGCGTTGATAATGGTAAATTGTCGCAGTACAGCAAGAAGGAACGCAAGCTGATTTCACGTATATTTGAAATAATCCTGTCATCAACAGATGATAAAACTGCCGAGATGATAATTTCAAAAATAGAGGACGGTTTATCATAATGAAAAAAGTGTTGCTCTTAGAGCCTAACTATAAGAATAAATACCCCCCTATGGGACTTATGAAGTTAGCGACATATTACCGAAATCGTGGAGATGATGTGCGTTTCTTTAAGGGCGAACTTAAAGACTTTGCAGTATCGCTTTTCTGTGAAGATTATTTGCTTGAGGTCGGCGACCTAAACCTAGCACAACATTGGTCCAAATTTTATCAATACATTAAAACCCGAAAAAATGCGCCTATTGAAGCGATTGATGGCTTTGTTGGAACCGAAAATGCCGAACTATTAAAACTCAATAGAAAACGTTATTGTGATGGTGCATATCCCAAATACGATATTATTTGTGTGACAACTTTATTTACATTTCATTGGAAAATCACAGTAGATACTATTAACCAAGCAAAAAAATTTTTAGCCAAAAATGGACGTATGTTGATTGGCGGGATTGCTTCTAGTTTGTTATCTGAACGTATGCTTGCAGAAACTGGAGTTGCACCTATTGTTGGTTTAATGGATAAAGCAGGTGTTCTAGATAAAGACAGTGATGTAGTAATTGATGAGTTGCCTTTAGATTATTCTATACTGGAAGAAATTGATTACAAATATCCTTCAAGTGATGCTTATTTTGCATATATGACCCGTGGCTGCCCGCAAAAGTGCCCTTTTTGCGCTGTTCCTAAATTGGAACCCCAATATAGTGATTATATTTGCATTAAGCCACAAATTGGAAGGGTAGATGAAGTTTTCGGAGCTAAAAAAGATTTATTACTGATGGATAATAATGTGTTTGCATCAAGTAGGTTCGATGAAATAATTGATGAGATAAAAGAGTGTGGATTTGAGCGTGACGCAACGTATATCCCGCCTAGTGAATATGAAATAACATTGAAAAACCTCACAGCTAAGAAAAGTGAAAAGCGTAATATTAGGGCATACAAGAAAAAGATGATTTCGATTTATGATAGCATTACAGAAAAATTAGCAACTGATTCTGAGCGCGGCGAATTTTATATTGCTCGAAAGGAAGCGGGCTTACTAAACCCGATTTTCGCAACACCAAAAGCAATTATAGATTTTAATATAATTGCTGGTCCGCTTTATGATAAGCACTTCAAAAGGCATAAAAGGGCTAGATATATTGATTTTAATCAGGGACTTGATTCTCGTTTAGTTACAGAAGAAAAAATGAAAAAGCTATCGGAAATAAATATCCGGCCACTTCGTATTGCTTTCGATTTCTATACTCCTGAGATGACTAAGTTGTATGTTGATGCAATTCGACTTGCGCATAGACATAATTTGACCGACTTATCAAACTATCTTCTTTATAATTTCAAAGATACACCAGAGGATTTGTACCATCGTATGAGAATTAATATTGACTTATGCGAAGAACTTGGGGTAACAATATATTCTTTCCCTATGAAATATCATCCTGTAGATGACCCAGAGTATTTTCACAATCGTGATTATGTAGGCAAGCATTGGAATAGAAAGTTCATTCGGGCAGTGCAGGCAGTACTAAACTCAACGAAAGGTAAAATTGGGAGAGGAAGAACCTTCTTTGAAGAAGCATTTGGCGAAAATATTGAAGAGTTTAGGAAAATTCTTTGGATGCCTGAAGCTTTTATTATTTATCGCAGAAAATACGATAAAAATTTGCGTGACCGTTTAGAATCTCGTTACACAGATCGGTATGATGATGAAAATGACCTTGCGAATGAGTGGTGGAGTAAATTTTGTGCCATGGATGATAACAAGCTTACTAAACTGAAAAAAATAGTAAGTGCAAATAATTTCGATGATGAGACATGTAATGTTGGCGAACCTGATATATATCAAATGCTAGAATACTATAAGGCAAAGAGAGGTTAATTTCACGCTATTTTGTGCCTGTCTCGAGCATCAATAAGATTTTCACTGCTATAACTTATCTATTCGCAATTAGATGTTACCATTTTATAGCGCGCTATCAGTACGCCGCTTGCAGCAGCACAATGTAGGAATAATTTACAAAACGTATATGAACGGGTGTGTGAATCCAAAAGCTAGCCACGGTCAGTGGGTTTTACGGTTATTCTCGCATTGAAAATGCAGAATAAACGGCTAAAGCCTCATATGACGAATCATCTTCGAACAACTGTACGCAAGCTAGGAAAGGTTTTACCTCAAGCCCTCTTATGAAGTGACTGATGTAAGCCGCTTTTTAATAAACGTTCATTGGTTGTTTGCGATGATGATTTTCGATTGTCATGGTGATAACTTTGAAATACGAGTTTATACAAATGAACTCTATACGGATAATCCACGAACTAAAACGACCTTACGAGGCATATAATAAAGCAATTATAAAGTTTGTATTGACATTGCATATCAAACAGCTATAATTTAGCAATTAAACATGCGTTTACAATTCTTGAAACCGCCATTGGATCAAGACAAGTTATTTCTGGTTGTGTGCTTGTTCGCCTGTACTACCATTACAAAAGATATGAACTATTAAATGAAGGGATGTAAATTATGATGCGAGGTATCGTTACTCCTACGGACGACAGCATACGTGCAAATGGTGAAGATGTAGACATAATTGTTGATGAAACTAGCAATGAAGGCGTAGAGGAAGAGAGAAAAAAACTCCTGCGCACATTAATAGTTGCCTCTGATACTTTAGCAAAAGCAGATGCGTATGTTGAGGGTTTTGGTGCGAAGTATAAAGTTTCTGATGCTATTGGTGAAGTAAAAGACGAAATAATTAAACTAAAGCATGAACTGGTCGCAGGTATCTTTGGTATCCGCACCTTGTACGCATTTCCACGTTCAAGTGAATCGACTGAAGCAAAAAGCAAGACGGAAAAAGATTACTATGTGCTATTGTCATCGCTCATTATACAAAAACCCTGGAGGAGATAATAGGTTGCATACAAATGATAAAATTCTAAAGATTGTCCATGATATACAAAAGTATTCGGAGGCCGTTCCGTGTGGATCGGCCATTTTTGCTGTTGAAAAATATCTTTATGACCATCTGTACGAAAATAGAAAAGATAGTTTAGTCCCGCTCGTCGATAGTGTAGAAAAAGCGTATTTTGCAAGTCTTGTAAGCAATGATGCTATAACAGATGTAGCAAAGAATAATGCTGATGAAGTTAGCTTGTCCGTAGAAAATATTCCTCGTATCACGTTATCTTTTGCTGAAGATTTGGATATAGATGAGGCATATCTTTTAGAACCAGATAAAGAACAAGCCGTTAATGGGGGGAATACAGCCTTATATAGAATCGTTCTACCACAAAAGGTTATTGAACGCATTTTGACAAGCAGTAACTCTTTATCCCACAAGGGAACATCCCCTTGTCCTTACAATAATGTTGATAAACCATGTGAAGAAGGTTCGTGCGGCTCAAGAAGCTGTGTTGCTAAGGGAAGATTGAAGTTTTATGTGGCCCACGAATTGAGTCATATATTAGATTTGTTTCTAAACCATATAAGTAGCGATGACACTGTGCATGACATAGAAATGCAGCACAGTCGTTTTGCTAAAATGTCGATAGAGGCTAGGGACAAGTATCTAAGCAAAGGGTGTGTTAATACTACATATAACGAATTATAACACCCCGGTTTATAGTAAAGACTTTAATTTCATCAATGTAGGTCGGTATACGTATCAAGCCACATAGGAGGAGATTTTGTGAGTGATTTTTTTTCCAAAGCCGAGGATATTATTCAAAAGCTGTATAGCGACCCAATGTATACAATTGATGAAAATGAGTTTTTGGATTGTATTAAATGCCTTCAATATCTCTTTGATGAGGAGAATGTACGCTATAACCATCGCATTGACAAAGATGGTGTTCTCAACAAGCTAAAGATTCTTCTTCAGATCAATGAGTATAAAACTTATTTATATAAAACTAATGCATGTATCGAGGAGATCATTAGGGCTGCAAGTACAGCTTACAATATGGGGTATTATAGAGTTGCATACTACCTAATTTCATCTGTTGATGCGACGGGGCATAGCAACTATATGAAATGTGTTTCATTAAAAATAAAAATACTGGCTATATCAGGTCAGGTTGATAAAGCTTTTGATGCGATAACAGATTACATAAAAAACAATGAAAAAGACGATATTAATCATGCTTATGGTGCGATGTTATATGGAGAAGTTTTGCTCCAAAATCTTCCTATATCAATAGCAACACGCAAAAATCGCCTTACAATGTGCATATGTACACTTGAACGGCATAAGGAAAGCTCTGATATTTCGATAAAATACTATCTAGGGTTGTGCCTAGAAGAACTTTTCGACTGCGATACAAGGCAATGCACTAATTATGAGGCTGCTATTGAACAGCTCTCTCAATATGTTGAATGCAATAAAGGCACGTCCGAAGAAGATAGAATAAGAGCAATGGAAGCATATTGGGCATTAGCAAGACTATCTAAATATAAATATTTTGCTAATCGTAACTGTATTGATAAGAAAGCCATCGCACATGAAGTGACATGCTATTATAGCAGTGCATTAGCATGTGTTACTGGATTTCCTGTATATGAAAAAATAACAAAAGGGTATATACAATCCTTTAATTCATTAGCTTCTGATGAAGAGGAAGATACAGCTGCTTTCGAAATCATGCGCTCGTTTGAAATGCGAAACATTGAAAGGAATTATTACCACAATGATTTAATAAGGAAGCACTTTGTGAGAGAAAAACATTGCCTTGACGAGGGGGGCAATAATGGGGAAGAGGTTGATAATGTGCCGCATCTCCCTTGTTTGTATGTGCTACAACGATGGAATTCGTTCACTCCTATCCTAAAGGATACAGAAGCACCAAGTAGAGGTGGAGGGTATTTCATTGATACAGGGAGAAAGGGCATAGCTATTGATCCTGGGTTTGATTTTATTCAGAATTTTCGCGAGGCTGGGTTTGCATTAACTGACATAGACTATATTTTTATTACCCATGCCCACAATGACCACTCCGCCGACATGGAACCACTAACATCGCTACTTCACGATTACAACAGCAAAGAAATAAAAGGGGACATGTACTCGCTAAAAAAGCCAAACACAATCTATCAGCAAATTTTACGTAGTAACCCATATGAGGATGATAAGAAAATAGATGCGATGGTTGTTAGAGAGTATAATCGTTCTCCGCGCCGTAAAGTATTTGAACTATTTATAACACCTAGCACTAACAGAAAATTCAATAATCTTGATATAACAAAAAACTCGAATCTTATCATCAATATGATTAATTTTCCTCGAATGGGAAGAGACTTCATTGGCAACGGAATTCAGACCACGGGTTCATCTTTAAACTGGCGCCCAATAATCACAAAACATGATGATCTAGTTGCAGATGCTTGTGTTGGCTTGATGTTTATATTTGAGGAATATGCGCTTGTATATACTGGAGATACTGGCTATGACGAAGATATTAAAAAAGCATATGATGACATAAAAACCGCTATGGCTGAAAAAAAAGTACAAGTAATGCTGTTAGCACATATCGGAGGCTTTAAACACGAAGAACGGCATAATCTTGCCAAACGTGTTGACTCAGATATTGGGGAAGAAATAGTTGCTGAAGCCTTCTATAAAACACATCTTGGACGCCTAGGAATTGCCAGACTTGTAGAGGTGCTGCAACCGAAGTTATGTGTCATTTCCGAATTTGGTGAGGAATTTAGAGGCAATTGCAGAGTTGCGCTAGCCAAGCTATATAATGACAAAATAAAACCTCATCCAAATGGAGCAAAAACTTATTTTGTTCCTGCCGATGTAGGCATGGAATTGCGTTTCGATTTAAAAATTAATGCCATCAATAGTGTATATGAAAAAGAGGGTGATGATGTTAGTGAGGCCTTCACCCCCATTGAAAGCATAGGTTACTTCGAAGACAACGTGGCATCAGAATACCCTATTTACTATTATGATAAAGACATGATTGATAATGAAACAAATCTTCTAAAATCCTCATCTGAAATAAGAAAAAATAAAGACAAACTCGGAAAGCTCAAACGTATATAACAGTAGTACTGTTGCAAGCGTTCAAAGCAGGCACTAAAATGATATTTGACGAAGTTCACAATGAGCACATGGTATCCACGAAATATATTTATTTTTGGATTTAAATAACATAAACTCTAATAGCTCTATAGATTTAAGCACTCGCGGATCATTGATCGTGTTTTATCCATGGATGTGGAATCATAAAAATATTCTACGAATGAGTTTCATCCAGATGCTCTACCCCATGTCATCACTATTACTGTTTGATTTGTTTCAAAACATGCTTTGACAAATTCATATGCAATTAAGCAAATCCCGAGTGGCGAGATTTTATTAGAAGTTGAAGTGATTTGTTAATTTAGTGCTTCATGGCAATAGTTTAAAAAACTTTCTTCATATATATATGCATAATCTACAAGAGGTTTTTCCCAACTTCTTATGCGACGAGACCGATATGAATATGCAGTATAAAAAATTTGACTTAATGCGCCGTGCAAAGTAGAATATGTACATAATAATATCAGATTGAGACGCACACCCAGATTGAATCGCTTGTGAGACACCATTTCTTGGTATAACTTTGCCCAGAATAAGGGATCCAGCTATTATCTAGGTGTTTTTTATTTGTCTGAAAAGATTATGTAACCACCACAAAAAGAGAATAGGTTTAGTAAGCAGCATACCTTTATTGCTTACGCAAAGAGAATGGATTGAACTAGCAACGGATTTTCGTTGCACGTGTTCTGTTTATTCTCTTTTTGTATTCAAGGCAAGAATGAAGCGCATGTATGTACGAGTAATAATCAGCACAAACACTTTGCTTTATTAACAAAACACAGATATTACAGTGACAACTTTCGATATATCCGCCTGCACAGAAACATTGCAGGACAAAAGCAGAACGGATGTGGGTTATTCCAATCGCAAGGTTGGAATCGGTGGGCCTAACAAAACCACTCGTCTAGGGCGGACGTAAAAAGCTCATGCTTTACCTCAACAACCAATATTACATCGGCATCTGATACAGGTCAGTGTCTATGCTGGGTGCAATCTATGACCGTTTTAAGGAGCAACAGATGGCAAAAAATAAAAGCTTAGTGCATCAAGTAAAAGAGGTTTTATATAGCAAGCTACGCATTGGTGAATCAAAGCATTTAGCCAAGCAGAGCAAAGAATTTTCCAGCGGTATTTACTCATGGGGTACTTATAGAAATTACCTTGCCAAGAGTTGCGCCTTTGTCAAATGGACAAAGGAACAACACAGCTGTAAAACTCTTGAAGAATCCCGTGAGTATGTGGATAAATATTTACAGTCTCGTATCGACTTAGAATATAGCCCGTACACTCAAAAGCATATAGCTTGTGCGTTGGCTAAACTCTATGGGTGTTCGACTACGGATTTCATTAAAACCCAAACAAGACATCGACGGGATATCACTCGCAGCCGTATGGGTAAAGCGAAGTTCTCGGAAAGCAAAAACCAAGAGTTTGTGGATTTTTGCAGAGCTACAGGGCTTCGTAGACATGAGATTAAATACCTCAAGCCAGAACACCTTCGCTACGATGAATATACCGGCAGATACATGCTCGTAAACATCAAGGGCAAAGGCGGCCGCTTGCGAGACTGTCCAATTCTATCTACGAAAGCAGTAGAGCGTATTCAAAACACGCCTGCCAGTCAAAATGTCTGGAACAAGATTCCATCACGGGCTGATATTCATTCATACCGGGCCGATTATTGTAAGGCTATATACAACTTTCATGCTCGGCCCATTAGTGAGATGCCCCTGCATGATAGATATTATTGTCGTAGTGACCGCAAAGGCGTTGTTTATGACAGGCAAGCCATGCGAATTGCGTCTATGGCTCTTGGTCACAATCGAATCAGCGTGATTGCCGGGCATTATCTATACAAGCGAGATGCAAATAATGAGCAATTATGATTTGTCCATGTGCTCAATCAGTAGGTGACAACATGGATAAAGACATAAAAAAGACTGTACGCAGAAGAAGGCCAACAAAAAATGCCACTATCAAAGTGACAAGGGTATTTTTGGCGGAATATGTGCTTGCAGATAAGTTATACAGCATAGTCATTCGGCAACTAACTAACAACAGGACGTAGACACACGAAGGGAGAGTATCACACCATAAGCGGCGTGATAGTAGATTCAACAAGGGATTAACGATATAATTCATATAGGTGTTTCAGCTATTGCGCCGTTTTTATGGGAGAGATTAACTATGAAAACGGCGGATATAAACAAAGACTTCTGTGTTGGTATTTATTGTAGATTATCCAAAGATGATAATGACAGTAAACACGTTAGTGCAAGCATCAGCACACAGAAGGACATGCTAATAAAATATGTACAGGACAGGGGGTGGAATCTAGCCCGGATTTATGCTGATGATGGCTTTAGCGGGGTAAATTTTGAGAGACCAGATTTTAAGGCTATGGTAAAGGATATCGAAGATGGGATTATAAATGTTGTCATAACAAAAGACGTATCTCGTTTAGGTAGGAATTATGCTATTACAGGATATTACACAGATACATTTTTTCCTGAGCATGGTGTCCGTTTCATTGCTGTAAATGATTCAATTGATTCTGATATCGAAAATGATATCACGCCTTTCAAACATGTCTTAAATGAGATGTACACTAAAGACATCAGCCGAAAAACCCGGTCAGCCAGACGGACGTTAGCCGAAAAGGGAAAGTTTGCGACAAGCAAGCCTTCTTATGGTTACATGAAGTCACCCGAAAACAGGCATCAATTGATTATTGATGAGGCGGTGGCTGATAATGTAAGGCGTATTTATGAGATGTTTTTGAGTGGTAAAAGTGGGCGGCATATAGCGGATGTTTTTAACAAAGAAGGCATCCCATCCCCCGGTGTTTACTATTACATCTTAATGAATAAGCCCGCACTATCTAATACCCAGTGGGGTAGCGGCACAATCTTATCTATCCTCAGAAACCCAGCTTATAAAGGGGAATTGGTTAGCGGCAAGCGTAGGGTTACATCATTTAAGAATAAAAAAATGGTTATGAACCCACCTGAGACTTGGATAGTGGT
>Ga0131853_10009592_pt1 | contig 17711 bp, 9 predicted proteins | sample TergutLab28metaG_FD_92764 | JGI IMG/M metagenome (GOLD analysis project Ga0131853, IMG submission 92764) | Labiotermes labralis P1 segment gut microbial communities from Petit-Saut dam, French Guiana - Lab288 P1 (version 2) (version 2) | ecosystem: Host-associated > Arthropoda: Insects >... | reverse complement strand
GAAGCCCCCACTTTTCTCTGGTCATTATCTCCGTAACCGTTCAACTTTGGATATAGGTGTTTTGGGTTATATCGGTATACTTTAACATAAGGAACACTCTCCCGAAGTCTGGCACATTCCTCCCGGGACATCTTTTATAGCCTCAAGGTCAGCCCTCCTTTCCCTCCACAAAAAAAATCTGGGTGCGCCTATGACTACGTTCCATGCCGTTGGTTTTACAGATACAAACACAACAGCAGGTGACTTGTGAGATTTCAGGTTATTACAGAAGTGCTGAAGAAGTGTTTACTGTTTGGATTGGAACGCCGTTCCGACTGGTATATAGGCGATGACGTTTCGAAAGAGCGTGGTACTTTAATCTTCAGGGTCTTTGACAGATATTGGCACTGTTATACTCCGAAACGTCGGTAACTACTAACCAGTCGACACGGCGGTAACTTCCCAGAAGGAATGACCTTGAAACTTGAGTCGTCGTGTTTGGAAATTTACTGAACATTGAATATTCACGCATATATAAGGACGAAGTTACTCCAATAAATACGTTAAGAAGGTACTTGCGCCGTCCCACATGGTACAGCATCCACCAGCGGCCACAGCCCCGTGCTTGAGACAGCCTTAAGGCTCCTTATTGCTCCGGTCGGTCTATTCACTCCATCCTATAGACGCTCTTGCTATCCTCCGCAGATTGGTTCAACATTTCCTTACTCTCGTCTGCTATTCGCTGCATAAGGACAGATTATAATATGGCTGACGCTTACATAGAAAAAGAACTTTTGCTCAAGCACCCGCTAAGAATCGGGTTAGTTCAAAATTACCCCTTCAAAGCACGTTGGATTTCAATTTCATCTATTCACGAGAAAGAGCTTTTGATGGGTACCGTACTCAGCGGAGACTAATATTACAGATTTAGATAACGCCACTCTACTTGCAACCTTCCCCACACGCCGGGACTCAGTCGACATGAAATGAAATGAATTTTCGCCCTCCTCCCCCCCCCCCCGCACAATCCCCCCCCCCCCACAAAACAAGCTCTTCCCCCCCCACATACCCTCGATTCCAATTTCGGGGAGATTCATCTAAAATTCTGACTTTAATTCGAAGGCTTATCTATTGTATTTGGTAAGAGGAGCAAGGCATTTAAAATCCTTCCCCCTGCCCCCATCCCCCCCCACCTGCCTCTTTGCAGCGAGCCCCCATTATGTAAGTCGTGGCATTCAGGGGCGTTATTACACAGTGATGATGTATACGGGCCGCTAGAATATTGCGCGGGAATTCACTCCTCCAGATTGCACAAAATGAATAGGAATTAGCCAATTTCTGTCGAATGAAATGTGCATTAGCGCTAAGTAGCGCTACCGGATACGGGGTCTGTTCATACAGTTTCGGCTCCCAAACGACAGAGAGCATTACTAAATCATTCGTGGTACAGTGTTGCTACAATTAACTCCGTCGTAAAGATTATTCTCTCATGGAAAGTTAGGCAGGTCTGTATCCATTGTAACTTCATCTAATTCACATCTGCAACGTTCCTTTTTTTTTTTATCGGCATTAATGGCTAGGGCAGTAATGAGTGTCAATTATCACTTTATTGGATTATGAATCATGACGATTTCTTACGAATGACAAATATCCAATGGAAATGACAGAGGTAGACGTATTTCCTTTTTGAGTGAATAAATTTGAACGTGATGATGGGAAATTATCTCTCTGGGCAGTATTACATGTTAAGTGTAGCTGAACAATTCCCCACGCTTCATTAAGTTCTTATAAAACGTAAAACGAATAATAAATTGAAACAATACAATTTTTAAGTAAAAACGTTTTGAAATTACGACGTCAAAATTTCGAATTTCCTTCCGACAGTATTTACACTACGTCCATAAGTAGCATACCCAAAACACGTGACTGATTTCCTTAATTCGCTGTTATAATATGGAATTGTCATTCGAAAACAGAAACACCAGAACATATACACAACTCTAACATTTCAATGACAGAAAACAGAATATTTCAAATACACTGTATTTTAACCAAGGGAACTGATGGCATTATTTTTTTTTCAAAACTTATTCCATAGCTACTTTTGGGGGAACAGCTAAATAAAGAACACACATTATATTGCATTACAGATGGAAAGACAATCAGGCCTTACACTAAATTGTGAGTTTAGAAACTAGAAATATCGAGAGATTTTACTATGCCAGAAGCAACAGAAACAGTACCTTGCGTTGTCACGTGCAGACACACGTCACGGCAGGAGTTAATAAAAAATCAAAATTAGTGTACAACGAAAGCAATAAAGGAAATCATAAACACAACGATAAATATTAACGTCAGAGAACAGATAATGGAAAAGCAGTGAGTTTACTTAACGAAAAGTTTACTTTTACAATATTAGTTGTGTGACAGCTGCCTCACAGAATGTCAAAGTGTTCTTTGCTTCAGTTTTTGTGTCGTCACTCAGGTAGTGAATTGTTAACTGACTGAAATGGAGAAAAATCTATGGTGAAAACGTAATAAAATTCACGAATTTAATTATATAATATCTTCTGGCCCTCTTTGCTTTAGTGCATTAGTGAAGGAAAAAGAAGATTTGTAAAGGAAATTACATAAAAAATATTCGCATCTCTTTTATTAAATACTTGTTAATTAAGACAGTGTAAGATAGAGTTGTGTATCCATGCGAGATGAAAGTTGGCGCCAAAGTTGTTTCGCCGTTTGACATCCATGTTTCCAAGTGAATGATCATTCTCTAAACGTATAAATTTTCACTCTTCTTGACTTGCGAGCTCTGAAAAGAACTGCACAGTACGGTATTCTATAGTATTTTGTAACCTGGATTCCTACATAATAACTTTAACAAAGCTTCATAAACATAACTGACTCATAAGACAGCACATCACGTTGGACATTTTCCATTGCATGAGCTACACTTAATACAACTTACATACTACACTTTGGGGGGGACAGCCATATTTCCATCTTCAGCAAATCGGTTGCTATGACACTGAGTGACGAGTTTAAATACTTTATTTTTGATATAGAATCAGCGATCGGTTTAGAACACGGAATCCTAAAATTTCTTGCTAACTACAAGGCAACCGGATAAAATCAAAAATTTTTTGATGTTAAATTCTGGAACCCAAATTTGGACTAATATAAAAAAAAAGAGTGTAGCAAAAGTCGGTAAAAGAAAATGGTGACAGGAATACCGGAGTAAAACCAAATCTCGAAATGTCGCTTGTATCGAAAGAAACCTGGTACAATGGCCAGCAAGCAGCATAATTGCATTGCAATTACTCAAAAAATAATTGTTTGTTATTTTTTGGATGGACTGTGTCTTCTAATGGACCAAGGGTCCAGCCCCTGAACGATAAACGAATAAATATGGAGCGTTTATGGAAAGAGCATTTACTGAGGAAAAACCGAATAACTCGCAAAAAAACTGTCCCAGTACCACCGGATACACCACAAATCCCACACTGACTGCTCTGGAAATAAACTCGAGTCTCCAGGGTAAGAGGCGACGATAACCGCCTGGGACAAGTAACGGTCCAAACGGTGACATAAGAGAACCCACAAGATATCATAAATATCTTACTTATGGCGAAGGCTAGGTGGAAAATTCGTGGAAATATCAGGAAACACGGGTCTCTGCAATTCTTATTAGAAACGGAGGTAAAGAATCCAAACATATACACATACATACATACATACATACTGCATATACATATATATATATACATATACATACATGTACATATATAAAGCACACACAAACACATATACATGCGTACACACACACACACACACAGAGCTGAACTCGGCTATAACGAACTCTGTGCGACAGTTCGGTTATAACGTTATACATTCTGCGGTACCAACTAAATTCCCCACATGACACGCGTTTTTCTACCTTGCTTAGTATGACATACATACGAGCATCTACCTCGGATACAACGACATTGCCATTCATCTTTTCCAGTATACTTTTCCAAGAAGTATACTACTTTGAAAATTCTACCATCTCCACGTCCTTGACAAAGCAAGCACTCTACACCTTCAGGTAGCCATAAAAATTCCAGGCCTGAAGTATGACGTCAAGGTAATCAATTCGTGCGGTTAGTTGCCATCTACGATTCTGCTCCTGCAGTTAACATGAGACTGGTAACGTGATAATATGGCTACAGATACAAATAGAATACAGGTTTTGAGCGTCGAAGGAAACATTTAATATGATAAGACAAACAGGAAATTGAAAAAGAAAGCTGACGTGTGTCGAGAATTTGGTATCTTAAACTCGACGATCCAAACGATCTGGAGAAACAGAACCAAAATTATTAGTGCGTTTCAACATAACGGATAGAGAATAAAGAGTTTTCAAAATCTAAACGAAATAACGTCTATGAGGCGCTGCTTAAGTGATTTAAGCAAGATAGAAGTGACACTGTATCAATCAGCCGTCCTCTTCTCTGATAACAGAGTTTTTCTTAAATTCTAATTTTAAGTTAATATAGTTTTAGCATAAACCTGTATGTAAATTTACAATAGACGAGTAACTGCCGTAATCCGTAATTTTAATCGTTATTTAAATTTGCAATATATCGTAACATTAAATAATATGCCTGCAGGCCAATATTTGGTCTTGAAATATTTTTCCTTCACTACTACCAAATACCTCGCTTACAGTGACATTCGTTTATAACGACACACTTTATCCGGTCCCTTCGATGACGTCATAGCTGAGTTCGCCTGCGTATTCTGGCCAACAATATTTATTAATTACCACCAACACAACTAATTTTCTTATATTACATATATATATAATATAAGGATATGTATATATATATATATATATATATATATATATATATACTCAGCTAATGTATCAAGCAGCTTCGTAGTCATCCTGAGGCCGTTTAAATACATAAAAACCAAAATTACATTTGCAAAAATCAGTCATGGTGTCAGACGGAGATCTCACTCTTTGGAGGTACACAACGCATGTCAAAAATATTTAAAAACACGCCAAATACAGCTTTAAAAAGGCAGATTTTTATCAACAAAACAAGCAGCAACACCAACAATTCTATACTCAAATAAACATATAAAGATACATATATAGTTTTTGGAAAAGTTATTGACATGCTTTGTATAACACCAAACAATGAGATCTCAGTATGGCCAAGTAACAGAAGTTTGCAATTGTAATTTTGGTTTATATGTATTCAAAGGCCTGAGGATAATCATGTAGTGGTTGCAACAAATAGCTGCATATTTGTATAATAAAATAAGTTGTGTCGAAGGTAACTGCTAAATATTTTGTAATTTATCCAACAAAAGCGGATGTGCAAGATAAAAACTATATTCTGTCCGAATGTCATGCGTTTTGAAAGTAACGAATCAGATCTGACCCTACTTAACGGTTTTAACGACCATCGTAAGGTCAGGGGGTCTCTTGCAATCGCGGTATGGTCGGTGGATAACACAGCCTTCACATATGGACTGAAGATGTGAATATACGGAAAAAAGTAGTCGGGGACAGTTAGCGATGAGAGGTCATCGAGCTGTGGGTTTAGCGAGTGCAGTTAACAGTATCTTACATTAAATAAAATCAGAATTTGACTAAGCATTAATGAGGGCTTCTAATTTGTAATGAATCTTCGGGTTCAAGCGAAGGGAAAAAGAATGGGCTCTTAAACGCGTAATATAAGTAGTCCCTATCGAGCGGATTCACTGAAAATTAAATTTACAGCTGTCACTGTGCTTAGTTACAGCAGATGACGGACAGATCAGAAACTGTCGGACGGACATCGACGATGTTGACTGCATGTGTTATTCCAGCACGTCAAATAGGTATATGAGAGCAAAAAAGGGGGAGAAACTCGTTTTGGAAAAAAAGATTCAAAATTTATTTGGGCCGATATAAAAATACCGAATCATTTATCAAGATCATGTAGGGCCTGCTTGTTTGTTCCAGTGACAACAATACATGTAGGAATATAAAAACAACAAGACCGAACACTGCTTTACAGACTAAAAAAGAAACTTTCCTCAAATAGATGAAAGGAACGATGATGAACCATAAAGAACAAAGGTTAAAAATATATGCAAAATTAATTTGAAAATATCTCATCGGTGCGATACTGTCGTTTATATATATATATAAACGACATTTACCTTGTATATATATACAAGGTAAATTGATCCCGCTACAGGCCCAGTGTGGCCCAGAGGGCGGGTAGAGGTATAGCTCTACTCTTTCATGACCGCGGCACTAGAAGGGGGTGAGTGGTCAGCAGCACGCCCCGGCCGCACTTTACCCCAGGGAAAGAGCCGGTACCCATTTTACAGGAGGCTGGGTAGGCCCCAGGGCCGGCCTGGACGGGCGGAAAATCTCGTCCCCACTGGAAATATACATACATATATACACACACACACACACACACACATTTACCGTGATTCTCATGTATGCTTCGGTGAAACAAATTTGCAAAGCTGTGCCTTTTATATTTACGTATTAATTAATGCAGTAACCATAGATAACAGCTGAGTAATATCATGGGGTTTTCAGTAAAGGCCACATAAGTACTCCCTGATAATTGTGTATGTATCACCGAAACATGCAGCAGAAACACAGTAAATGTATGTAATTAACAATTACTGTGCTTTTGGATGGTGTAATTAAAGAGATGTTTAATTTCAACAAAGGTACTTTAGGACAGATTTCTAACGAAAACATTCGCACCTGTGGTAAAGCAAGTTGGTGATTTGGGATATCATATAAAGATGCCCTTTTTGTGGCGTAGGTTACATGTCACAAGGTGGTGAGCCTGCGATGGATTGGGAGTGTGGCTGGACTCGGAGACAAGAATTGCACACAACGTTTTGGTGGAGAAATACCTTAGAAAACAATCACCTGGAAGATCAAGGATATGGCTGTATACAATCTAAGTGGATCTCAGACCTCAAAAGATGGACACAATGGGCTCAGGATCGTGGCCCGTGGCGGGTTGTGGCTTTTAGTCAAATAAGGCGAAAGGTTAAACCGAAGAGCAAAATAAGCACCTCATCACCGACAAATTTAGACTGTCACGAAACCTGGCAAGTTTATCCTACACCAGTAGACTTGTACCCGTTGTAGATGAACAATAAGACCAATGGGGTACGAAAAAGAGCAACGAGGACAGAGCTTCGCCTGTGGGTGCGCAGCGCTCTGCTCTCTGCCGCGCCGTCTGCTGTCAGCGCACGCCTCCCCTCCTCACAGTAGCTGGTTCACTTATTGAATTCTCTCCTGTGTTTACCGTACAGTCTCCACTGTTTGTAACTACTTTAATCAAAGCTCAACTCCAGTAGCGTGTATTTTTCATCTACCACGTTTATTAACTTCTTCATCTTTTATTCGGTAGAAAATTGGACTCAGCCAAGGAGAAAGTAAATACAACAAGAAGTCGATAACAGTTGAAATGCGGAGCGCATTATCCGCTTAGCAGCCAAATTTGTTTTTTGTAGACGTATTGGCCTGAAATTAAATGCAGACGCCCATTTAGTTGGCGTAAGATTTTTCCTTTCGATTAATAATGTATTGTTCTTTTGTATCTAGTCGCAAAAGACACAGGTGGGCAAAGATTTAAAGTAACCTAATACAAATGGGCAGCGAATAGGGCCTTTGTTTTTATTGGGTTTCCTTAGTTAAAATGAATCGAAAGAAGTACTCCAAAAAGAAAAGTAACAAGGTAATGCTCGCCCGGTAACAATCCACGAAGGCCTACAGGGGGAGTAGAGGTAAAGCTCTACTCTTTCTTGAACCTCCGGGATAGATTGGGGTGAGTAGTTAAAGCCACGCCCCGGCCGCTTAACACCCGGGAAAAAGAACCGGTACCCATTGTACAGGAGGCTGTGTGGGCCCCACGGCTGGTCTGGACGGGTGCACAACGTCTCGTCCCCCACACCAGGATTCGATCCCCGGACTGTCCAGCCCGTAGCGAGTTGCTATACCGAATGGGCTGTACCGACACAGAAGTACTCCATTGATGCATAATAGACACGGTGTGCTAATAAACTCTTCGCAGTTTTTCATGCTTAGTTGTCTACGATTTTTACACAATTCACGTACGCCTAACTGAATACATTATCGCAGATATAAATATGTTATTTCAAACCTAGTCGGCCTATTAATTCTACGAATATCTAAGGACACGAAATGTTGTGTTGACATTGAATCATTTTAGACTTTTCCTTTCAAACTCGACTGGCTACGGAATGTACGGTCCGGGGATCGAATCCCGGTGGGGGCGAGATTTTTCGCACTTCTCAAGACCGGTCCTAAGTTTTTGTTTATTTATGTTACTTTATATTCTTATTTATATGGGGTCCACCCAGCCTCCTGTACAATGGGTACCGAGTCTTTCTCGCGGGTAGAGGCGTCCGGGGTGTGGGGCTGACCTCCCCACTCCCATCTAATGTCGAGGTCCTAGAAAGAGTAGAGCTATACCTCTACTCACCCTAAGGGCCTTCGTGGCCAATAAAAGGGTGAAACCTACCTACCTTTCAAACTGCCGCGTACACAACTATATTCACTCTTAACCCTTCAATGACGAAGCGCAGACCGCTTTATATAAAGACCCAGTTCCTACCGCGCAGTAAACACGCTTCAACTAGGTTATAAAAACCAATCAGTTTATGCTGTAAGTGGCACAAGTCGCTGTTTGCTCTCAGATAAACACAAAGCAAATAAATACAGTGTGGGCAGAACTAAAGATTGTTGAATGTTAAATCTGTTGGTGCATCACGTAACCAGTAGGCTTTAAAAAGTTAAAACAGTATGTGCTGCGATTTGTTTTCAAAATAAACTGTCATAAATACGTACGAATAAATTACAATGCACGTTATTGGGTCTCATTGTAATTTACAAAGTTTTGCATTGTTTATATAAGTGAATTCGATATTAAATCGTTTCATGCTAGTCTTGTGTGAAATACACAGCTATCACAAATTTTGTAACTTTTTCACAATCACGTAAAACATGGAGCCAAATTGTGTGAAGCGAAGAGACTCCTGGTTAGCATGAACTTTCTAAAGTGTAAGAGCACCCTTACTGTGTCAGCATTCCATATTCATATAGAGTCAATTAATATTAAGGGATAATGAATTTCAAAGTGTGTGGAATGAAACAGAATTGGTAGAATTTCAGATTTTATCCTGTTATTTGTCTGCTGGGACTACAGAAAACCACGAAGGACTTCCGTCAGGATATAACCTTCTCGTATAAAGATATGGCCCCCCAAAAGTGTCACATTATTCAAAACATAGCCTATTAGCATTCAACACAATATCTCAGCATCCAAAATTAAATAGCGGTTCCATCAATACCACCTCAGATGTTCGCAGCTTGTCGGTACGAATTAGTGTAAGAAACTGAAACGTATAAAGGTTGGTAGAATTCTACTGGCACAGAGTCTATTGATAATTTTATAAGAACCAATGTTTTTTCGTCCCTGTAGATAGTCTACTCAAGTCGCCGTCCGTCCTTCCGTATGGAGCAAAAACTTGAGAATCGTGATGGATATAGCGCACAAATAAAAATTTCGTCCTACAGCCGGGTTATTTTACAGCCTGAGAAAAATATGCGACATAACAAAAAAAATGCGACATACAAAAAATATGCGACATAACAAAAAAATATGCGACATAACAAAAAATGCGACATAACAAAAAAAATATGCGACATAACAAAAAAATATGCGACATAACAAAAAAATGCGACATAACAAACAATATGCGACATAACAAAAAATATGCGACATAACAAAAAAATATGCGACATAACAAAAAAATGCGACATAACAAAAAAATATGCAACATAACAAAAAATATGCGACATAACAAAAAAATATGCGACATAACAAAAAATATGCGACATAACAAAAAAATATGCGACATAACAAAAAATAAATGAATGTCTACTGAGCCCGTCCAACTATATGACGTTAGTTATGGGACCAAATATTTGGAAAAATGCTCCGTATTTGTCATCGGGTAAAAAAATACATAAGTCTACACGTGAAACATATTGTGTTCGGTCCATTGCGTTCAGCTACTCAATATCTCCGGATCGAGCCGAAACAAAGATTATCTCAACCTAATGGACTCGACACAATACGGTTACTGCATGTTTTTAAGATGGATAGAGGTTGGATAAATCTAATGTATCCAGCAGATTTCAGGGCGGGTTTCCTCAAATTTTGTAACAGCAAGACGCAGCAAAATATCGGGCAGAACAGACCACACGTGATATTCAGAAATTTTAAATTATAATACAGTTATATTTATTCAAACTAATTGCACGTGTATATGTGTGTATTGCTGTTTTTACCCTAGATGCCGGGCTGCTGGCTAGAAGTCAGTATTCGGAAGGTCCTGCGACCGGCCATCTCGACACAGGATTTTTATTGGTTTCCCTGTGCCTAAAAGTAAATGCTGAGATGGTTCCCAAAATTCCAAGTCGCCACTACGTGCTTCTCATGTAGCCCTCCCGACTTATATTTAGTTGTAACCAATTTCATATTTTGTATACATGCAAAATAACCACTGCCACCGGGTGACAACCCAACTGCAGTTAATATATATTATTATTATTATTATATTATTCATTAACAATAATTTGTCGTAGTAATTTCTTCTACATGTTTCGGCATAAAACGGCCATCTTCTCTCGAGGCCGAAGGCAGAAGAAATTTTTGAGAACAAACAAACAGTTATTACTACATATATTTGCAATTACTTGGAAAAAATATAATATATTATTAATATATTGCAAGGAACATGTACAACATTGAATGTAAATTATATCTGGTGGAATAAAATGTATCGGAAACAGGCTATAGAAACATCGTTAGGTCACAATATCTAGGAAGGGTCCTGTCTAACAAATCGACAATGACAGGCATCGACGAATTAAAATATCTGTGGACACATGAAAGTTAAAATGTTTGCAGAGCGCCAAATGTAATAAAGATACATCGATAAATTAAAATATCTGAAGGATCCGATGTAACAAAACAACATCGAAAAATTAAGATATCTGTGACGGGTACACTGAAAATATGTATATATGTGTCGAAAGAATAAAATAGTTGAGAAAGATCGAATCTAAAAGACATTTATAGATGAATGTTCTTGAATTATCCAAAATAACAACCAACATAACCACAGATTAAAATATCTGTGAATAATCCAGTTCAGCAGACACAAAAATTTCTTATTACTGTAAGGACTCCAGTCCAACCAGCAGGCATTGGCAAGCTATAACATCTGAAAAGGGCTCAAACTAACAAACATACATCCACAATTTCAAGTACCTGTGGATTCAGACAACAATAAATTAAAGTAACTGCGACAGGCACAATCTAATCAACACGTAACTACATAATAAAATATTTGTAAAGAGTACGAATTAAAACACAACGCCAAGTAAAAATATGTGTACATAACCAAACTAACAAGTACCGACGCTTTTACAAATTTACGAAGAATGAAACCCAACAAAATTTCTTTTTCGTCACAACGTTTTACGTCTGTCCAGAAAATCTACATTTTCCTCAATACAGCCAACTTTTTCTCTGGGTTCGTTTATCAAAAGTACCTCATCTGCACGAATAACCACCCTTTTTCAGATCAAATACACTGAGGCCAGCAGCAGCGATAATCACTTTGATTGGCGGTGATGAAAAACGCACACAAACATCCATCCATAGGCGGGATTCGAAACCGCGACCGTGTCAGCCAAGGCCGCAAGGACCACGCTGTTAACGGTATTTCCCACCGCAGCAGGTAAAAATGATTACATAGCAAAATTTTCCGTCACTTAATTTTAGGGCGGACGATTTGACGGTAAGCGTTTGTGAACAAATCGTACGCTCCTCCGCACAATTACCTTGTAGTAAGGATTATCGAAATATGATGAAAACATTTTTTTTACGACGACAGGCTGAAAAATTATAAAAATGGACAGAAGACTGAATAAAGCAATCCTTGTAGACCTGAACAGGTCCTGAGTGTTCCAGAGGTTGAGGTTCCCAGATTTCAAGACAGTCGGCACTTGAAGATGGTTAGGTAGACAGCCCTACGCGCCGGCCGCCTTTAACCCCAGGAAATATTGCTGGTACTCATTTCTGATGGCGGCTGAATCGACTGCAGGGCCATAGTGCGACCGGAAGGATTACGTCAATGAGGAATTCCAATGAAACCATCGGGAATCGAAGCCGCAACCTTTCGGCGCAGTGCCTCAACCAACTACGCCACCGCGTGCCCCGAAATAACTTTAGAACCAAAAGAAATACCTAAACGAAGTAGAAAATTATGGCCCCTACGAAAGTAGTACACAAATTTCCCAAAATTTTGGCGGAAGCTCAAAATTGTAAGCGCCATTAGGGGGACTGAGAGCAAGTGCCACACCGATGGCCCACAATCATCAGGAGGCATGGCCAAAAATTTAGCCGACTGGGTTTTGTGCACCCCTGCATTACGAAGAATTAAGTTTTGGACAGTTATGTCAAAAATCGCTTAAATTAGCAGAGTCGGTTCTTCACGCAAGATATTAAGGCAAGCATGCCCCATAAAACGAGATGGTAATAAAAACTTGTGTTGTCGGCAGCCATGCTGAGAAAGTTTTTGAGCTTAAGAAATAAGGCAGTGCATATAATTGCGTGACTAATCCAAGAAGGGCGTCCTTTGTTCATCAAGAAGTTTATCAGTATGTCTTCAGTTTCAGCGAAAATCCAAACGAAACTCTCAGTTACTGAAGACAGCATCTACAGACGTCAAAACAGCCGGTCTGCAATACATGTTTCAGTTGGTATAGTGTCAACAAGCCCCGAAACATTGACCTCCCGATCACTTTTTAACACCGCTTATTAGACCAAGCCGCCGCTACACTATTTAAGGATATTTTTCAGAGTTATAAACATTCAGACGACAAACTAACAACGCACACAAGGCAAATAACGAACAGAACAACACAGTGCATCTGCACTATTTTTTTTATTATTAGGCCTAGTAGTAGTAGTAGTAGTAGTAGCCGCAGTAATAAAAGGTTAAGGTAAACTATCGAATTACAGGCCTGGACGGGCCCTTAGGGCTCATGGAGGTTGAGGTTCATCGAACTTCTTTACAAACGGCACATGAATGTGGTAAGGTCGTCAGCCCTACGCACCGGCCGTATTTACCTCCAACAGATATCCCTGGTACTCATTTATGTTAGAGGCTGATTCGACCCAATGCCAGAGGGCGTCAGGAGAATTAAGTCGATGAAAAATTCCAGTGACGCATTCGGGATTCGCACCCGCAACTTTCCGCCTTGTACCCTCAACCGTGCCACCGTGCACCCCTGCAGGAGTATAGTATTACTACTACTACTACTACAGTAGTAGTAGTAGTAGTAGCAGTGGCAGCAGTAAGTAGTAGTAGCTGTATAGTAGTAATAGTAGTAGAAGTGGCAGTAGTAGTAGTAGTAGTAGTAGTAGTAGTAGTAGTAGTAGTACGGTTGTCTGCAGACACTGCACCAATTACTGAGGTTTATCAAACTCTTCCTTTGGTCTGTTAATGATTGTTCTGCTGAGAGGAAATAAAATCAGAATAAAGTTCTAAACTGTATTGCAGATGTACTGTACCTGTGTTCTGTGCTGTTTAACGGCTGTATGAATTGCAAAGATTATACAGCGTCGGCGATACGTGAACATGTGAAACCTCTCCCAGGGCCACTTTGTTCACCACAAACCGAAAACCGACTAGCCTGGAAGCGAACTCGCACCTCCGTGGTGAAGGGTCGGCAACTAACCGCCCAAACCCTGGCGCAGCCCAGCATTTTTCTTAATGCTGGTAGGACAGCACAGCAACATGTTCGATAACCTTACAGCTAATTAAGTAAATACGTAGAGCATTGTCCTTCCTTGTTAGACAGCCTAACATTACTCAGCCTGTCAAGGAATCCCCCGCCTTTTGTGTCACCAGAAAGTTCATGACCGTGTTCACAAAAGCACGCCATTTACCCTACTTTCATCCAGCTGGATCCAATCCACACTCTCAAATCCTACACCTTTGAGATCATATTATCAATATCTTCCCAGTTCTTCCAAGACATATCTTCTCTTGAGATATTCCTACGACAATTTTGTAAGTGGTTTTCACATTTCATGAGTGCTGCATACCCTGTTCACAACCTACTTTATTTGAGCCAACTAATGGGCCCAATATCTGGTGTAGAGTACAAATTATAGAGCTCCTTATTATGTACTTTTCTCCCTCAGTGCATGATAAAGATTTGGTAGCAGCAGACATTTGTTGTTCCGCGGACCAGGTCGCAGTACGTGACTCAGGTTAAGGAAATTGCATCCTCAGTGTTGCAGAAAGATCCGTGCTCTCTTGATGTCCTTGTTCGTCAAACAAAAGCCACAACAACGATAAAAAAGGAAAGATTTCGCTTTGATGACATGAATCGATGCATAGCAACTACGCATAATGTTACAGGAAATGAAGCCATTCAAGATGCGAGTACTGATTCTCGGGACGAAGTCTTTTATTGCACAAAGCCTGTAATTGTTCCCCATCAAGAGCGTGGCAAAGGCTCCAAAGACCCCATTTTCCCTACTCCTTCCGGCAGCACGCCTGCCTCCGTTCCGAACAATTTGCCAGATCCAAAAAGTGTCCCTCTATATGCACTATATATTGACAACACTTTGGAGCAAATTGGTCGTATTGGGCGAGCATTAAGCTTGTCCATTGACATATAAAGGCAGAAAGCAAAAAGGGTGTGAGGTAGGACAAGGTAGAGAGAAAAAGGCTAGATAATTGTATCCAGCTTTCCTTCATTATTATATAGAGACGGTTATACATTTGCTCATTGCTCTTTTGCGGGAGACAAAGAATTCATAGTCCCCCCTCCCGCAACTCCTTCATTCCTCCTGTCCTTAGTTCGATCTCATAAACCAAATATACCGCTAAAACACTGCAGGTAGTGTCTGATCTGTTACTTCCAATTGGTCAAGGAAAATTAAGCGGAATCTGCGACGTATTAATTTCGTCTTTTTGTTTGTTTGTGGCGTGACAGCCCCCGATGGGCCAAGGCCTCTTCATTCACGAGGTTTCTAGATCACACACAACGACGCATCACAGTCGGTAGGACTCCTCTGGACGAGTGAGCAGCTCGTCGCAGAGACCTCTACCTGACAAAACACAACACTCACAACAGACATCCATGCCCCCGGCAGGATTCGAACCCACGATCTCAGCAGGCGAGCGGCCGTAGACCTACGCCTGAAACCGCGCGGCCACTGGGACCGGCACTAATTTAGTCTTACTCTCTTAAAATTATGTATAAGTATTATACAATAAGTCTAAGCGTAATTTATTTTTCCAGATGTCTACCCATTGTTTTGTCTCTCCTTTCCACGGAAACGAAAATAAAACCTCAGCTACTTACTACATCAAGACACATACACCTGCAATAAACGGCCCTGGCAGGTATACATTAATTCCGTTCGGCACCGTTCCTTTTAGGAGGCTTCTAGCCCGTCACCTGATCAAGATATTCCCTGTATTATTTGGAAACAAAAGGTTCATTTCCAGGGTTCACAAGGACCCGCAACCTAACCCTACACTGAACTATAAGAATCCAATATACGTTTCCTCATCTTATTCATTTACGGCCCATTTTAATATCATCTTCGGGTGAGAACTGCGCTCTTCTGCGTTATTACGCATCGAATAGTGGTAATTTCTTACCGACATTTCGGGACAACCCGAGAAATTACCACTATCCACCGTGTAATAACCCAGAAGAGAGCAGTTCTCCTCTACACCGCCGCGGAAGACCGCAATCACACACATCTTCTGAGTAGTCTCTTTTCATTGGGCATGCCGACCGAAATTCAGTACACGTACGTGCTACATGTTCTGCCTACATCATTCTTTTTTTACAAATAAATGGACACCAAGTTAAAATGACTGGATTAGACTCACAGACATTATCAGGCACATACCGTAGGCCTATGTCTTGTGGCCTACATGCGTCATGACTGATGATCTGCTTCCGAGTTGCTGAATTCATCCTTTACTTACGAGAGCAGAATCGCCTATGGAAACCACAGCACTGTTTCATATCTGTTTTTTTCTCCCATACAGCTTTCGCAATTTTTACACCAGAAACAAAGAGGATTCCTGTGATCCGAGGCTTTCGTCACGATGAAATTGATGATGTAGCTCTTTTGGGTTAAGACGCGGCATAATACCGTAAGAAAGGCAAGATGTTTCGGGATATCCTTTCGATCCTATCCTCAGGCTTGATGAAAACATATCATTCCGAAACGACGTATCTTTCCTACAATATTACGCCCAGTCATAACCCAAAAGAGGATTCCTATTAGGGCCAAGCATTTATCTCAGCGGTGCAAAAATCCCGCGTGCCAGGTCGCCGTGGCGATTAATTTTATTACGGCGGCGACTAGTATTTGTGGGTGTTCATTGCGGAACTTGCTTCATGTCACTCTTCTGGCGCCTGGAATTTTTAGGTGGCTCCTAGATTTTTGGAAAATTCTTGATTTAAGGTTGAGCTTGACCCATTCGAAAGGACCTCATTATAACGCGAACTTTTTACTTCAACCCATTGGTCGCAAATTATATAGGGTATCAAGCGTACTTTAAAATCGTAAATATAATCCTCTCCCCACACTTAAAAACTTAAAAATCCAGCAACCAATTTACACAATTGCGTTCTACAAGAGATCCGAATGATACCTTTCCAGCAATTTACTGCGAGGAGTCATTCCTAATCTTAACTTTCTACCTACCAGACTGTCGTTCCCAATAGACATATCTTTATCAAATATTTCATTATTCTCTTCCAATTTACGTACTCGACTCATCAAACTAACGAAAAAATACATAAAGCAAATTCCTCCTCGCACTTGCAAGTACTTATCACTAAACAGGTAACAAATCACTGAGAAATGTAATGGTTACATTAAAATATCTGTAACTACATACCAAGCTACAAGATATTATATGCCATACCCATCACCATGACAGCCAGCAATCTAAAATTATTCTACCGCCCCCTTTATGTGCGAGTCAGGAAATGTCTGCAGATTTTAACCTTCTTGCTGTATCCACTCTGTTACTGTCACTAGATTTTAAATTCGTACCTATTTTCAAGAAAAATACTGAAGACGCGAGCATTTTAAATATGCCTTTCCACGTTTTACAAAACACAAACGGTAAGCTTTCTCCGCAATTTAGCAACACATTTGCAATCGATTATACCAGATATTTGACGTTCATAGGGCCGTGCATCGTAATATTATTTCCATACTAAAATCAACTAGATGCACCAGTGTATCAAATTTATATTTATTGAACAGTGCATCATCTTGATAGTTGAATAAAAAGAGACCAACTTGATGTCACTTGCTTTATTATTTCATTATTTAATGCTCAACATGTTTCGGATGTTAATACATCCATCCTCAGGAGCTTGCGACTTATTTGTTGAGTTTTTGCATTAGCGTACGCTAATGCAAAAACTTCTGTCCTTACAGAGCAATACAACCCATGAAATAACTCAACAAATAAGTCGCAAGCTCCTGAGGATGGATGTATTAACATCCGAAACATGTTGAGCATTAAATAATGAAATAATAAAGCAAGTAACATCAAGT
>Ga0131853_10009591_pt1 | contig 17711 bp, 14 predicted proteins | sample TergutLab28metaG_FD_92764 | JGI IMG/M metagenome (GOLD analysis project Ga0131853, IMG submission 92764) | Labiotermes labralis P1 segment gut microbial communities from Petit-Saut dam, French Guiana - Lab288 P1 (version 2) (version 2) | ecosystem: Host-associated > Arthropoda: Insects >... | reverse complement strand
GCTGTAAAATCAGAAATCAAGTATCGTACTCATATCACAGATTGACATCTTTACTATTGTTTTCATTCTATTTTTTAAAATTCAAATAAAATCATTAAATTAAAAAAATTAAAAAAAGAAAAAAAAAAAAAAAAAAAAAAAAAAGAAGAAAAAAAAATTAAACTACAGAATGACAGTACACTTCTCTGATAAATACTAATCAGACAGTATGCTGTCGGCATTTCATTTCCTTTCTGCAAGATCAAAATACATCAATATTAAACAAACAACACTTATGTGGCACATTCCACAACAAATCTTTTTAACACTTGAGGCTGCCACATAAAGTGTCCCACCATATTTATATGACACAGAAACTTCAGTTCTCTTATTCATATTTTAAACCAAATCAAATTATTATTTCTTGCTTCATATGAAAACAGTTGTCAACAAGAGACATCCAAGAATGCATTACATATGTCTTCACTACTTCAATGTAAGTCCTAAAAAGGATGTAAATGACCCAATTTTTCAGACAACTCACAGACTAGTTGAGACATTTAAATTCAGCAATACAGACACACTTTGTTTCCAATGCATAAGAAATAACAGGTCAGTGTTTGCTCCATATCCAGTTTGCTTCTATCAGGTACCGCAGAACTGAGTAATGGCTGCATGCATTCCCTGCTGCCTCATGGCATATTAAGTGGAAAAGAGGAAGGTCCTGTGCTAACCAAAATGCCACCAATAACTTCCACACAGAGTGCTGGCGCCTGTTTTGTTCATCTACTTACTATTCAGCCCAATTATTAGACCTACCAACCTCTGCTTCTGTGAATCACTACAGCAGGAACACAATTCTGGCATGAAGATGAGATGAAAGCTGAGATGCACTAAAGGGTGCAGACACTACACCCTTATTTCTTGTGTGCAGGAACCCAACAGAGTGTATCACTGACACACATGTCTCAACTGCTATGTAAACTACATGAAAAAATTGCAGGGTTGGTCTTTACTTCTTGTGTTGGACATCTCTTGGGAAGGAAGAAACATGAGTGTAACACATCCTCAGCCAAAATTCACTGCAGAGCACATGTACGTGTAACAATCTGTTTTTTAAATTATAACCAAATACTAATCTGCAGCTGTGTGTGAACAATCTGAGAAGCCATATATTATTAAAGGCACTTTCAACAACTCTTGCACAGCATAGCCATGATGGATGTCAAAGTATGGATCATTTTTGAAGCAATACTGTACTTTTTTGGAGTAGCATAATATCTATCAAATTACTTTCCATAAGACAGCACAGGTTCCTTATATGAGCAGCAAATTATCACACGTACACACGCACGCACGCGCGCACACACACACACATTTCATTAAACAACAAAATGATTTTCCACAAATGAAGTGACAATTCATTTCAGCGAAAATTGGCATTTGGCATGAAGTGACTACGATCTAATTTCACTCCTTAAAACTGCAATGATTTAATAACGTACAACTTTAGAATCTGTTACACTGAGCCACATGACATGGGTTGCCCACAGGTTTTATGCTAGGAAAGGAATCCATTTTCAGCACAACAAAAAATTAGGATTTCAAGAAATAATACCTATCAGTTGGTTCTTGCCAAATCATATGGAATCAATGAAGCAATGGTAACATTAAAACAAATTAGTAATAAGAATATAATAATCTCCTGAGAACAGCATGTATTGTGACAATAAGAAACATACTGCCAGCTCAATTCTGAGATGAAAATGTTTCTTGTAACATTCATGACCTGGTTTGTTTCCTGCTTCTTACAACAGTTCATTCTTCTCGGACTTGTATTACACAGACTTTGTCACACTACGAACTATGAAGGAGGTCTGTTATCATTTCTGACTCTGATTCACTGGCTGCAAGAGAGAGAAGTCTATCCAAGCCACAACAACACACCATACAGTACTTATGGCACAGTACAGATGTATATTATCCTGCAAAATACTGCAGGCTAAAAATAGTAACATTTCATTGCAACTGAATATTCCTGTAAGCTTATGGTCTAAAATTATCAATGTACAACTTACTATATGAAAGAAAATATCAACTACAATACACATACAACAGATAAAACTTCTATATTTACACTACAATCACTCCTATACTGACATTCATAAAAAAACATACATCGGACAAATACAACAAGTAAATTCCATACAAATACAGTGCTTCTTAAGACACATTTATCATTAATTGTAAGTATCATGTTTGTTCATACACTGCCTTTTGTGACTGCTGGATTACTTCCTTTAAGTGTACATGGCTTCATGGCAATGCATGGTATCTGCTTTCTAAATTATACTGCTTATTGCAGATGAACATTTAACTTCATAAAAGCCCTTCTTACATACAAGTGCTCAGAAATATGCGTGTATCTAAACATCTCTCTACTGCTGTTGTTTCCATTCTAGCATAAGGCCTCTGAACATCAATGCCATCATAACTAGCATGAGGGAAGATTGTATCCGGTGTCTACATTTAATTTCTTACCAGCCTGGAATAAATTAGCCCTATTTGGTAGTTAAATTCTACTATACTGGTGTGTGAAACTGCCACTACAGAAGAATATAGATCATCCTACCTTGCCACTCCCATTGTGAGCAGCAACTATTCCAAATTCAATTGAAGATAACAGGTACAGCCATGAAACCTCAAAGCATAATACAGTTGAACAATATCTGAGGAATGTAACAGGAGACATCACTGTTTGCTTCAAGTATATTTTGTGACAAGGAGTTCATCACTATTCATTCCCAATGGAAGAAACAGAATGACTGGTGGGAAATAAGAGACGTGTGTTGTCTACATGTCCCGCAAACTCTCTCGACTGACTGAATCTCTTGACAGCCCTGGTGCAGAGTCACGCCGTCCTGCAACTGCAGATCCACCTCCTGCTATCACATCCCGTCTGGCCACAGTGGCTAGGGGTCCTCCCACTGACAGTTCCTTTTTATTGGCTACCTCCTTTATAGAACTCAATGTCTTATGCAACCATGGTGGCCATGAATTACGTGCAGCCTGCAACTCTGCCACAGCAGAGTGTAGCTGATGCACCAGATCCTAACACAGTCATAAGAAAGTAATGCAAACATACATAGTAAACTTATTTCACTAGGAAGGAAGTGACCACTTTGGAGACCTAATATGGATGTGAAAATAACGTTAATGTGAACTTTAGAGAGGTTGTGAGGGTGTGAATTGGATTCATCAGGCTCGGGACACGTACCAGTGCTAGGCTCTTGTACATGTGGTAATGAACTTTCAAGTTCCATTTAAGGCAGGAAATTCCACCACTAGTCCTGCATTTTTTAAGACTTATTACCATGCATTAGGTGAGTCAGATACTGGTAATTAGTGAGTTAAAAAAATACAGTGTAATGGAGTTCATGTGATCAATTTTCGATACTATGTAAGGAGGAACTGTTTATACAGGAAATTTAATATAGTTAGGATCATAAAAACCAGAAGGTTACAATAACCTGGACATGAGGCAAGGACAGGAGAAATGCAAAATGCATACATAATTGCAGCAGCAAAGCCTGCTACTCTGCATCTGCTTGGCAAACCAAGAGGGAGATTGGAGAATAATATTAAGATGAATGGTGGGGAAACAGACTGTGAGACTCAGAAGTGGATGGAACATAGCTTGTGACTAAGCCCAATGACAAATCTTGGTATTGTGGTTGCCGAACCATTGGATTCTGCTACCATAAGATTTGTTTTTTAAATTATTCACTGTACCACACCCAGATTCTCAAGAACAATAAAGTAACACATAAAAATCCATACGCCAAAACATTAAATTCCCAAAGGGTCTAACCTGATTGCGACACTCTGCCTCCACATGCGCCAGCTTGGTTTGTGCCAGTTCCAATTCTAGTTCTCGAATACGCTCCTGTGCTCTCGTTAGCTGTGGATCAGTGCTCTTATTGGATGGGATAACTTGATCTCCATTCACTGCTACATTTCCATCTCCCAGTAACGTTCGACACATGTCACAGCCTGCCACCTGACTCTATGCAGTACAAAAACATATATTTCCAGAAAAACCTACATCTCTTGCTTTGCTAATTTTTAAAAAAGATACACATAGGTTGCACACAAAGCCATTCAGATGGCATCTTGTTGCATGATGCCCCATTTTGAAGACTACAGGTATAGGGTAAGGTCCCCATGCCCAATCAAGTACCAAGCCATAAAAATGGGGAGCTGCAGTATAGTGACACATATTTCTAACTTATGCACCAGATGAAAGTGAATGGTTAGCCTTACATCCAGACCGCATTAACCTTGAAAGAAATAACAATGGCATTCACTGGGTGGTCCCCAGATGAATCTTGATAATCAAAGTAAGAAGAAACCATCTTGTCTCACGTGGTCAATGAAATCAAACTCCTTGCTAATACAACCTGCAGCCTAGTCATGAACCAGAATTAGCAACAAAAATTTGTATGATCCGGAACTCTTTAAGTGGTATGGATTGAAACTTGTGTAATATTTAGTCAGAGTAAACAGTCATGTAATGCAAAATCCTTATGCATTGGCTGTGAACTACCAGATGTCTGGTTCCTGAAATCTACAGTGCCTTAGATTTTTAACCAGTAACTTATATACTGTATGCTCACACTAATTCAATACATCAACAAACTTAATTTTATTGATATTACACTGTTAATTTCAAAATATGTGATGACAAAATTAAATTTACAAAACCTCTTATGCACCTCAATAATTTTTAGTATATTTACTATATTTTGGAATTTAAAGATATCAGCTGTTCTCTGTAACTTTACTTACAAGAAACAGCACCTCGACTCTTATACTGTTCCTTCAAAAGCTGCTTCCAAACACAAATGCTGTACTGACAAATTGTGAGTACTTTGCCATAAACAGATTTGCTCCTTCACAATCCAAAAAGATATGAACCTACTATTTCTTCCATTGTCCAATTTTATCATCTTGAATCACACCCGAACTTTCCTTGCAGTTAGATTCTGTAAGAGTTCAGCATCTGCCAAGAAGTACCCCCAATGATTGTTAAAGAGTACTAACATCTAGGTTTTTTTTTTTTTGCCTTCTGCATTCTGTGCTTTAGAATTAAATTATTACAATTCGAACCAACGAATGCACACAATTTTATTAAACTCACAATAATATTACAACACACCAGCTTCTACATGTTTTGGACCTTACTGCCCATCATCAGGTAGCATACACTTGCACAAAACAGTTGCTTTAAATTTGCTGCATGTCGCAGAGCTGCCAATAACTTCTGAATGTGTAACATACACATAGTATGTCAAACTGTGCACTGAAAACTATAAAACTTAAAACATGGGATTACAAAAATTATTTAACAGTTACAAAATGTTGGTCATCACATCTACTACATGTTTAAACCCTGTTAAAATGAAAATAAAAATGTTACAAAACTGTATAATATTTTATACCGTTTGTATTTTTCATTTTAACATGGTTCATGCCTGCTTTTATACAAGGAATAACTGCAATGACCAATATTTTATAACTTTTAAATAATTTCTGTAATTTCATGTTTTCAATTTTACAGTTTTCAGTGCACAACTTGGTCTGCTACATACACGTAACACAATGAGGGGTTTTTGGAAGCTCTGCTACATGCAGAAAATGTTAAGTGACTGTTTTGTGGGATTGTGTGCCCTTGCTGGTGGGCCAGTAAGGCCCAAAACATGTAGAGGCTGGTGCAGTGTAATATTATTTTGATTTTAATAAAACTGTGTACATTTGTTGGTTCAAATTGTAATAACACTTGGGGTATAAGAATGGGCTGGATACGCAGCTCACATAGAAGAAACAAGAAATTCACACAGCAATTTGACATATGACACCTCCTGAAAAGCAATAACTTAGAAGAAAAAAGCAATATGTCCCTAGAGAAATAGACTGCAAGGAAGGTGGAAAGACTATGCATCATGCCTAATGACAAACTTTGGTACTAGCAATATTGAGCCTTTATGTCTTGTTAAAATAAATATTCATATCAGAAAATTTCATACCACATCACTTCCCATGTCACAACACAAGAGTTTCAAATAAACGGTTAACACACAGTACTTACTCTGAGTTCATTCAGAGCTGCTTTAGCTGCAATCTGTTCATTATCAAGCCGCTGGCAAATCTGTAATAAAAATGTCTATTGATAGCATTCTGCACAGAACATGGAAGAAGTCATGTACAGAAATCAATCTAGTTCATAGACATACCCTGTACAAGACTTAGATCTGATATTGAAGATTTTATTTTTCTGCTGCATTTTGAGCACCAGCAAATATGCATCACAGTCAAAAAACAGGCACAATAACAAAGGATGCATTTTAAAAAAGACTACTCCTCTCTCTTGATGTTTTTAGAGGGTGGGAGGAATACATAAAATTTCCCACTGACAGTCTCATACATCTGACCGTAACTCCCTTCATCCATTCAATATTCTGCTTAACATTCTTGGGTAAATTACCTGTTTATATTCAGTAATGATTGTTGTGTTCCGGTTGCTTTCATTTTCAGCCTTCTGTACTTCCCTCTTCAACATTTTCTTTACCTGCAATCAATATAATGACTACTATGTAGGCATAATAAATCATATTAGTACATACATCACACAAATAAGTGAACACAGTATACACAGTGAATAAAAACAAGTATCCAACCTGAGTCACTTCATCTTCTAATCTCTTCTTCTCCTCCTCAGTTCTTAAAAGTGTTGATTTAAGCCTATCAAGCTCATTCGTGTACTGGTCAGCATTGTCTTGAGCGTCTAGGTAAGTAGGAAATAAGGCTCAAATGATATCATACATTATACACTTTTCTTGCATACTAAAATATTGCATTACAGATACTTTTAATCAAAAAAGAACAACAAACTTGGAGAACAATGAAATGAAGTTTAGAGGCAGAAACAGAGCAATAAAATTCTGAAAAGATAAGTATCAAAAGAAAGCAACTGTCTAGTATTTGAAACTACAAACTTCAACATGCTAACACAACACAGTCCCACTGCTCCAAACCATAAGCCAGTTAAACTCTATCATCCTACAAGACCAACTGTTGGTTACTAAAATGTGATGGCAAATGGTCTAGCATATTGATTCCAGTGTGTTTACTAAGTAGAAATTTAAATGGTAATACTAAGCCAAAAAATACTCAGGCCAACACTAGATACCACTGGCATTTAAATCCATCTCCTACGGGGTACATCACATATAACTAATTAAAACCTATTTCTTTAGGAAATTAGTTTCTGCAAAACCAATACTTGAAAACAAGTAACCTGCAACTAGCTAGATGGGATGATGATGTTGAGAATCATGTAAGACAGACGGGAATTTTTAACTGGAGCCAAGGAGCAAAGGATAGGGATGGATGGAGGAGAGCAACTAGGGAGGTACTTATCCTTCATGGAGAGTGCAGCTACACAATAAGAACCTGCAAGTTATCAAAACTAAAATTTTGATAACCTACTGAAATCATTAATGACCATTTTCAATACTGCCAGCTTGACTCCCCTTACAGCTGCACCAGAAATTTTATAACAGGATCCAAACCTGGGGCATATCTGGTTACGGACTATACACAACATTTAATTTTACATAAATCAGACTTCTCCATTTACTTTTCACTAAAATACTGCATACCTTTCTTAGCAGCAAAATCTTGTTCATATTTCTTCAATTTCTTAACCTTTAGGCCTGTCGCCAGCTTCATGAGTAGCTTAGCCACCTCCTCATTACGGCACTTCTTTGGGAGAGTTACACGGAAATATTTGAGAATGCTTTCAAAATCCAGTTGGAGTAGATCCTTCTTGCACATCTGTTATCAGATTAAAACTTAATTGGTTCAGTTCCCATTGCACCACACATTAAAATCACACTAAGTGTGGATACAGGTTAGTAACATTTCCTTATATGAAACACAAATCTTTCATTCAGCATCACTGTCACAGAAACTAGCAGACACTTATCACCAGTTCCTTAGTCAGCATAAACCCACATGATGGTACCACAAAGAAATAAATTTTTCACTCACTAAAACTTTCCAACTTTGTACATAAACACAAGATGACATCCAGTCAGCTTTCATGAAAGGCATACCTGCCATCTAATAAAAAACACTTCAGCAGTAATAATAAATTGATTAATAGATTATTTAATGGTGCAAGTTCTACTGCACAGGTGATAATGGTGCTAAATGCCGAGGATACCCATAAGTGGCAAACAGATAGGAACTGGTCATGGTTGGTTTACTTACTTGGAGGTAAAAACAATTTCCATCAGGATAGTTGGTAATACAACAAAGATTTGAAGGGATACCTTCCAAATACACACAGCATTACAGCTACACCAACTTGCTTGGAACAATTATGGATTACGAAAGGTCAAGTAATTTAAAAAATGCGATACGAGTCCAATTGCCTACGCTTTCCTCTTGCACAGTCTGATACTTGCTACCATGTTGAGGAAATAAACAATATATACAACAATAAATATAAATACTGTGACTCATAAGTGAGCTGCATTTCACATATTTCACTAGACTCTTCTTTAAAGCACACCTTTAGGTGTCATAAACAACAATACTATTTACCATAAATTATTCTTTTGGACATCCACATTGCATAAAAGCACAACCTTACCCTCAGTAATGCAAGAGCCACTTGAAACAGTGTATCCACACCCTGAAGAAGGAACACATCAATGATGTGAAAAACAAAGTAAAGTGGAAATCGGGCAGTGAATAATGTGAGAAACCACTGAGATGCAAACATGTGTGACTCCACACCCTTTTCTGAGAAATGTTGCCATAACTGGGGTAACTGTTCCTGTAGACAAATGAGACGGAAAAATAACTTTATGGCAGAAAATGACATACTTTCACAGATACATGCTACAGAAGTAAACATCTTCATGCTAGTCAATGATGTGAAATCAAAAACTTCATAGAAATTTGAAAAAGCTTGATTATTTCAATACATACCTCCATTAGCTTATCTAACTGGTACAGTCGCATGTACAGGTTTTCAAAGCCATCTTTGTACAGGTCCCGCAAACCATAATCATACATTAATTTCACCAGTATGCAGAATGCTTGTTCTTCTGGCATCTGTAAAACAAGTTACAAAATTCGCTGAACTTATACTTACATTTTTGGAACAAATACCTTTACTTCCTTAGGATGAAACTAATTAACAAAAAATATGGGTATTAAACAGCAAGACTAGCTTCAAAAAGTACTTTCTTAATAAAATTATCGCACCTACACACTACCCCCTTCTACAGATCTTCCATCAGAAACTAAACATCACTGCATACAAGCCTTCCAGGCATTGAAACAATAATGTGATAGTGCTTGAAGAAACTTCCATCTTCTTAAATTTTATAGACTTACAGTACGCCCATAATTTATTTGTAATTCGAAAGGAGTATGAAATATATTTCAATGATGTGTCATAAGGAACAGCTAGCAGACTAATGATGTTACTCAGTAAACACTGTAAAATGTAAGGTCACCCCACAACATGCCATGACTGGCACCGAGGAGGGAGTAGAGGTATAGCTCTACTCATGCTGAACCTTGGTGATAGAAGGTGTGTGATCAACGCCATGTCCCAGCTGCTTTATTCCTGGTATAGAGCCCCAGTACCCATCATACAGGAGGATGGGTGGGCCTGAGGGCCAGCCTGGATAGACATGTAGAAGAGAAAATATTTTGCCCCAGTGGGGTTCAAACACCAGGTTGTGCAGTCTGTAGCATCACTATTCCAACTATGCTATCCCAGCCTCCATCACGCATTGTACTTACATGTAAAAGTAAAGTTGCAGCTAAGAAGCTGAGGCCCTGACAGTACCCCACTTCTGAATCATGAACAGCATAGGCCTTTGAAATGCGATAGAGGGAGTCTTGACCCAAGCCACCAGCATCCTTGAAGAAGTCATGTGCCGGAAATGTGCGATTAATATCCCGCTGGATCACATTCTCACAATTGCTGTCCTGCACAAGAAATTGGGACAAGAAATAATGTGGCTAATATCCTGCTGGATCACATCATCACAATTAATGTCCTGCACAAGAAATAATGTGGCTAATATCCCATTAAAACAAAAGGCTCACAATTGCTGACCTGAAACCAAAATGACGATGGTGAAGACAACAACAAAAATAACAACGATGACTATGACGATGACGACGACAACAACAACAACAAAAACACATAGCTGTTCAGATTTCTTCAAATATTCCTAAAATTAAAGCTCTGAACCACTGGAACCAGTGATGTAACCCAACATATCTAGTTACAACATATTAGCTAATGTGTATTACACAATTTAACTGTTGGAAGCCTCAAATACATTAGTAATAGAAAAAACTAACACATTTCTTCATTGAGTGCTTCCATATGTAGAAACCACTGACAGATCCACCTAATCAAATACACATTACAGAATTCAAAATTCTGGAGCCTCAAAAAATAAATTATATGAAAAAGGGTATTTTTATTTGCAAGTTTTGAGGTTTCTAAAGTGAAGTAATTGAGAACTCTGGTCCTTTGGCAAGTGATGCTATGCCACTGGGAATGAGTTTCCCAACATTTGGAGGGACATGTCTTCATTTTCATTTGAAAATGAAGGCAACATGTCCCTTCAAAACAATGAGAACCATTGCCCGAGATACGCTATGTCATGTGCCTGGAATACTGATATCCTCACATTTTAATTTCTTCATTTGGTCTTCGTACTATGAACCAATCACATACCGCAGCAAATGTAGTCATAGCATGCTACCATTGCTGACTGTTCAACAGAGGTTCTGAAATGTACACGCGGAATTATTTGGTTTGTCTTTGTCTTATAGAAACATGTACTATACACAAAGGGCATGTTTCATTCTCCTTTAAACATTTGTCCAAAATGTTTTTGGTCCAGTATATATTTAACAAGTTATGTTTCAAAGCTATGCAGAAACACACACAGGTTATCACACAAAGTGGTCTCTAATTTGCTTGATGAACATAAAAACTGAAATGGCCTGCCATTTTTTTGTTGTAAAATTATCCAATATCAAATTTCATGAATATGTATTCAGAGTTGCCCAGATGTTACACACATACAGATTGACAAAGTTATCTTTAATAAGCATTCTGCAGAAATGTGAACAAACCTAAAAATCTACTACATTAAATCCAAAGAAACACATGGATGCTATCAGTGTTTCTATCATTACCACAGAGTACATAATCAACTACTAAGAACATAACACATGATCTTCATTTCTTCACAGATCTGTAGATAGAAATATCACCAGCTGGGATTAATAATGACAGTATAATGATAATGATATAACACTGGATGTTCTTTTAATTATTTAATTTCTGAACTTAATAATAAAGTTCATACATCTCAGACAAGGGCACACAATGCCACACTTCCTCTCACCATTGTTTTAGAGCCTTCAAAGAAATTCTGTATATCCAAACATGAACAGTGGTCTAATGAGATCTAACACAGTTATTCTAAGTAATAGGCACACCTTTGTAATCAGAATTCTGTATGTATCCATCATGGTAGTATCATTTTCACACCCTGCAAGACGCTGCCAAACTTCTCCACGTAGAGCTTCTGGAATACCACCCTGTACAAGAGCTGCTAACTGTCGTGGACGCTGCTTGGTGCTTGTCCAGCGTGCCAGCACATCAGCCCAAGATTCCAACTCCATTTCTGAACAATCTTTTGAAACTTCACCAGTACCACTCAGTAATGGCTCATCACCATCTTAAAAACCACAAAATAAGAGCCAAATTTAAGTGTACAGCCTCTACAGTAAGCACAATTTGTTTAAAGTATAAATTACAGTTTGAACATAGGACAGCACTGTTCAGTGGTGAGCCACTTGCAAACCGTAAAGTAAATTTTTAATAAATACCCATGAACCTGAAAATGTGCAACATCACATAAATGAGATTTGTGGTTATCACACCAGAACTGTGAAGACTTCTAACTTGTGGGATGTAATGCTAGTCCAACAGTGGGGAGCCGATAGGTTGCCCCGAAACATTGGCAACTAACTACCAATCTATGCTGCTTCAACATCTCAGAAGAGCAAAGATCTTAGTTAGCTTCACCATCTAGTGATTTTCCCCCAGGGCTACTCTAGATATTTAGGGAAAGAGAAAAATCCTGTCTCTGCTAGGAACTGACTGATTCAGTTAGTTTGGCTCAAACACCAGCATGTAGATGTGCATATATGAGGCTGAAGCAACACTAATCCATTCACTGAAACCTCCTGTTGATATTAATTTGAAAAAGTGGAGACACGCTGATCATTCAGCATTGTCAGGAGAAACATGTAATACTTCTTCCAACTGTAAAACCATATATCTCATTCCGATTAAATTCCATACAGCTATTCCACATTAAAAGTGGTCATACAAATTAGATATCCCATGCCACTTCTTACTCCAGTGATTTCAGGAGCTTCTGGGTAACTCATGTACATAAAACCTTCAACAATCCAACACAAAATGGCCATTTTTAGTTTCATAATTCCTGCATTTTCAATACTTGGTGTAAATAAAAAGAAGTGACTTTATGCAATTGTACCTACCCACCTATGCAGTACAATTTACATCTACAATTTCAATGTACGATTCCTGCACTCTTATTTTAAAAATTAACATAATCAGCATAAATATATAATTTAAGCATTCAACTTCGGTCCTTCATGCTCCTCATTCAGGTTCAAGATGACAATTAAAAAATACATGAAGTTTCAGGTCACTTACCTGATACAACGTCGTCCTTAGGAGTAAGAGTATCAATATCTATTGAACTGACACTAGGAGAACGAATGAGATTTGCTAAATTTAATGTGAGATTTAACCGGTTTCGATCTAGCTCACATGAAGTGTCCATACTCAGAACTTCATAACGGACTGTGCTGACATCATTTGATGGCACCTGTTGGTTACAGAAAAAGAGAAAACATTTTCACAGTGTTCGTCAATATGAACACATAATTTACCCAGAAAAGGAACGTAAGAAGTGTCAGTTCTCTTGTGTGCCAACATACCAACTATCAAGGCAATCAAGAGACGTACACACAAGATTTCACATATTCTAGACCTCAGCACGGGAGGGCATGCAGTTGTTGTTTCGTGCTATGGCCATCCTTACCAAGTGATCATAATAAAATAACTGCCACAATGCACTATGTGTGTTCTTGAATGTGTCTGTTCCGTAATTATTTTTACATCATAATAACTGGATACTCTTGTTTCTATTACCACATGACTGATGATATTAGTCATAGTTGTTAACTTTGGTGGGTGGGAGCAAATGCCCCTCCAATATCTTTGCTACCTAAGAAACTTTTTTTTGGATACCGGAGTTGAAGAGGGGCAAATAAAAAAAAAAAACTGGGGTGACAGTGAAAAAAGGGGTGTATGTATATTTAGGACTGGTTCAAACCAGTCTTCCCCTATTTCTAACTTGACTCCTTTACTTGACCCCCCCAATATCCATGGTCGATTTTACCGCCCCAACACTATTAGCCAAGTTATGCACATGATATTGACCATACAAATTGCTGACTCTCACAACATGCAGCACAAGTAACTCCAAGAAACAGAACCCATACTGAGAACCTTAATACTCTGCTTGTCAAGAAACTCTCCATCTTTCACGGAATGCATGTGTTCATAAACATGTTCACAACAGGTCTTTGTTCTTCTGCAATACTGCACTCCATTTCTGGGTGCCCATTGCAACTTTTCACAAAACTATGCAATCTTAAAATTTTGAGCAACAAACAGCCTGTAACACAGCACAAAATCCTAAAGAACAAAGACCTCAACTGCACTGCTTCAAAAGCCTGAAAACATGTATATTCACAACAGCCTACCACCACCTATCCTCAGCCACATGAATCTAGTCCACACTACCCACTCTTATTCCGTAAGATCCATCTTAATATTACTCTCTCACCCATGCCTAGGTCCAGTAACAGGATGTGACAGTATGGACTGAATTAATCTTGACAGCTTTGCATCCTTCATCTTCTTACAAAATTCTCTGCTGCATGGAGTTAGTTAACACTTGCTACTCACCTCTCGTAGGTTGAGGCAGAACTGCTGTACGAGAGGACGCCGACTGAAGTACCAGAAGCGTTCTCCTTGAGGAAATACTTTAACAGGTGTCTCAATAAAAAATCGTACAGGCTCCTGTATGCCTCGGATTACTAGATCTACAGCCACTGTGATATAAGTTCGCTCATCACGTGGTGTCTCCACATTCAAAGTTTCAAAGGCTGCATCTGTAGGATCCCACTGACCAGAGATCACATAGCACTGTTTGTCACCAGTTCCTGACCCCATCGACACCTGCTGAATACACAAACCCAGCGTAGTAGTATAGTTTGGCTTTGTATTTAGCAAAGGATTGTCAGCCTCCATGATGGATTAAAATGAAAGTTACGAAATCTAATCTAATCTTCATTGCAAGAACTGGGTCCAAGTTGACAGTGAGGTCATTACAGTAAGGATGCAGTTTGATTACATAGGTTTCAGGGAATGTGGCCGATCAGAACCACAGGAAGAACAGAGGTAGTACAGACTGGACCGGGTCAATAAGAACTGCAAAATGGGAAAAATAACTTTTGTATCCCAGTTTTTATACCTTCCTCTGTCAAAGTTCCTATTGCACCAGTCACTTTCTATTCCCTCTCCCCATGCTGAGTTCTGACTGGCCACACTGCACTGCCACAGCACCTTGCTTATGTAATCAAACCACATCCTCACCCTACACACTTTGGCATAACTCTGACTCTCATTTCTTCAACCCTGAAGATATTCCTCTAAAATGTCAGTGGCAACCTGTGTAAGTACATAGTGCTGAAACTCAGAACACTATAACCTGGCAAATAACAAACTTAAACCAGAAGCAGTTTTTTTTTATCTTTCTCAGAATTATGGTTTTTGCAGAAAGTGGATCACACTTGCACAAGACATCATTTGCTCAGACATAACAGTACTTGTTACATGGTTAGCACAGAAAATCTAAATAAAATCTACCAAATCTGCATGTTCTGTCACTTTAACAATTAATGACCCATATGCTGTGATGTGAAGAGGTTGGCTGATACAGGAAGGCTGCTCAGTTAACAGTACATCATTAACAATGGATGTGGTGGTGGTGGTGGTCATGGTATTGATCATGATCATCACAATCATGATCATCATATTACCAACACAAAAAGATATAAGGTGCCTGTGACTAAGCACCACACCATGAAGGCAATTTACATTGTAGACAGAAAGCTCTGCACATTATAGAACTTAACATATGAAACCATACGAACACACCATAATAGATAACCCCCCCGTCCCATACGGCTGAGAAAGAGCTCCTGGTGTCCATCAAACTTGTGGCTGGGAGTGCGACAGAGACTGTATGGACATGATGAAGAAGGAAGTCCTACCCTAGCTAGGAATGGAACTCCAACCGTCAAGCAAGTGGCATTACTTTACCAAGTATAGCAAATATTATGATTACAATAATGATAACGATGATGATGTGCAAGTAATGGAACAGAGCTATTTAAGTAAGAACAGTTGTCACTAACAACCTTCACTCACCATCTCTAGCAGCTGCATATCACTATGCTTTACGTTCCGACCAGGGCTGATTAGTAGGCCAAAACATCGTTCCACATCCAGCTCCCTTTCATTCTGTGATACCTGCTGTACTGTCAGACACAGCTGTTTTTCCAGGTTCACGCGCAATTTAAAATAGCTCCGATCCTTTGGTACTGCACTAAAGCCACCCTACAGCATAAAAAATAAATTAGTCACTCAAACTTTCATATCATATTGTTTAAGAACAATACATATTTGCATGTGGTAGGAGATCAATCAGTAACAGGAATGTCTGAAAACTGGAAGGTCAGGTATCAATTTCTGACAGCAGCACTCAGAATTGTATTGATCATCACAGGCAGACTGTTATTTTTCATTTACTTAATGATAAATTCTTGACTGAAAATATTAAATTGCAAACAGCATTAAGGGTTACCATATTGTGTGTATTTTCAAGTGTAAACTGAGGAAGAATCACAGAAATTTCAATGAGGAAAGCTGGCCTTGAGGCTAAGAACCTAACTTGATAATTTAAAAATGAGAAGTAGGAGTGTTAACCACAATATATATGAGGTTTGGTATAAATGTATGGGCTCTGAGTCAATTATTGAGAAAGGGCTGACATGGTATTTCATTGAACAGGACAATGGAGACACATGATTATAAATGTGTTGCCAAATGACATGTAGCCGGTAACTAATGCTTTGCCTGACGACAACATGCAAAACAACATATACAGTATATACCGTAAGTGAAGATGATATCAAAATATCATAACAGAACTCAATACATTGCAAAGGGAAACTTACAAATTTAAAAGGATTTTACAGAAATTGTCTATTGAAACATCATGATTACAGACACATCTGTATGGGTTTCAAAGAGCTTCACTTTTAAAATCTGATTGTTTAGTCACATGCCAATACAGATATGCTAGAATATATGGTTTAGTCATAAGTTCATAACCTTTTTCAAAAGGTGACATGGTGAAACATACATAAGCCTTCATGTCTGCATATTCATGTAGTGTACAGACAGCATGGAAAACAAGAGTCTGTTCAGTGATGTGAATTCAGTAGTTTTCAGAACTTGCCACACAATGATGTCACAATACAAAGTGGGCAAACATTAAATTTTGAATATAACTGGCAAGACATTGTTACAAATATACATCATCAACATCAGCAGCAGCAGCAACAGCAGCAGTGATGCCTACAACAATAAGGCTATGGGCCAGGCTGCTGTGTATGAATGGTTCAGGAACTTCAAGAAAAAATGACAATTACTGGAGGATGAGCCACAGATGGGGAAAGGGCACTCTGAGCCACACTGCACATGAATGGTGTAGGAATTTCAAGGAGGGCTAACAATTAATGGAGACTGACTTCCAAATGGGAAAACTACACAGGCAGCACTTAAGGACGTCACAGTAAAAAGACTGCATAAATGCTTCTTTCAATGGTACAGCCTCTGGAAAAAATGTCACAGTGACAGAAGAATACTTCAAAGACAATGTATTTAACACCCGTCATCATGAGGTAATCTAAAATTATGAATGTCCTGTAACATTTTGATTCTACTAAATACATATATATATATATACAGCGGCTTTGTTCCAGCTGGCGCTGTTTTCCGCATCCTGCCTGCCATGCTTTCCTATTCTCCCAGTCCCCGGGTTGTAGGTTCCTCCATTCCATTTTGAGGTGTATGTTCTCTCTCCAGTCTCGTCTGGGTCTTCCCCTTTTTCTTCTCCTGTTTGGTACCCAATCCAACATTCTTTTGGGCCACCATTCTTCGGGCATTCTTTGGACATGTCCATACCATATAAGTCTTTTCATGTTGATTGTGTCCATAATGTCTTGGTTTCTATGTACTCTTCTTCTTATCTCGTCATTCTGTACATGTTCCAATCTTGATACGCCGCACGCTCTCCTCCAGAAGTCCATCTCTAAGGCTTTCAGTCGTTTTTCATTCCTCTTGTTTATTTCCCATGTTTCTGAGCCATATGTTACTATACTTT
>Ga0131853_10009590_pt1 | contig 17711 bp, 7 predicted proteins | sample TergutLab28metaG_FD_92764 | JGI IMG/M metagenome (GOLD analysis project Ga0131853, IMG submission 92764) | Labiotermes labralis P1 segment gut microbial communities from Petit-Saut dam, French Guiana - Lab288 P1 (version 2) (version 2) | ecosystem: Host-associated > Arthropoda: Insects >... | reverse complement strand
TGTGTGTGTGTGTGTGTGTGTGTTTGTGTGTGTGTGTGTGTTTGTGTGTGTGTTTGTGTTTGTATGCATGTGTTTGTATGCGTGTGTTTGTGTGTGTGTTTTTTTGTGTGTTTGCGACTTTGCGTGTTTTTGTGTGTTTTGTGTGGTTTTGTGTGTTTGTGTGTGTTTTTGTGTTTGTGTGTGTGTTTGTTTGTGTGTGTGTGTTTGTGTGTGTGTTTGTGTTTGTATGCGTGTGTTTGTATGCGTGTGTTTGTGTGTGTGTGTGTTTGTGTTTGTATGTGTGTGTTTGTGTGTGTGTGTTTTGTGTGTGTTTGTGTTTTGTGTGTGGTTTTTGTGTGTTCTTGTGTTTGTGTTTTTGTGTGTTTGCGACTTTGCGTGTTTTGTGTGGTTTTGTGTGTTTGTGTGTGTTTTGTGTTTGTGTGTGTGTGTGTGTGTGTATACGCGCGCGCGCGCATTTAGTTGGCACAGTAAAAATATAATTGTTATATAAACAAGTGCACGGATAGGAAAACTTCACAATTACTTCCTTCTGCCCTCGATACGGAAATTATCGCGCTCGATTATCCCAAGACACAGAGACTTCCACAAACGCAACTCGTTTCCTTGAACCAAATAACTGTTCGGTCTTCGGAGATTTTCAATTAATGAAGGATGTTTCGCTGCGAAATCCGCAGGTACGCTCGTCTTGAGAACTCCATGGAATATCCACTTGTGGAAGACCGGTCAGTATCGTTTAAGAAATACTCGAAAATTAGCCACGTGACACAGTTTAAGTTAGGGATTCGTCATTCTCATAAGAATAAACAATGTTAAAATATACACCTTGTTTGTGCGACAAACGTTGTATTGTTTGTCTTTGCATTACTGCAACTGCTGGCATGAACCTCTTACAAAGAAAGACGTCTTCTATTCCCTGTCTTGTCGTTGTATTAGAGACAGGCCATTACCTGGACAGGGGAAGATTAAAGGAGAAATGTAACTGTGCATGACATAGCGGAGTGGATGAGCAATCACAAAAATGACAGCCATGACTATTTAGGTTTCGTAGGTCTGGCGTTGAAATATTCATGACATATATTTTTGTATATTTTTAAATATTCTAATGTTAGTCTGATGACGATCTTGCAAGGCCGAAACAAGCAGCCACGTTAAGGAACACTAAATGCTTTTTATGTGGACGGTGTTACTTATTTTCATTTTACCTTCCAGCTTTTCAATAACGGCTCTGCTCCGTGCAGTTAGACACACGTGTCGGTAGCGGCCTCTATTTCCATAAAATAACGCTTGTAACTGTCTGTATTTATATAGTTTTTATTATAAGTATGTATAACAGTACGATATAATTTACACACAATTATAAATGACATTTAGAATCTGTCCAATTCATATAAATATTTTATTGTCCAACTTATGCAAAAATATATAATTCGCAGATACAAATAAAATTATAAAATATTTGGAAGTGCCCCAACATGTTTCGGATCACAGAGTATCCATCATCAGTGAGCTTTGTACAATACTTGGATAAAATTACAAGAATGGTTCTATCGTGTCCGTTGACATGCACAAGGTCGGTGTTATGGCAGCATATTCTAACTGTAATTAAATAAAATAAGGGCGGTCCGTTTAGAAACAGATTAACAGCCAAAGCATATTTGTGTATAAATTGGACAATAAAATATTTATATGTTGATGATGCACGGTGCAAACACGAAGATTACTGCCCAATGCAGTCATTCATGTGGTTATGACAGACGTTTCTCGGTAAATGATCTTGTGACGGTTTAAGACTTCACGGTTGTCAGTCATACAAAAATGTATACCATGAATTATGACGTGATCTACAAATACCAACGGTCAAACAAGAAGCACGAAAATACAGTAAAAACTACCGAAAACGACTCGACACTCACCCCAACAACCTACCAAATACATTATTTGAAGAACAATTCGGAACTCGCATACTTAAGAGACTGTATCCTACTGACCTCGTCACTAATGATTAACTAACTCAGCAACATTCACCAGAGACAACATCAATCCTTGCGATTGAGAATAGAAGGGAGAACTTCACTGGAAGTATCTCCTACACGTTTCTAGCGCTATCGACACAACGGTTACTAAATGTCTCCGGACAGATTGTAACAAACAAGGGATTAATAAAAAAAATTATTTATGAACCACTGAGTACACCTTTATTACGATATTATTAGAGGAACGTTGTAATTTTTTAACACTATGAAGTGTCGTGTTTATTAGCTTTAATTTATTAATGCGAGGTTATTAATAAATAATGTGATTGCGATGTTCACAAACCTAACCTAACCGTACTGCGTGCAGTAGGGACGGTGTAATGATCCAGAAAAGGCACAGGAAGATTTGTACAAAGCTTCTGCGGTCGCGGCTAATAATTTTGTAACCGTTTGCCACATGTGCAGCCCACAATGTTGTCAAATGCACATGCCTGTTTGTGGTTTATTTGTAATAAATGAAACGATGGTCCAGCTACCACTATCAAAATTCTCTCTAACAGGAAATAAAGGATTATATTTTTCGGGCTTCGAAAATGTGAATTAAATCCCACTGCGAATGTATTGATTGATACTCTTCATTTTAACTGCGTGAAGTTGCAGTATGCATGTCACAATGCCTTCGACACTCCGGCAAACTCTCAGAGCTAGTCAGCACAAACATAAATAAATAAATTAACCCTTGAAGAGGGATATTCATCGACATCACACACACACAGAACTTCGATTCATACCCCAAGGACAGGGGAGTCTGTAACCATGATAAAGACCGATCGGGAATTAATGATGTGTTCTGAAATAATCTCCACTAACTAAGAATACAACCGTACGTAACACATAAATTGTGCAGACAAAATCGTTTTCTTTAATTTTTCAGCAGATTTTATAATTGTTGACCACCGGGCATTAAAAGGCAAATTGCATGTATTTAATATATGTTTAGCAGTCTACATATAAACCGGAGAAACACAGGAATATTCAACTTACAGTGTACAGAAAATTTCGGTTATTTCTTCAACTAAAGTTTTAGGTTCTTATGGCAGTGCATCATGGAACGTAGTGTGAAGAAAGCTAAACCAACAAGATGCAACTAATCCTATATTTATTATCAAACTTCTATCTCAACATGCTTCGGGCATCAATATGCCCATCATCAGGAGAACAGGACCGTGTATTACTGCATATGGTATTCTGCACTGTTTGTGCTGGCTGTGGTTGTGTGGAGATGGGTCGTAAGCTGTGTGCACACAGTTTGATAATAAATATAGGATTAGTTGCATCTTGTTGGTTTATCTCTCGTTACCGTATCTTCAAATGAAGTTTAAGAAACGGGCACACTCCCTCCTCCAGAGAAGGAGAATTGATACTTCATGTCGGTACAGGTATATAATATAATCGTCTGAACAGCCACGGCAAGCAGTATCTTAGAGAGTAACCAGCATTTTGGAGAAAATTTTTTGTCTCCTTCTTCAAAGTACATAGTTTTAAAGGGTTGTTTCATAGACTTGATATTTAGCATGTCACACATTTTAAGTCTATAGATTGTGGTATTCCGGGCATTATCTCATACGCTTAGTTCTAAACCTTCCAACAGCCGTATGAAAATCTACACATAGGACAGACTGAGAAATGTAGCAAAATAAAAAACCGAAACAACAAATCTTCACTAAAAGTTTTCTTCTACACACAAAATTACGCAAGAGAAACCTACTAATAACGAATTAAAGAATTATAATAAAGTAAATGAAAAATGCAATTTTTTCCCACATCGCTGGTTATTTGAAATCAAGAGTTCCCATCGCAACAAGCGACGGAACATTCTGGATGACATTTCTTGGTGTCTGTACACGTACTGTTACAGCTCGTTACAGAAGGAAACAAGGTCGAACGTTACATTTCCTCTAAATGTAACATGGAGCAGTACATTTTTTCAGTGATTCACAAAACTACTTTTTGATGCAAATAAGTAAATAATCTTAGTAGCAAACATACGACTGCAGGCCAAACGGTGCAATGTTAGAGTTTTTGAGACCGAAGCACAGAGTGTCTGGTTCTGAATTTATAAACTTCAACCTGTATATATACAGCCCATCTGTGGCCTAGGCCGCCTCATTGTAGAGGTATCTAGATCACACTCAATTAGACACACACATACGGTAGGACTCCTCTGAAGGAGTGATCAGCTCCTCGCACAGGCTGCTACTTACAAAACACACAACAAATACCAACTACGAACATCCATGAACACAGAGGGATTCGAACCCACGATCTCAGCAAGGAAGGGACGACAGACCTAAGCTTTAGATGGCAGGGCCAACGTGATTGGCTTCTTTACATCATAGGATAAACATTACAGATAATAATGTAAATAAGATGGTATTAACAGGTTCGTTAATTCGTAAGTTTTAGTCAATTACTGAAACTGGGCAATGAAGAGACTGTCTGCACAGGGCAAGTTATGTCCACTAAGCTCAACTGCTGCATAATGGACAACTATTCTACATTAATTATATTAGCAACTGCTAACAGAGTAGTTTAGTGAAAGTAGCTACACTCTTTACACACCGGATTTATGTAGTTAAGAAGGGCGGACTGAAACTTGCATTGAAGGAGTAGGAATTTTGTCGAAAATATATTTTCCGTCAAACTTTTTATATTCCGCGTGTGTAAAACTACTAACGTGTATTGTGCTTCATATCCTCTCTTGAGAGGTTACCTAGATACCTTGTTCTGGGCCCCATTTTCAGAAAGTGGAAGGAAATATATATCACCTTCAGGGTCAGTGATGGTGTTACCCTACGTGGTAATGTTTTCATGGCGGTTGCTAATCTCTCCTAAAGAAACGTTTAAAATTTCAGAACGGAGCACTTAGTCTTTCCATTACACAGAAAAATGACGGAACATGATTTCCTGTAGTGTCTATTAATGCAAGCTGTTTCAGTAACCATACAGTCACAGCGCTTATAAGCTATATTATTTTGACCAAAACCTGTTTTCTAGTGCTGTCACAGTATCGTTCAATTTACTGTTTTTTCGAAAACATATACCCTTTACAGTTATATTCAATTTTATATTTGTGTTGTTGTTTACTTGCCATTGAATAATATGCATATGCAGCCGCAATACCGATAACTTCAAATAACGATATGTAACCGAAGTCAACATTGTAACTTTAGTGAAGCACAGGCTGAGAGCTCCCTGATGATGGTTTATGTAAACCGAAACATGTTGCAGCAACTATTATAATTTTAAATGATTCTAACTGTTTAACAATTTTATAATAATTTGTGCGCATTATTTGGGCAAATAAAGGACGTAATACTATCAACATGCACGGTGCACCTACGAAGATCTTCAAAAGATTGTTTTTTTAATACTACTATAGATTTTGTATTAAACACGTTCAATAAACAACGCTTTCAAATAACCAGCACATATCACTGAGAGTAAAGATAATACAACGAAAGATTGCATTCTGAATTTCATCTTTTTTGGTCCCCTGTTAAATAAGTCACGTATATCGGGCAGAAAAAATCAAAGAAACACCATCGTTAAGAATAGGAACAAATATTCTATCAGTTACACATTTAGTGTACTGAAGACTTTACATATCGTTGTTAACACAGAATCATAGAACAGTTACTGAGGTGATGAATATTAAATGATACGGTTCTAAATCAAAACTAAAATTATACTAACGCCTTTAGTAATATATCAGGTATATACATACAACATGCGTGTGTTTTATTTTAGATCATTTTTTCAAGACATGAATCACACCAAGTCTACTGTGTAACATTATCACAGTCAACTTTTGTGCAATGCCTTAATTACAAGACGAATAGCGATAAAAATCAAGTAAGATAGTTGTTAAATCCGTAAACATAAGGAAAAGAACAGCCTAACCATATTATTGTGTACTTAGTTTTAAGATTTGTGGTTCTACTTCCATATCGAACACTGTGTTCATGCAAGATGATGCTGATACGAGTGGATTCCACGTTGGACTACAGAACCAGCTATACAACGGTAAGGTAGACTATCCTGCGAGTGTTTTGTTAGTACGGGATTGTGTGCGTCTGTATGAAATGATGACATTCAGCATCTTATTGCAGTTGAAGGAGTTCTCTCTGCAGCTGCTGCGTCTCAAACTACAGCCAACAGCTTGCGATTCCCTCTCTCTCTCTACTTCACTTTGCCCCATTCTGTATGCGCTCAAAAGTTCGTGGAAAAGTGACTCATGTTGCGCTTCAACGTGAATCATATACTGTAGCTGTTTCCTGGATGTCAAGCAAGACATGTAGGAGATGGACACTACTTTGTTAAGTACTTACAGCCTCCGTGGTTCGAGTCCTGGCAGACCCCATGGTTTCTACTCTTCTAGAAAACATCCATATCGACTCTGGGACCCAATAAACCTTCTGCATAAAATGTGCCAAGAGTTTCATTTTACGTGAGTAAAGCAGCCGGAACGTGAAGCTGACTTCTTACTTGCACTTAGTATCAAAGCTGGGAACGTACGAAGTTATAACTCTACTCCCACGTGTAACTTTATTGTGGGAACAAAGCTGAGCAATGTGATTGTAGGCGCTTTCTGAAAACTGCGGAAAGCGACGATCAGCTTCGTCATGTCTGTCCGTTTGTCCATCCGCACGAAACACTTCCGATCCCACTAGACACATTTTCATGAAATTTGCTACTTTATTTTTTTCCAAAATATGTCGAGAAAATCTGTTATTAAAATCGGAAAAGTATGACGGATAAGTTCTATAAAAACCAGTATGTATTTTTGATCACATCTCGCGCAGTTCTTCTTACAATAAGAAATGTTTCAGACAAACGTTGTACAGAAATTTAAAAATTCGTGTTCTGTAACTTTTTTTTCCGAAAATTATACCGGGTACGAGATAACGTGCGAAAATATTGTGAAGCCGGACAGGCCACAGATGACAAAATGGCGCATGCGCAGCAATGCATGCTGGATACCTAAGGCTATAAACACACACTCAGAATATGTAATAATTATTGCTTTTAAACTGCAACAATAGTTAAACGAATGCATCTCAATGTTATGTCATTCGTATATTGACTGTCTTGTTTTTTATACATCACCCACTGCCAAAATAAGCTTTCAGGTCTGTAGCGATCAGCAGCAACCTACGTTTCATAGCGCCGACTCGCGATATCATACAGTCTGTTGCACACAAACATGTAGACGGTTGCATTTTTTCGTAAGATGCAGATACACGCCTAACCAATTACTATATTCATGTTTCAACTATGGATTTACTGTTTGGATGCTGAAAACAGACGTTTCAGTTTATGACATCTTCTTTTTAATATTTTAACGGAATCTGCTATAAATGAAATACGAATCCCGAGAATCAATTCTACATTCTACAATTTCTAATCAATAAAACGCTTCGAACTGCGATAAGCACTGTTTGTGACAGGCAGCTGCTGAACACGACATACAAAATATTATATTAACATGCCACATGACAGAAAAGGTAATTCCCCCATATGGAGATTAATAAATTGTTTTACAGCTGATCAGCGCAATTATTATGTACTGGAATACTGTAGTTCAGCCTCATTTCACAGATTCCAGCGAATTACTTTAATCTCACAAAAATTAAAAAAAATACTGAAATAATTATTCCAGTTACGCTTAGTTATAATTTCTACACAATATAAATATTTAAACAAGAAATCATTTGTATTTTAACAGAGAAGTTTGGGGAGTTATCTTCTATGTAACATGAACGCAAACTGAAGAGATATCATAACAGGAGATACATGTACATTCGTCCATTAATCCCCACTGTATCTGACAGACCGATCACTTGAGAAAGCGTGGCTTCTAAGCAAAATAGATACACACAACATTTACCGGTTATAGCATCAGACTTAAACGGTTGGCATGTCAAGGACTGCCGAAAGAATCCCGACATTATTAAGCGTTTAACAATTTTGGTCCGAACAGTGAAGTGATAAAACTTGTAAAACACAGAAAGAATATTCAATTTCACTCTTCAGAACTCCTCAGTTTCCTCCTCACAGAGAGCACAGTCTGTAGCCTTAGCAAAAGTCAAAGGTTACCATAGTTCAAATAATTAATCGACATCTATTTTGAGATACATAAAAGGTAAAGTGATCCCGTTACAGGCCCGGTGTGGCCCAGAGGGTGGGTAGAGGTATAGCTCTATTCTTCCATGACCGCGGCACTAGAAGGGGGTGAGTGGTTAGCAGCACGCCCCGGCCGCACTTTACCCCCCCCCCCCCGTGAAAGGCCCGGTACCCATTTTACAGGAGGCTGGGTGGGCCCCAGGGCCGGTCTGGACGGGCGGAAAATGTGTTCCCCACCAGGATTCGTTCCTGAACCGTACAGCCCGTAGTCAGTCGCTATACCGACTGAGCTACCCGGCCCACATTGTGAGATATATATAAATATTTACATACTGTAGTACAATACGGAATCTCCTAGCGGTACAAGCAGGCGGTGTAAACGGTCAAAAATTCGCTTTACTTCGTTAAAGTTGTCACACATCCGTAAAAAATAGACTCGATTCGCCACCAATCCCTTACTTGGTGAAGAAAATTTGTACCTACTGTTTGTACCTATAGCAGAATGCTAAGTAGGGAAAATGGGAACGAGTCAGTTAAGGAAGAAACAACAGTACTGTTGTGTGCAATGCGAGTACCACAATCCCCATGCGGGAATACATTCAGAGACAAGTGTCAAGGAGATAAATGTCAACCCACAGAGTAACTCTCGTTGCACAGTGCAGTTCCACAGACTCACTACATGTTAAAGCAGAGGCTTCAATCCACTACGCGGCATTTCCCTGGCTAATAAGCCCATGTTCTAACCTTCTCGCCTCATCTCTTAAATTAAAGGCTGAATACACACACATTCAGATGACTTACTTAGCAAAAAGTAAGAGAGATTTGAAATATCTACATGATAATACGGAGTGAGATCAGTGATCGAGCGTCTGATTCTACAGCATTACCTTCTTAATAAAGAGACGAATCAGGGTGAGCCCATATGCTTATTGCATAGGGAAGCTCCACTGAAATCGAATAAAAGAAACTTCTGGATTATTATTCTGACTTTAGTGACGCAAGCGCCAATGTACCTGTAGACTTGTAAAATTTTTTGCAAACATACAATCTTTGAACTGAGTTCATGAATGCACCCGTGGAATTTAGGTTCGAAATATCTGAAATACAAACTGAAGCCATTGTGTACAGATAAGTTCCGGGCGCACCGAGCGGTTTGTTGAGTGGTTACCAATTGGCTTGCTTCAGGGACTCTGTTACTGCTTGGTTTACAGTCGTATTCCTTTACATTTTTAAAGTTCAGTGATAGCTACATAATGTAATGCAACGTTAACGTGTGTGTTTTGTCCACATATTAATATGTTTAGTATAATTCTCACAACAAATATCGAGTATTTGTCTGCACAGCATTAACCGTTCAGACTTCTTATGGAGAAGGCCTCTATTTTTTGTGAAGCAGAAACTGAAGCTTTATGTAGAATTTAGGTGAATTTCAGTATTAAAAATTTTAATATGAAATAACAGAAATTAACTTCTTGAATGATGAAAGTTTCTTATTTTTATCATCGTGATTATCTGTCAGACAGACCTTTGTATCATAAACAATTTCGGAACAGTGGACCACGTTAAAGGAACCTAAGTAATGGTTTCTCATCTTCTTCAACAAACGTTTTCAATGCTGACCTGAATCAGTTACATAGATTGGGGTACGTCTGATGCCATTACACTTCTTAGATTCTTACGACACAGACCAGTGAAGCTGGTCGATTAATCGGTCAAATCCAACCCTCAGAACTGTGTTTTAGCACAAGCGTCGGAATGACAAATATATGAGACGCACAATTCCGTTAATACAGCAGCAAAATTTGCTTCTCGTTTGATTTCCACATAAGGTTTAACGGCTGATAATGGTGTTAAAAAGACTTCGTTCTCAGCATTAATTAGTAATCACTCCTCAATTTAAAAATCGTTTAGAACTCATGTATGACCAAATTTGACAAGAATCGCTTAATTCATCAAGAAACTTAAACTCGTTTGAAATATTTCAATATAACGTGTTTTGTCCATTACACTTCATGAAAAAATATTGTGGATTTTAACAGAATCCAACAAGCAACCATATCAGTGCAATTTTGTTTGGCAAATTCTAATCTGAAGTAAATATTACAAACCTCTAGGCAAAACCCTGTTATTTTGTTTTTAACAGAAACTGTTGTTTTGTTAATTTTTGTATTTATAATTCCTCACAGTTCAATAACAAGAGAAAGCCTCTTAGAACATAACAATGTCACGCAGTAGTGTATATTCATTTCATATGTGATTGCGTTGATATGCGCGGAGAAAAAAAGCAATCCGGAATACGCCTCCTCCCAAAATAATACCTCCCCCCCATGCTCAACCAAACAGCCAGAGGCTAAATGAACCAACACGAAACATTTGTTAATGTCTGTTCATTTCGCTGTTGCTACCATTTCCCGGTCTAGTGGCAGTATTGGTAGGGGGTGCGTATACAGGTCAGAGAGACCGTTGGCTTCCTGTATCTCTCTACCGGACGATGTCCCCAGAGTACAGCAGTGCCAGTGCCACAGAAGTGATTAATTAAACTCTGACCCACGAAGGCTTCTCACCCGATGTCCAGCCTTAAGGGAGTGCCTGTCCCTCTAGAAACATAAAGATTAGGCGCCTTCTACAAACGTGTATTTATCATAATCAACACGACATCTTTATCGTGAGAACAACTATGGTAGGTTACATCGACGCGTCCTTGATACGATGACAGTCACCCGCTGATTATGTGACCCCCTGTTGTGCGGGACAGGAAGGGTTTCCTGCTGCTCTCACAAAAGCTTTCCATCGGCACATAGAATGAACATTAAATGACATTAAATTTAAAGAATCCTGGCGAAGGCGAAACGAAATTAGCTGGATTACTCTTCTGCATATGGTTCGTCTTTATGGAATTAGTGCAACGTACCTTTTCGGAACTGGGTCTGTCTTAGCCGTCAGTTCAAAACGCAGGAAAAACTCTTTCTAAAGGACATCGTCCCCCGTGTCTACCTACGGACAAAAGCAGCCACAATTTTCGAAATTCAAAACTAAAATAAACCGACAGCCTTAGCTTTACTGATATTCAAGACGTCAGTAAAGCTAATCGCTCTAAATCCACTCGTCATCCTCCACTATGACACTTGCCGTTATCCAAACCTAAATTCCACAAACAGTTTTTCTGAATGAAATTTGAAATCCAACACACGGTAGTGTGAACATGGATATTCACATAACTTTGTAGGATGCTTCATTTTCACAAATGGTCGGGGTAGGAGCCAATCTGCATCCACAGCAAAGGCACTGTTAGGAATTTGTGATTTCATGAAGCATTTTAAATAAGAGTAGTCAGTTTAAACAGTATACACCGCGATTTTCCGACCATCGCGGAAATTACTGGAGTGATTCTGGCGTGCTGGGTAAAAACGAGTTGTGCAAACCACTTGCTGGAAGAAAGGGGTTACATGAGAGCACTTGAGCACAGCCAGACACAACCACCGCTTAAGCGAAAAAGACAGGTTTGGTTTCGAAGAATGATGCTGCCAGCTATCGGGTCTGTCCGCGTGCATTTGATATTTGCCTATATATGTAATTATTCTGCATGGCGCACTGTCAGAGTCACAATGGGCAAAACCGTGTTGGGCAGGGGGTTATGCTTACTGTACTGCACTTTGGAGAAACACAGAATGTTGCACTGACATTTCCCACATGGGCTATGGTCTGCACACATCTGTCCGACGCATCTTGTCAGGAATGTTGCTTCATGGTGCTCTTAAAATGATCACCAGTCAGGAAAGTTGGTACAGATTTCTCAGATCTCACGCATGTAACTCGTCAATAATAATAAATAAGGAGAAACAAATAAAAAAATAAAGCAAATAATTCTGGGAAGAATGCAGCAGACAGAGACAGGTGCAACCAAAATTATGTAATATGAATTGTGACTACAGTCTTCTTTTGTTGCCTCTTGGCTATGTATTATTTACATTATATATTGCCGTTTCCAAATTTATAGGCAACAGTACAGACACAGATTGTTACACAAACAACAGCAGACTGCCTTCGTTTTAAGTCGCAAAATAAATCTGCCTGCTTGCCTACAAAATGTGCACATTAGTGGCCCGTTATTGACACCATTGTGTCAGCATGGGTTCCCCAGGATAGCTATTTATTTCAAAAGGGACGTGCTGAGAATACATGCAGTTTCATTGATTTTTAATTACAGAAAATGACATAACAGTGTTTATCGTAATTGAGAAATACGCTGATAAAATATGGGGCTTCAGGGTCTCACAGAGGTATTTGTGAAGGTTAAAGCCTTCTGGAATATTATTCCGTGTCGACTGGTGAACAGCTGACAATCAAGAAGTGTTCTTGGACTTCTCCACTCCGAAGAAGAAGGCACCGAAATCCTGCGAAATGTTGGTAGCTATTCCACAGCCGATATAACGTACTTACGCTGAAGACAAGAACCCACGTTAATAAAACTGTCTCCACCCCAAATTAATGTATGTTTTTTTTTAAAGTCTGGGGTGTATGGAGTGGAAAACGAAACAGAAAACAAAAGCACACGTAGAACTAAGGAAATGATAAAACAGAATCAGGATCGCAGTTAGGCAAGTGGCTTACTTAATGGTGCTTGACATGTATTTGAAGAAGTGAGCAGCTACTGGATGTCCGTGAGGAAGACAGATGATACTGTAAACTGGAGGAGGAAGCAATAGATCGTATTCAGTGGAGAACTCGCTTTGGACGAGGCTATGGACCTGTCTCAAGACACACGGCAGAATGAATGAATGAATGAGTAAATGAATGAATGAATGAATGCATGAATGAATCTATTCATCTCCTAACATGGAACCCTGTGACAGTCTCCCAGCATTTTTTCATTGTTACATGCGTACAAACGTCAGTATCTTTTAAGGTGGAAAACAAACCCAGGAGACATATTGTAGAAACCAATAAATATTTAAAAACTGTACAACTTTAAGTAATTCTGTTATACCATATTTCTTATAAATTTGAAGGTTCGACAAATGATTTGTTCACCTCCTTGGATATATATATGTAAATATATATATATATATATACATATATACACACACACATTATATATATATATATATATATGTGAGAGAGAGAGAGAGGGCTGGCCTCCTACACAATGGGTACAGCTGGTAAAGCGGCCCGTGGTAACATATGTAATTTTCTTCTCTACAGCATTAGAATACTCCAAATGTCATTCGTTTCACCTGCGGGGACTGGGGATATTAAATCTCATAAACAGTTAGCCCAGAACGTAACGTACACTACACGAAATTACATAAATAAGCTAAGCGAAACAGAATGTAAGAAACTCTTTTCAAATTTTAAGTCACATCCCACATTTAGAAAAAACAAACATATTCCGATTCATACAGGAGTGACAGGTTAGGGTGTGAGAACGAGTGGCACTTTGCAGGGTGCGGCTACCGGAATGTCATGAGTTTTCGTAGCCTACACAAAATAAACGAAGCTTTTCTGAGATGAAATTTCGATCCCCATTTCTATTCCATACATAAGGTATGTATTATTCTATAAGCCTACGTCTTCAGCATACGTAGGTTTAATTAAAGAATAACCAAGATGGAAAATGGAGAATTGTTGTAAAGAATTTACTTCAAGGCACATTGACATTACAACAAGTACTCTTCAAATTATGGGAATTACAAAGTATGTCACCACTATCAGTGTCAAAGCATAACATTCCATTAAACAATGCTGTAAATTCATGATTTCTACTTTGAAACATGTTCCAGGAAATGTTTTAGAACTATTTTCTTGGAGTATACATAAACCTACATTTTTAAGTCTATAAACGGTCAGATAAGTTTCCCGTATCGTTGATGCACATTCTATGACAACAAAACATGGCGTGGAGATGAAGTTCCACGAATTATAAGAAGTGGATTCAGACAGAGAGAGAGAGAGACTTGTGTGCAACTTTATCATCAACTATTAAACTTTCATTTCTATTGGATATGAGGCTGGCTGAATCCTAGAACCCGAGTGAATGTCATGATGGTGAAAAACAAGCCCTCAGTATTTTTATATGTCATCAGAAACATAGTTTATATCTACATAGTTTCTGTCTGAATATTATGACAGAAAATCGATAATTGAAACTGAAATTTAACGCTGTGGCCTCGAAATTATAAGCGGCAGAAGCAGTTCCTGTGCCAACATGTGCTTACATCGGTGATGCACATTAGTACTCCTACTGATTTTGAATTGTTAATAGTTAACCGACACAGAGTCCCCCATACAAGAATATTTAATGTGGGGGCATAGGGGAGAGTTATGATCTGTAACGAAACGCACTAAGTGGCAGAATCCATAATCGGGGTTCGTAATGTGATGTTGTGTTTATTATCATGCATAATGCAGCTGGACATGCAGCTGGATTCCAGATTCAGCATCCGGCGTTACAAAACTACAGCACGCGGCTCCGAGAGCAGCCATCAGCAATTTATATTCAGTGCAGTCGCAAACTTGTTTATGTCAGTTTCAATTTTTGTGTTTTTCATTCCAGAAAACTGCACAACAATGAAAGTTTACGCACTGTTCCTTACAACCAGGTAATACGGCAACTCTCATTGATGAGTCACGCCTAATTACATAAATACAAGCAGGAAGTAGCGATATTTATACCATTTCGCAAACGTAAATTTAAGCTATTAATAAATATAACACGAAATCTGTACTCGAATTGGATTTGCGGATAAATATATGTATCTCGTATACGTGATGACTACGATGACACATAGGTTTACGTTTTGGGAAAGGCGTTCAAATTGATACCAACTTAAACCCATTAACGTAGTTACACATCTCACTGTATGAGAAGCTTCGCATCATTCTACGGGCATGTAGAACAATCCACATTCTCAACTCCCCGCCTAACGTCCGACGTATTAGTAACAAACAGGTACCACGCAGCATAGACTGTTCCTGGGTCACATTGTCTTTCATCTCCCCCAAGGTTTCATTAAAAACGACGCTAGAAATCGTTTTCACGCGAGGTAGTAAAATTTCGAAATGCGACTTTTAGCTTAATCATGTCTGTCTGTCTCTCTGTCTGTCCTTCCGTACTCCGCATGGTACAACTCGGCTTCCAATGAACGGATCTTCATGAAACTTGCTATTCCAATATTTTTTTTCGAAATTCTGATGAGAAAATTCAAGTTTCATTAAATTCTGACAAGAATAACGGGTACTTAATAAGAACAACTAATTAAAATTCTGATAGTGTCTAAGTGAATTATTCTTATAATAGGAAAATTTAGAGAGAAACGATGTGGAGAAGTGTCCACAATAATAACACAATCCGTCAATACATAACACATTTATAGTAAAATGTAAAGGTAAAGTGATCCCGTTACAGGCCCGGTGTGGCCCAGAGGGTGGGTAGAGGTATAGCTCTACTCTTCCATGACCGCAGCACTAGAAGGCGGTGAGTGGCCAGCAGCACGCAACCGGCCGCACTTTACTCCCGGGAAAGACCCGGTACCCATTTTACAGGAGGCTGGGTGGGCCCCAGGACCGGTCTGGACGGACGGAAAATCTCGTCCCCACCGGGATTCGATCCAGGACCTCCAGCCCGTAGTCAGTCACTATACCGACTGAGCTACCCGGCCTACATATATTTATAATAGTAATTTAAAATCTACATATTTCGGCTGCGCGAGACGGCCATCACAAGACTTCACGTTTCAAAAATATGAAAAAGGAAACGTCTCGTGCAGCCGAAACATGTAGATTTTAAATAATAGTAATACATGTGTTGTGTATGGACGAACTGTTTTGATTATTACATATTGCATTAATGTAACGGGGATGAAGCACATTAAGGTTATAGATAAAATCAAAGCACACATTTTATGTTCAAAACTTGTTTCCAAAAATCGTGCCATTTATGAGTTAATATAGAAAAAATCTGTAGAGCCGGACAGGCCGGGCATGACAATATGGCGCATGCGCATTGCATGCTGGATACCGAAGACCACAAGCACACACTCAGAATATTTAATATTTAATTTTTTTCCACTACAATGTTTGCACGAAAACCCCTCAGTGTTACGTTATACGTACATTGTCTACGTGGTTAAGCCCTTCCTCTATCCAGGAAACATAATTCCTCCAGAACGGAACTTTCGTTATTCTGACTCTGTTTTAAACTCTCGCAGCACGCAAGCTACGTTCTAGAAGCACCACTTAGCTGTGACATTATTACTTTCCTGTTGCTGACACTGTACTAGTTTCAGCGTTTCTACGTAGATTACATGACACAGAGGACGCCGTGTATTAAATTTTAACTTGTTGATAGTTACAATACATTTATATCTGGTTTGTCCCAAATAATACCTTCAACACAAGTAAGTTCCTCCATTTCAGGAACATATAAAAATACGTACTATACTGTAAATAAGGATTTTACAATTCAAACACAAGGACTTCGAAATGTTTCGACCCTTTGTGAGTCATCCTCAGGAACTATACACCAGTATTTGTATAAAACACAATATTATAAATAAACAAAATAATTTAAAATTGTATTAAAATTATTACCTGTCTTGATGTTGGTATAATATTGTAATCATTCAAGTCTACGGAGCAGCTTGTGTACGTTCCAACTGTAGGTACCGTACATCAAGACAACCAACGGTTTTAATGCAATTTAACTTATTTTATGTATTTATAATCTATGTTTTATACAAATACTGATGTACACTCCCTGAGGATGACCCAAAAAGTGTCAGAAGGTGACGGATCAATAGTGCTTTAATCGAAAATTCTTTATATTATAATACAGTGCATTTGTTGGTTTTTTCCTTGAATTTTAACAACCAGTACACAGATATGAATACAGTAACACTTCCTACATTTTTAAGTACAATTCGGTATCACGTTACAAAGCCTCGCTTTCGATACGTGACAGTTTTCTCAAAAAAGTTATGGCATGAAGGCTTAAATATGAACAGCATTGGCAAGAAATAATAATCTGATTCATTCTCGGGTAATCAGATGTGTACAAAAGTAGTACTTTTCGACCACAATTTTTTTAATTGCTTCCGAGTTCCAATAGGTACAATGATACTGCTTTGTGTTACGTAACTGGGAATTTCTTTCTTCACCTCGCATGCACAGAACAGATATTTGATTAACTGTACTCAGGAATGCAGTTATAACGAATCCATAAGACTAAAAGAATAACAAATTATTCAATTTTTAACAAATGGTTTGAGCTATGTAGAGAGTAAAGATAAGTATAATTCGTAACAAACTAACAAAGACACATCATTAATTGCTATCATATGTTACTATTCAGCTATACGCTGAGGTCGCTTTTGTGACCATCAAGCATGTGTTGTACAAGAATTCAAAAGTATATAAAAATTATTTAATTACACACACCAACACATGCACACACACACACACACACACACACACATATATATATATATATATATATATATATATATATATATATATTTTAAGATAACTAAAATCTAATTTAAAACTTTTAAAACT
>Ga0131853_10009589_pt1 | contig 17712 bp, 12 predicted proteins | sample TergutLab28metaG_FD_92764 | JGI IMG/M metagenome (GOLD analysis project Ga0131853, IMG submission 92764) | Labiotermes labralis P1 segment gut microbial communities from Petit-Saut dam, French Guiana - Lab288 P1 (version 2) (version 2) | ecosystem: Host-associated > Arthropoda: Insects >... | reverse complement strand
CACACACACACACACATACACAAATTGCTAATGAATAACAGTGGCGATTTGGTTTTTATGGTCAAGGTGGATGAAAACTATTGCAAGTTACGGAAGAATGGTAGTTCAGATAGAATGAATTAGGTAAAAGAAATCTGCCTAACGGCTAGGAACGTTTGACGATTTGATGATGAGTGTCCGGGGGAGACAATAGACTGTGAATTTTAATGATGTTAGGAATAGACACATACCTGCAATTCGAAATGACCAGATAATCCGTACTGACACCACTGCAACGGAAAAAGAGCTTCACACAAACAAGAATGTTATATTTTTTATGCATTTATACAGAAAAACACGACACCTTTACCTTGTGAGCACTCTACAAAGCTGAAGCCTGCTACACGGATACCACCCCAACCCAGCCACACCGAAACTCCAACACACATCGAAACAAGAACACACGGCCAGTGTGGTGATACAATAGAAAAGTCGCAGGCTCCTGATGATGGATGCATTAATGTCCGAAACATGTTGAGCATAGAAGAAGTTAAATAAAGCATAATAAACAGTGACATCAAGTTGGTCTTATTCCTCAATTATATTTCATGTTTTTTCTTTAGATACGTATATTTTGTTGCTTCATATTTCTTCACGCTTTTACTTTTTTCTCTTCAAGTATTACTTGTGTATGTTGTATGTAGTTCTGCTGGTTTTGTAATTGGCCCTCGGGGTTTTGAGTCAGAACGTAAATAAACTTCAACTCTATTGAACTGAACTGAATAATCATCTTGGATATTGGAAAGAAATATTACGCCATTAAACGCTTTATTGTCCAACTAATGCACTCAAATATATAAAACCGTTAAATTGTTAAAAATCAATTGAACTTATACAAGCCGCTCCGACATGTTTTGGTTCACGCAGGAACCATCATCAGGGAGCTACAACCAGTGCTTAGCTAAAATTACAAGTCTTGTTCAACAGTGTGTGTCGGTACAGACGTTGTCAGTGTTGTGGCGGCAAATGCCGAAGGGAGACACGTGGACGTCACAATGATCTCAAAGCATAGTTTCTTTTCTCAAGCGGTAAGGCGAGCTAAACACTTCCTTCAAGTCTCGTTTCACTCTCACTATATTTCCAATAACCCTAAGCTTTCGCGCACTAAAAAAGTACCATGCATTCTGTAGGTGCCGGGTTCGAAATACGAGTATTATATCAGATGCTACCTAATTTCAATTACTAAATATTTCCTTCAATAAGCCACGAGCACTGCATTCAATATAATTATTTCTAAATTGATACAATAATATAAACAGCCAGCTAGATGCAACAATAACAAATTTTACTGATAATTACAATCAGCTCAAGCATCGTCGGTGCATTATACCACAAGCTGTAAACACAGTCTAGTGCTCCTGAGGATGGGCGAAATAATCGCCCAAACATGTTGAGCTGATTGTAATTATCAATAAAATTTGTTATTGTTGCATCTAGTTGGCTGTTTATATTATTGTACCAATGATGCACTTATCAATGACGCACGGTCATACAAACATCAAAAAATACTTATAAATTCTCCAGTCACAAACATTACATGTTACAAAAAATATATAGTTGAAAAATCGCTGATAAGACCAAACACTTATCATATGAGGACAGAGTCTACTACGTACGCATAGAATATTTTACACACAGGTCAATTTTCACACATCGCATCTTTGACACGCATGGTTCTTGACTACCTATGCAGCTGGCAGGTGGCCCTGTGTTTGAAGTTGTGCCATCCGAAGGATAAAGATGAAGCTTAATTCACTGCCTTGAAATAACACACGTCAGAGGTAAGGAGACGTCTGAAAGGCATATGGGAAAAGACGGAATGGAGTGTGGTATGACAGTAAGAAACCAATGTTTCTTTTTTCAAATTCGAAAAATATTCTGTGCTGGTATATCAATACTCTGGTAGTCTAGAAGCTCTGACTCATGGACAATAAAATCTAGATATTTTATTCCGACTTCCGTCTTTGCTTTTGACATTCCTACGAATACGGCAAGAGGATATAGCTCCATTACGCAATTAATGAACAGTCGTACGCCCACACAACGCTGCTTGGGAAATAAATCCTATATGTGTGTGTGTGTGGAGTGCCAAGCGGGTGCGTCACACCATTATGCCCCTTTGCGTAATACGGAAAATGTATTCAGAGGCATGGGACTCCGTGGCAACAACTGCTTCTACCGAAATAACCACAATAAAATGGAAATAATTCATCTCTCTTACAGTTAATACTGTGCAGAGAACAATTACTAACCGATGAACTTACGGCACTTTCGTTATATTGTCTGGTCACAATGTACCGTGTACATTGCTATTAGACATTTTATTTTAGTGCATTCTTTTTATTTATTTGAATTCTGCTTCTCAGTAAGGAGTCTGCTGTACTGAGAAGGCCAACTCAGTACACCGGACAAGTAAATTGCCGACAGCCTTCCTGCTTTATTCTATGTAATGTAGTGTAGTGTAGTGTAGTGTAGTCTAGTAGTACGTACTAACGTTTCGGATGAACCTACCACCAGCATCCTTATCTTGGACTCTGAAGGAGGCAGCAGGTTTTTCTGTAATATCTATACCAAACTAAACGGCGTCACGTCCAACAAGACATATTGCTAGTCACCGACGTGAAAATATCAGTAGTATGTTAGTGTTCGGAAGTAGCTGATGGTAACACAAGCTTATTAATGTCTGAATACTATGCAAAATATGACAGCGTTCTCTGCTTTTCGAAAGGGCTTTGCTTTTTGGAATGCTCCCATGCTTCGCCCTTTTGTCATTTAGAGCAACCTGTAGCTGAAGATGAGTACGAAGCAGACGTGGAATGAGTGTGAGAGGGGGCAACTCAATTACTCGGAAAAAAACTGTCCCATTACCACTTCGTTTACCACATGGATTTAATTGGGATCGAACCCGCGCCTCCGCGATGAGAGGCCAGCGAATAACAGCTTGAGCCATGGGAAGGCCTTAGACCGAATATCGGTTACATTACATGTAAACGTTCGGTTCGTTCTTCATAGGAAACACGTTACTTCTCGATCACAAAAACCAAACTGTTAGTGTTGTATAGGGAAATTATTGTATTATGTGCATTAAGAAGGAAAACATACAAATAAGTACGGTGTTGTACAACATGCAGTTATTTACAACTGAGCCGTAAGCCGCCAGGTGACAGTGAATTAGAAAACCGAGCAGCCATTTATTACTTTCAATATTGAGAGTAGGAAAATTTTACTTTCCTTTAACACATCTCGTACATGTTTTAAGGTTCATATTACAGTCTTTAAATTCAGCTACAAAATCTGGTAAAAGCCATGAAGTACTGTTCTTGTATGTCGTTATTCCAGTATTAACTGAAAGATTCCAATCACGGGGAAAAAATCATGTTAACCTTGTAAAGAGAGTATAACGACAGTCATGGACAGTTGCTTGATTGTCGACAGCACACACAGGTAAATACACCTGCTACTGCATTAGAACGTCGAAATGTTACGGTCGCAATATTACAGTGCTGACATCTTTTGACGCACTTCGAACCAACAAACATGACAGCATGTGCAAATGTTCCTATGGTGCACATGCTTTTGGGCTCAGAGGCAATTCTTGCGCCAACGGCTTTCCTGCAATACGCTAAATAGCAAAACTTCTTTAAAATAAAATCTGGATTAAACATAACAATGAGTACGACAGTTTCTCACACACAAACTATTCACAGTAAAAACTGTCTTAAAATTATTTATAAAAAACATAAACTGGCTAGCAGTTATAAAATTAAACCTCTGTTGAGAAGGATATTTGGAACTAGAATGGAGAACCTAATAAGAACGGAGAACAACTGCATGATATGGAATTCTGTGATTTTTGTTTGTATTAGTTTCAGGTGATCAGATGAAGGAAGATGAGGTGGGCAGGGCATGTAGCAAGCATGAGGGAGCAGCGAAATGCCAAGAGTCGTTTGGTGTGAAAACCGGAAAAAAAAAACATCTTGGAAAAACCATGCCTTAGATTTAAGGAAGTTACTATAATGGATCATGAAAAAATAGGAGGCTATATACTGGAATCGCCTGTCCCAGAAAAAAGACCAGTAGCTGGGCTGTTGTGAGAATGGTACTGAACTTTTGTATTCAACAAAGGCAGAGGAATCTCCGACTACCTTAATATCTGTTAGTTCCTCAACACATTTCTGCTCCAGGGAGTCTGTTTTACCTCTTTGCTAATATATTTTCAGTTATAATATTACTCAATCATGCTGTCTAAAGTATATCTAAGACGGAAAACTCTTTTCAAAATTGGAATCAATTAAGTCCTTTCAGATGATCAACAAGTACAGAATATTTTAATGGTCTAGTAAGGGGGCAAAAAATGTCAAAAGACAGAAAACAAGAAATAAAATTTAAAAAATAGAGGAAAATCAACCCTAATAGACTGTAACAGATACTGCATGTGGAGAGCAGAAAACTATGACAAATGATTTCAGCCACCGAGACCTAAACACAATAAGACGTATTTAATAGCGAAGAAATTCATAATGACGTATACTGGATGTTTGTTGTTACAGGTTACGCAAGAAAATATACGATATAAGCAAGTTCGCTGAACATCTTAAAGTATTTCGCGTTCCGAAGGAAAAAAAAAACAATGAACGACTTACTGGTGAAGACTGCAAAAGTTTATAACAATATTACTAGAAATTTTTGTGTTAACAAAATTAAAAGAAATGCCAGTGTAGTGCGTTGTAATATAACATTACAAAATAACAGTATAATTTTCACATAAATGAACTTATGAGTGCAGTCCGCGTTCTAACCAACAGAATTGTTAAGTTTCTCTTCCTTTAGTTATCACACATTTGCAACTGCAATTACACGATAAATAGGCCTATACGTTAGAAAATATGACGGATGTTTGGTACACGAAACTGTGTGCTTTATAAAGTCCGTCGTAATGGGTATAGCTACAAGGCTGCGGGCTGGACGGCCTGAGCTTCATACCCGGTAGAGGGAATAAAAGTTTCTCCAAATTATCCAGACCGGCTCCGAGGACCACCCAGCCTCCTATTCAACTGGTACCGGTTTCTGTCTCTGGGATAAAACGAACGAGGTGTGAACTGAACCCTCCATCCAGTGCCAACATAAAGAATGAGTGGAACTACACCTCTGTTTCCCCTATATGCCCCCATGGCGTGGACATAGACAAATTTTACCTTTAAATTTCACTCTTACAGGCACATATTATAAAGTAGGGTTATTCTTAGGTTCTATGCTTGCATTGGCAGGGAAAGAATAAGCAAAACGGTAGCCACCTTTCAAATAGCAGACATCTGAACCTCTGACCTTCTGAATAAGAAGTATTGTTGTTACATACTGCAGAACGTTTTTCGAAATGTTGATGTATAAATAATCACAGTAGCCAAAAAATGTAGCTTTGTGTTCAGTACACAACCCGCCCGATAAGAAACACACCGACACACACCGCACACACCGACACACACCGCACACACTAGATACTCTTGGATCTTACTTTAAATAGATGTTTGTATGCACACGTGGCATGCAATTATATAAAACCTTGAGCTCTTATATGCATCGTCACCTTACGTCAATTTTTAATTTAAAACAATTACAGTTCTAATATTTTAAAACTTCAATACAGCAATACCAAGAACGCTGTGTTGGTACTGGCATCCTTGAGTGGTTTGGATTCCCTGAAATTGTCGCCCCGGCGCTGATACATGTTGTTTGATTTATAGTCATTTTATGTGCATTCATTGGTTACTGTGATTACTTGTAAGATGTTGTATTCTTTCTTTTGGGTGATTCCCCGATGTATGAATTATATGTGCCGAAGTTTCGGAACACTCTATTCCGTCTTCATAGGTGGTATAAGCACGAAGAACAACAGGTTATTCTTCCTGCTTACACCACCTATGAACATGGAACTGAAAGAGTGTTCCGAAACGTCGGCACATAAAATTCATAAGCCGGGATATCACCCAAAAGAAAGAATACAATGTTCAGAACAACGCGAAATTTTGAACTGAAGAGTAATTGTAAAATAACGCACGGAGTATACGATATCAAACTTTGACGGGTATTGTAGATCTAGATAGGACAAAATGTTGTTATCAGATACAACATATAGCGCGAATAGTAGGCGGTACTGTAATGTGAAGACGTGCAGTTTGTTATACACCAAAGATATAAACAACATTGTACAGTGTAATGCACCGTGATGTATGTTGTAGAGTTAACTAGATTTCGCGAGGTTCCAGCGGTTTTCGGACCACCGGTTGATAATCATTCAGATTAGTTGCCGTCTGTCTAACTACGAAGTAGGTGGCGAGGTGATATCTGATTTGCATTGTCAGTAATGACCGTTACCATGGCAACCGTTTAATTAAAAGGGGGTCTACTGATTGGAACGTTTTTCGTTAAGTTTATTTGCTCCATTCCATGCAACAAACAACGGATTAAGAATAAGGGACCAGACTTCTCTCCGATCAGGGTGGACACAGTCTGACAGGCGATTGGAAAGGACGCGTCTTCTCAATTCAATATTATGTGTAACGTTATTTTGTATGTGACAACGTGTAATTTGTTACGGTAAGTACCGACGTTTCAAGGAACTTATAGTCAGCGTGTTCAGGGTCGAAAATATTTTCAGTTCTGTTTGATATATTACTTCATACATAATCAGATTTAGAAATCGCATTTTTTTACCATCACGCACATTTTACAGTAGCCAGATTAGTAGCGGCAGTACCTGAAACTAGGAATGCTTTACAATATTTGGTGGACGTCCAACACAATGCCATCTCAGTGGAAGAAAATGTTACCTGATAGTCAAAACCCGTCCATATTTTGTGAAACCAACATTTTCAAGACCGTTTTCACAAAATGAGAAAGCTGAACTATGTCCTGACGCAGACAGAATCAGTCTAAATTCTCTCATGCTATTTCTTCCGATCTATATTTCTGACATTTTTTTCTAGCTACAACTGAATCTTCTCAGATGTTTCTTCCTTTCAACGATTCCGACTTAAATTCTCTACGCTTTTCTAATCTCAACCAAGCGTCATAAATTCGCCAAACATCGCTTCTTCCTTAATTTTGTCACCTTAATAACATTTCCTTGCTGATCCTGGTGGCCATGGGGTCTAAAGCGTAGGTCTGCAGTCGCTGGACTTCTCAGCTCACGGGTTCGAATTCCGACGCGGCCACGAAAGTTTGTCACTTGTGTTCGTTGCGTGTTGTACAGTTGGCGGTCTCTGCGATGGGCTGGTTACTTGTTCAGAGGAGATCTACAGGGTGTGTCTGTGTGTGTCTAATTGCGTGTGATCTAGAAACCTCAACAATGAGGCGGTCTAGGCCGGGATAGGGCTATACAGACAAAAAAATTAATAAAGTGTGTAAATTATAAATTTTTTCATTACGTAATTTCTCCAGCCCCGCACTTCTACTTCCCTCTTTCTCTCTCGATGAAGACAGTCTCAGTGTATATCCTTTGTCTATCTTAGGACCAAGTTTCACTGCCATACAAAGGAGCAACGATGCTGCTAAAACAGGTATTGAATGTCCCAGAATTTTATCACATTCAAAACATTTGCGCCTTGCTTAACTGCAGTAACAAGCAGATAAATCTCATTACAGTAATGTCTGTGCGCCGCATCTCAAATAACAAATGTTTAATAACATTTATGAACTACTGTTTTGATTAATGAAGTACGGTTTTCTGGTATTAACGTGCTGTAAGTAAAGGATAGACGCATAAGTATTTTGTAATATTATTTTGTGAAACACTGTAAGTGGGATTTCACTTTTTAAAAAAAAAAATCCCCCCTCTCTATTTCACGGCTCCACAGCACTAGTGGGTCTGGGCCTTGTCTGTGAGGTTCCTAGTTCACACTCTCTTAGACACACCATATTCGGTATGACTTCTCCGGACGAGTTATCAGCCCGATGCACAGACCTCTACTTGCAATCACACAACACTCACAAGCGACAGACATACATGTACTCAGTGGGATTCAAACCCGCAATACCAGCAAGTGAGAGACCGCAGACTCACGTCCTATACTGTGCGGTCACTGAGATCGGCGTTTGGAAACTTATACCTGTATTAAACACGGTCTCAGTGAAATAATTTTACGTATATATGAAAAGCACAAACATACGTAAACTATTACAGGTTATATGCACACATAAGCCTTCCTACATGTTTCGGCGAGTGTTCGCCATCTTCAGGGAGATGGTGACGCAAAGAAATTCACACACAAATTAAACGTACAAATTACTATGTATCATCTCCTCCCTGAAAAAGGAAGACGCCCGCTGAAACGTGTAGGAGAGCTTACATGTACAAATAAACTAATACCTAACTACAGGCACAATGAACGGAATGGATAATATTAAACGGGTCTCAGGGAACTTCTCCTGTTTCAATAATTACCTTATATACGTAAATGTACTCTCTGCTCGTAGATCACATGCATGCCGGCAATGTTGACGGAACATTTTCTACACCCCTGTATCATCTGTCTGTGCCAAATATTAAGGGCCTTGGTCTGAACATGGTAAGTGATGTGCAGGGGAGGTGTAATTGGAAGGATGGCTGCCGGACTGAAGATTCTTATTGCAAGGACCCCCCCAGTATGGACAGCCTATAAAATTAGCTGCCATAGTACTTCAATTGTGACAGCAGGGGCAGAGTATGGGGCAGAGATTTCATTAGTACCGGTCCTTTGAGCACGGTAAGTGAGCCATTGAAGCCTGTTCTACCCAATTCCGCATCTTGATTAACATGGACGCTCAAATTAGGACAGTTGCAAGCTGCAAGGAAGAGCGATGCAAGTAACAGAAATAGTTGTGTAAGTTTCATATTTTTAGTCAATACAAAAAATTCTAAATTATGGCTCAATTCTTTACATTTATCAGTTTTTTGATTACTAAGAGTCAATACAGTCACTAGACTACGGAACTAAAGATTGAGAAATTGGGGTGCATTTTTGTAGAGGGCGAAGAGAATTTTCACTTCTCCAAAGGGTCCAGACAAGTTCTGGAAATCAGTCTTTCTGCCACGAATTGGATACCGGGAACTATTTCACCGCCAGTAAAGGAGTCGGGGCGTAAATTTCATCTCAGGCATTCATCTAATGTCGGTTAAGAACATGCGGAGCCATGCCTCCACTCCCCAGGCGCTACTTTGGCGTGCTGCTTAGGATTTTATTTCTACTAATAGCCCAGGAAATATTTAATTAATAGAAACAGACTTTTCCATTAAGCAATGATACAGTCAATTCTTATTCATATATTTAGCACTAAATTGTGTGAAACCATTACAGACAATTTTAACATTAGCAAGATATCGATGTGTTTGCCAATAGAATGTTAATTTAAGTAGGGTAGGTAGCAGATACCGGCAGGTGCTCTTTTCAGCGCCTGTACAGAAAAAACAAAGCAATCAAATCACTAATAATAATGCTCAGATTTCAAAAAGACCCCGAACCAAAGATACGACTGGTTAATACTTCTCCAAGTTTCAAAGAATCGTATTGCCTTTACCATAAAGTTAGAGCGGTCCAAGCAAAGTAAATATTTACCTGTAGACTCGCCATGACATTCCAGAAGACTTAAACTTTCAGCAACATCGCATTGAGAGGCCCAAATCTCAGATCCTGAACTACTTCCATCGATCTTCATACTTCACAACCAATTTTCTAGGATCCATGTTGTCACGTCATCTCCCAGTGGAAGTTTCCCAGGAGCTTCCAGCACCACAATTCTGCACGCATTTATCCGTCCCACCCCAATCACACGCCAGTTCGTCCAGTCTTTCAAACTGGTTACGTCACAAGTATAAAAGATTCTTCACGTTGCTGCAATGGCAAACGTGAAAAGGGTTGATAAATGTTAACAGTTGTCACTTTCTGTCCTCTGAGTTCTTCAACACGTCAAACGTGGCGTCTGAATTTTCCATTAAAAGTTGTTAAGCTGGTTCCATTCTCATTAAAATCCAATTTTTTTTTTCTATGGCGCTGCGGCCCAAAGCGGGCCATTGCCTCCTAATTCTTGAGGTTCCTACATCACACACTACGTCGCAACACAGTCGGTAGGACTCCTCTTGACGAGTAATCAGCTCGTCGCAGAGACATCTACTTGACGACAGACAACTCTCCCAACAGACAAACATCCATTGCCCCCGCGGTAAAAAAAAAACCAACAATGTCAGCAGGAGAGAGGTCGTAGACCGACGCCTTAGACCGCGCAGTCACTGGGACCGGCTACCCAGTAACTATAACGACTAATTGACAACTAAAATTTTACTTTATTAAATTTCCCAAAAAACAGCATACCATACAATGAGCCTCTTATACACGCTCCTCAAAGCAGTTAACAAAGCTTTTATTATTTTTGTCACGTTCTTCCGCCCGTCCGCTTGTAACAGATCGTCTTCCGTCGGAAGGATTCGCGTGAAGATTGAAACAGTGGCTTTTTATAGACGTTGGAACATACTGAAACTTTGGTTGAAATCGGACACAAGGAACAGAAATTTTGTTAGCATATAGTACTTGTACACCATCCAACACTACCTTTACTATTAATCAAATATTGTTCACATCAACTCCAGAGACACATGTTTCAACTGAGCCATATAATCGACATATATATATATGTATAAAGGTAAAGTGATCCCGTTACAGGCCCGATGTGGCCCAGAGGGTGGGTAGAGGAATAGCTCTACTCTTCCATGACCGCGGCACTAGAAGGGGGTGAGTGGTCAGCAGCACGCCCCGGCCGCACTTTAGTCCCGGGAAAGACCCAGTAACCATTTTACAGGAGGCTGGGTAGGCCCCAGGGCAGGTCTGGACGGGCGGAAAATCTCGTCCCCACCGGGTTCCTCCTCGGACCGTCCAGCCCGTAGTCAGTCGCTATACCGACTGAGCTACCCGGCCCACACACACACACACACACACACACACACACTCACACACACACATATATATATATATACACACAAAAGTTGTGTTTGGTGTGTGCTAGTAGGCCTGCTATTTGTGAATACTGGTAGTTCAGCGGGATGCCAACTTCGAACTTAAAACGGGCACTTTGTATGAAGACCTAAACGCATTTAAGACTACACACATTTGTTACAGAATTTGCCATTGATTTTCTGTTTACCGTATACGGACGAATTCTGTTATAACGTCACGAAAGTGTATCGTTATAAACTAATGCAGTTGTAATACAGGATTATAATATTAGGGTTAACAGTGAGAGATTTTTTGGTACAACAGAATACTGACGCTGTAAGACGAGGTGTCGCATAAACCGATGTCGTTATAACCGAGGTCGACTGTGTGTGTGTGTGTGTGTGTGTGTGTTTTTGTGTGCCTGTGTATATATATATTGGTTACACAAGGTTAACTTGTTACTACTTTTGCTGCGGTTACCTTTGTTATTATGTCATTATATTTCGTTCCACGGACGTTTCGTACCATGTTGAATATAATATCAAGAAATAAAAGATGAAATTGTCCCTGTTCACACCGTGAAGACATATAGGATCCTTCGGTGGAAGTAGAGTTCCACTCATTCTTAAATTCGTGACTAGATAGAGATGAAGTTGTTAACTTCACGTTCCGGCCGGTTTACCTCCCAAGAAAAGAGACTGTGACTCCCATTAATTGGAAGTTCTGTAGTTTCGATCTGCGGTCTGGACGCTTTCGAGAACAGAAAAATCTCTTCTGCCAGTACGTAATCGAACCCTGATTCATCGGTCGTCCAGCTAGCCACTATACCGACTCAGTTATTCCGTCTCCTATAATTTTAATCACAAATGCTATTTTAATCATAGGTTAATGTGAATATTCTCGTACTTAAATTCCTTAACATATTGAATTTTACGGAGAGAACGTTTCGTAGCAAGAGTCAACATAGCACAGCACAGCAGAGCACAGCAGAGCACAGCAGAGGTATTGCAGGCGGCTGTTCTGTTCTTACCCAGCCTCTGTCTCCTTTCACTCCCTCAACCTCTTCCCGTCATATTCTGATTATCTTATTCCCAGTTTGTGTAGGCCCGTGCGCATAACTTCTTCCATATTTAATCCGTGTCACATTCCATCTTTCAATTTGAACCTTTTTCGAACCAAGTGCGTTGTGAATTTTTTATTGCGCCTTTTAATTTTTAATATCAAATAACTTTCACCTTGGTACCACTTCCCAAAATATACTTTTTCCCTTTCTTTTATGATAATATTAAATTGAAATAATCAAAATTCCAAGTCATATACCTACATACTTGGTAATTGCTTGGAAGTAAACAGCTTTGTGACTTTGTATCTGTAACAGTTCAAGGATAAGCTTGTATATAAGAAGAATTATTGTCCGTAATTTAAATTTGATTCGAACCTTCTGCAGTTTATGTCTTCGCGCTTCCAATATGCTAGGCGGCGAAGGTTGGTAGCTGGTCACCGACTTTTCAGTACAATCCACTGGGTCCAATCTTCAACGAAAAGCATTCCAACTGCTTGATCATTGAATACGGGACCTACAGAATGTCCCGTAATGTCAGTAACCAGTAACATTCCAGAAGAGCGAATGCCTCATCTACACGACGGCGGAAGTCTGAAGCACCACTTTTGTACAGTAGCTTATCAGCTGCTGATATATCAATCTGTTGTGCTATTGGCCTCCTAGCTTAAATTTATTTGCAGAAATTGATACAATGATACAGTTGTATGAACTTGCGTCGTAGAATCTGTTGTAAGGATTATTTGGCGCGAATTCTAAATAATATAAAACGGGTTACTAAGGAGGCCTCTAAATAGACCGAATTAAAAATATCTTGCGAGAATGGGAGAATTTTCTTTGTTTAGTCCTTTAAACTCTAACAGTAAAATATATGTTGCTGCTTTAACATTATATGACTGTGAAATTTGTCTCCAAAATATATTTATTGATTTTGTACGATTCTCAGAACAAAAGGCGATTGTTTCTGAAAAAACTGACAACCAATCGGGCTTTGTAATGGAGACACAGAATATTTTTTAGGTCCGTATTTTGTTTTACATAATTCTGAAAGAAATTCGTGCTTCAAAATTTTGAACATAATCAGAAGCCACATGTCACGCTACACACGACACTGCTTTTGGTCTGTTCACTGTTGTATAAATTTTAATTTGGTTCTCGTGCAAGATCAGCTGTATACACTGACTCTCTTTCGACAGGCATCCTGATATCAACCGACGGACGTCATGAAATCTGAGGTTTTACAGCCATAGCAAGGAACACGTCAACTGCACAAAGTTTGGAAACCTTTTCCTGAGGCACAATGAATTTAGAATGGATTTGACACAGATGTCAACGAAGTACAAATCAAGGGTGCTCATAAAACAAGAGAGAAGGAGGCAGAAAACAGGAATAATATAATTGTCTCGCACCGGACGACAGTAAAAGCTGCAATAGGATACGGTCTCTCAACGGACAGTTTATTTTATAGAACTGATAGAACAAACACATTTGCAGCTGCTGTTCAATAATGTGTTAATTCAATAAACCGTGAGAATTCAAGTTGTTAACCAATTTATTTCAATACTGCACCTATCGATTACACTGGCAGACTGTGACAGTTGCGCGGATTCCGGATTCATCTCGGGCCAATACAGGGATGGCCTAGGATTAACATGAGGGAGGGTCTATACGTCCGGATGCAGAGGGAGGAGGTATGTCACGTGACAATCCTGATTGAGATTCCCAGCTTTGCGGAGAGTTTTTTTCGGTATTGTGCTACTCTGTGCATGTATTACAACACTAAAAACGGCTCTTTGCTAAATTTTAGTGTGTTACGACAAGGTTCATTGCGGATGTCCACTGACCACCCAAGAAAGCCCCGGTCTCGGCGTATGGTTCACGAGAAAAGAAGAAGTGGCCAAATTTATGAACAAGAGGGAATTTCGCCTGGCATTTCCTATAATATCAGTTCAAAAATATGTTGATTTACGTAAATTTGAGAAACAATCATTTAACTGGTACTGTGTTAAATGTTAAACGGAGTTTTAAAAAAAGCCGACTTTTGCGGATATTATTCACCGTTTGGAGGAAACCATCTGCAGATTAGCAGACACAGGAACCTGCGAGGGACATGTGATGAGACAACAGGACACCATTAAGTAAAATGATCCCTTTACAGGCCCGGTGTGGCCCAGAGGGTGGGTAGAAGTATAGCTCTATTCTTCCATGACCACGGTACTAGAAGGAGGTGAGTGCTCAGCAGCACGCACCGGCGGCACTTTACCCCCGGTAAAACCCCGGTACCCACTTTACAGGAGGCTGGGTGGACCCCAGGGTTAGTCTGGACGGGCGGAAAATCTCGTCCCCGCCGGGATTCGATCCCGAACCGTCCAGCCCGCTATACCTACTGAGCTACCCGACACACGGACACCGTTAAGTATCGGCCCTAATTTATCAACAAATAAGAGACCATGACAACGAAGTACACCAGGCATTTGCATCTTAACTGCATGCATTCCCAACCGTGGCGTCCCGTCGCAAAGTCACGTGTACTGAAGAAAGTGCGGTAGACCCTATATCACAGCGAAAAGTCTCGAGATGCTTCCATCTGTGCTAAAGAAAATCCACGTTTATTTGAAGGTGTCGGAAGTTCTTGGAATCTGAAACTCTACAGATTGTTTCTTCGTGGATTTTATGGGAGCAGAATTCTCCACACACCAATGATATCCATACATTCAAGTGGGTTTCCACTTCGTTTCACACCCAACACAAAACGATATACACTCGTTTTTCCCTCCAATTTATATAAATTACCTTCAGTTGGAGACGTTTTATTAAGTCGTATGGGAAGCTCTATTATTTCTCTATGCAAATAGCCCTTCTCTTGAACCCACACGACCATGAGAAGTGCCTAGGAATTGAATGGATATTTAACCATCACGAACATTGCCTCTAACATGCCAAAACGCAATACAAAGTCGTCGTTACTTTCTCAAACACGCCCACAATCGCATAAAATCAAGAAAGTGGATATTTCCGCAGAACTTGGAATCCCAGTCACGTTATGTCATGTGACGCTTCCTCTTCAACTGTCTCCCCAAGTCTGACCTACGCTTCATATTAGGCACAGGCCACATATGTACCATTATCAGGGCGACTATCTTCTATTGTCCTTTACATTCACACGAATAATTCATAACACAGCTCGATACCAAAGTAATGTCCCTTTCAATACATTCATATTCTGCATCAGTCATAACCTCATATCAGTGAATGATTTGCAGGCATATCCTGGGCATCACATCACCTGCATTCCTTACAAGTCCAACGTAAAAGGAGAAGGAGTGTTTTAATTGTAGCCGTTAGAACAACGTCTGGTAAACCTCTTTGTCCTGAACAAAGAGGAAATCATTACATGGAAAGACAAAACTTAAAATAAGGGGTAAGAAATAATTCGAATCTTTTTCACGTCTAAAAATTTCTTAAAGAGAATGGAGAAAGCCAGGCAAGTCTTGCCAGGGCATTCCAAAATATGAGACAGTGAAATAAAGAACAAAGTCTAAATGTTTTTAGAGATGTGGGGTCTTGTTTTTTTTGTACAGAACTCCCATTGTTTTGGAGCATTCCGCTGCCTTCATTTTTATGAGACTTGCATGTTTATGTTGCGAAAGTACAAAACAGATTCCTCCGAAAATTTGGCAGCTATCTACCAAAGTACAGGACACAACATACCAGAAAACTGTTACTTTGGTAGAGACCACAGATCCTCTGGTTTAGGTATAGAACTCACTGCAACCTCAAGCTAAAATAGGCTACAACTGTACTTCTATTACTCTAATAGAGGTATGAGTAAGATTAGGTAGCACCATAACAGGAAAAGGCAGCCAAATTAAAATAAACTATACGTCAATACAGCAAACAAAGGGACATGGTTTCGATTCTACCTCTCAGCAGGTAAATTAGCATTGATTTCCTTCTTGAATGACAAGATTTCCATCAGCGATTTGTCAAGAAATTTATATTTTCAAAGGTGTTGGAATATCAAATGGAGTGACATCGCGTAATTCTAGGTTTTCACAGCAGTGACGGCACAGATTACTGTCACGAGAAATGTTAAGTCCTGTAGCGTGGTAACAATATGCCAACACTTCGTAGGTACCAACAGTCTCCATTCTTAATGCGGAAATTTTCTTCTCTGAAGGCGACGATATCGAAATATTTCTATCAGGCTACACAGCGGCAAATATAATTCGTTGACGAAATTTAATCATAGATCTAAAACTGAAAAAAAACAAGTTCTTTACAAATAAAATAGTTTATATGTTTTTAACCTATTTCCATCCTTCTTAAAACAGTAGTTCCGTTTAATTAGTACCGGAGGAATATCAAACCACTTTCCTGAAACGTAGCTGCCTGATGCACAAACTAAACATTTACCTCTTTAAATTTCGTGTTTACTAAGACATTCATATATGGAAATATTTTTAATGCATGTGTACTTTCAGCCAGCCTTTTGATAGCAGAATGGTTTACAAACAAAAGGGCCTCCCAAAGAGAGGCTCGGAGATACAGCATCTCTTGCAGAGTTAGTGTTTTACAGTAATGAGTTTAACGGAGGGCAGTAAGCAGGGAGGAATTTTTAATCCGAATTAAATTTTTTACTCAAACGTTCTGCCTTTCACAAAATATTAGACCTTATTTCAGCAAGAACAAGTACCTAAACCTCATGGATTTTAACGTTTTTAGAACATGGAAATTTTATATCCTTTAATTTGGAAATTTATTCCTGGCTTAATAACAATTCTGAAATTTCACCAGGTGCTAAAGGAATTTTTTGGATAGTTGGCGTCTAAGAATTTCGACAACAGTCCCCCCCCCCCTTGCGTTTTTATGAAATTAAGCTAATTATACCTTCCGAACAACACTACTTCCAGAATCGATTTTATTATTGTTTGACAATAAGACATGTTTCGGCATATTTTCCTGCCATATTTATACCTCTATCGAAATTTCATGAGAGGAACTGTTAGAGAGAGGTCTCTACTTCGTATCTCATGCACACAGCATCCAAAAATAAAATAGTATTCTCAATAACGTAATAACGCAATGATTACTATTAGTTAAATCAAGAATGTTCACATAACATCTTTTTGCGCCCTGAAGATCCAAAAGAAGAATCTGCTTAATGTTGTGTAGGCAAGTGGTGGGTAAGGCTGGCGTAGCTGTGGCTAGCCACTATGTCGAACTTAGAGTTTAGAGTGAAGATTATAAATCCATAAAACACAACTCACTGCTGTATCTAGTACACATATGTTACAGCTCTCCTTCTAAACATCCCGTATCACTGCTTACGGGTTGTTGACCTTGCGGCTGTACACTCGGAAAATGCTGTCATATTAACATAATACTAGCATTATGCAACACAAACAGTTGTTAGTGTGCATTACGCCAGTTGTATCACATCCGGTGTCTTATCCTCTGTCTTTTTCTGCTAGCACTTAAAATCAGAGGTCTATTCCTGTTATCAGATTTAATCACAAATATTACATGTCATTTTCATTTTATTACCGTGCAATGTGATAACAATATTTATTAAAAACCAACTAATTGCACATACTTGTCAAACCATTTAAAACCACATTATTGGATTAAAATGGATTTAAAATATCTCCT
>Ga0131853_10009588_pt1 | contig 17713 bp, 15 predicted proteins | sample TergutLab28metaG_FD_92764 | JGI IMG/M metagenome (GOLD analysis project Ga0131853, IMG submission 92764) | Labiotermes labralis P1 segment gut microbial communities from Petit-Saut dam, French Guiana - Lab288 P1 (version 2) (version 2) | ecosystem: Host-associated > Arthropoda: Insects >... | reverse complement strand
TGGGCGTTCGACCCTGATCATGTCCTGCGGACATTGCCCGGGTGGGCGTTCGACCCTGATCATGTCCTGCGGACATTGCCCGGGTGGGCGTTCGACCAATTTGCGAAGCAAATGATGAGGGCCGTAGAGAGAAAAACCGTGTTTGGTGTTTTCGCAAGAGGTCTAACAATGCCAGCTTCTTTCTCATTTTCCATCTCCCCCCATAGTTCGACTTCTTTCTTGATATTAGTATACTACGTTTTATAGGCATACGCAATAATCATCTTAAAAATTCTATAAAAATATTGTAGGCGGGTTGATAGAGCGCGAGATAAATGTTATAATAAAGGTAACTTTCGAAAACCTTTGTTGAGCCGATTTTTGGAGGTTGCCTAAAATATTAATGCAAACCCCTTGTAGAGAGGAGAGCTGCAAATGAAGGCCGGGATGCGATTTTTTTCAATAATATTGGTGTTTCTTATATTTATTTTTATGCCGGCGGCAGTTGCTTATGCCGAAAACGGCATTATCGTCACCATACATGGGCAGCACGTTGAGTTTGAGGGCCAACAGCCCGTGATTGTGGATGATCGGACGCTTGTGCCCGTGCGCGGCGTATTTGAGCATTTGGGCTTTGAGGTGGACTGGCAGCCGGATGAGCAGCTCGTCATGCTGGAGAGCCCGAATTACACGATTTACATTAAAATCGGAAATGACATTTTCTTTACAAACGGCGTAGAGTATACGCTTGATACACCGGCGAAGATTATAAACGGGCGCACGATGGTCCCGATTCGCTTGATATTGGAGAGCGTTGGTCTGTATGTTGGCTGGAGCGCCGATTTGCAGACTGTTTTAATTGGTGATCCCCCTCGTGATTGGAGGTTTTGGCAGGCTGTTATTGAAAGCACCCAATCAGCCGCCGCTCTGCCGAATTATCGCCTCACAGAAAGTATGCGTCGCAGTTGGATTGATGAATTTCGGCTTCTTGGCGGGGCTAACGTCTTCGAGCTTGAAGTGATTCGCCTGATAAATCTGGAGCGCGCAGCTTACGAGCTGCCTGAGCTTTTGATTTGCGAGATACACATGATCGTCTCCAGATTCCATGCGCAAACTCTTGCAGATCTTGGCTTTATCGCAGGCGCGAACACAAGTATGCACGACTACGGCCCATACGGCGGTAGCTCCGAGCTGGCCAGGACATTTTACCTATTTGCCACGCGTCGAAACGGCCACATGGGAAGCCAATCGCCCGAGGAGCTTGTGAATTACTGGATGAGCTCATCGCCCCACAGAGCAGGTATTCTTGCCTCCGACAACGTTTCAATCGGCGTCGGTGCAGCCCTTGGCGGTGCGGATGACGTATTTTATTATATGACACTAAGTGCGAATGCGCCTGTTGAATCGCATTAGACTTCTTGCGAATTTTGCAGCCCCGGTTGCATGGCCGAGCAGGATGCAAAGCATCCGACCAGGCCCGGTTGCATGGCCGAGCAGGATGCTTTGCATCCGACCAGCCGGAGAGCGGCAGACGCATTCATGCGACACAGCGGAGCGGAGGAGATGCGGTTTTTGCAAATCCTGTCGAGAGTTCGTTCGCACTTTTTGCCTTGCAAAAAGCCGGAAGAGCTGGTTTTTCAGCGCAGCTGAAAAATGCAAGGGAGAGAGCAACCGCGTTTGGTGTTTTCGCAAGAAGTCTAATAATCCGGAGGTGAGAAATGCTAATCGTCAAAAAATTCGGCGGAAGTTCGTTGGCCACCAATGAGCTTATCGCAAATGCGGCACGGATAATTGTGGATACGCATAAACAGGGGCATCAGGTAATTTGCACACTGTCCGCCCGAGGGGATGAAACAGACGAGCTGATGGCTTTGGCAGACTCCGTCAACCCCAAAGCAAGTATGCGCGAGCGCGACATGCTTTTGGCCACGGGCGAGCAAGTGAGCATAGCCCTTGTCGCTATGGCTATCGAGCAGCTGGGGGCACCTGTGGTATCACTTACGGCGCAGCAGGCGGGCATCGCCTCAACACGCTCGCACTCCAACGCCCGCGTCAAAAATATCAATAAAACACGAATCGAATCAGAGCTGGAGCGCGGCAAAATCGTGCTGGTGGCAGGCTTTCAGGGCATCAATCGCTTTGAAGACATAACGACGCTCGGTCGTGGATCGGGGGATGTTACGGCAGTAGCTTTGGCGGCCGCCTTTAATGCCGAGCAGTGCCGCAAATACACCGATTCCGACGGTATTTATACCGCGGACCCACGCATCGTCGAAAACGCCCGCAAACTTGCGGAGATAGGCTACGAAGAAATGATAGAAATGGCGGCTCTGGGCGCAAACGTGCTCGCTGTGCGGGCTGTGTCACTGGCAAAAAAGCATGGGGTGCGGATAGTTGTGTTGTCCAGCACATTAGATACACCCGGCACGACAGTCAAGGAGGGATGTAAAATGGAGGGCTTAAAAGTCAGCGGCGTCACCGTTGATAAAAAAATAGCAAGAATCTCGCTTGATGGCATTACAAACGCGCCGGGAGTGTGGTTTAAGATATTCTCGGTGCTTAATCGTCGCAGTGTGGGCGCGGATATGGTGAGCCAGTCCATCAGCCGCGACGGTATCAAAGATATATCTTTCACCGTAAACGCGGCGGAGCAAAACGCCGCCCTTGATGTGCTGAACGAAAACAAAAGCCGCATAGGCTTTGAAGCCCTGCGGCATGAGGGGGCAATTGCGAAGCTATCCGTAATCAGCGCGGGCGCTGCGACTAACCCCGATATTCCGTCAAAAATGTTTGAGGCTCTGTTTGATTCCGGCATCAACATCCAAATGATTTCGACATCGGAAGTGCGCACATCCGTGCTGGTGAGCTTGGATGATGCAGACAGAGCGGCGAAGGCCGTGCATCAGCGGTTTATTGATGAGGGGTATATGTGATTATTGGTTATTAACAAAAAACACGCCTCGTTAGCAAATGCGGCGTGTTTTTACTATTGCGAATTGCTGCTTTGATATGGTATGATATGGATGGAAGGATTTGCAGTTGCAAGTGGCAATAGGCAGCTTAAATTGCCGTGGCGGCTTGTTTTCGCTCCAACGTCACAAGACGGGGGAGGTGATGCCTGTAGCAACTTAACTTTCTGTAGCCCCTTTGACATCGCCGATATTGCGGTGAACCGTTTGCAACATCGGCTCGCAAACGGACAACAGAAACTAAAGTTGCCGAAATGGTTACATTTACATACTATGAATTTTTATCGTTATTAAACGGGTTGGCTTTAGTCTTGCTCGCGGCGATATCAATTGTTGTAATACTGGTAACTAATTCTGCACCGCACAAGCGCGGCGGCCCTCCGGGCCGGTTTTGCGGAGCAAAACTGCGGGCTGAATAGAAAATAACCGCTCACCTTTATCATCACACCACGCGAGCGGTTATCTTCTAGTGACAGCTAGAATCTAATTGCGAGAACCAACCGTCATACTTCGACAGCAGCTCAGGTCAATCCCATGGGAGTGGCGGCAACCACTCCCATGTACCCCTATTATACACCTTATTACGGTACATTGCAATAGCAAAATCAAATCAAAATCTTTTTTGGAACGAGGAGGCGTAAATATGAAAGTTTTCGCAGTAAACTCAAGCCCGCGTCACGAGGGCAACACATTTGGCATGTTATCAACCGTGCTGGAAGTATGCAGCCAAGCCGGCTTTGAGACAGAGCTATTCCAAGCCGGCGGGCGCGTAGTGCGCGGCTGCACGGGATGCACCCATTGCGGGACGCATAAAGGCAGCTGCAAGATTGACGATTGGATGAACGAGGTATACGAAAAAATGAAGGCCGCCGATGCCATTATTTTAGGCTCGCCCACCTATTTCTCCGACCTCACGCCCGAGCTGAAAGCCGTGATTGACCGCTGCGGCTACATCAACCGCCGCGACGGCAACGCGTTTTCGCGCAAAGTGGGCGCGGGCGTATCTGCTGTGCGGCGCGCAGGCGGGATACACACGCTTGATTCCATCCAGCATTTCTTTATGATCAGCGATATGATCACCCCCGGCTCAAGCTATTGGAACATGAGCCTCTCCCGCGCCATTGATGATTATGATAAAGACATCGAGGGCGTCAAAACAATGCAGCGGCTGGGCGAGAATATTGTCTGGCTTTTGCAAAAGATTCATGCATAAGCGGTAATAAAAGAAATTACCCCCATCTCCTGACGACCACAGGTGATGGGGGATGGTGCTGATTATGAATATTCATCTACGCATAAGCAACCGCGTTAATGCCAAGCATCATCACAAGCATTAAGACAAAAGCGATAAGTCTCCTTTCATCATTTCTTCTTGGACTTTGCATATAATTCTTATAAGTTCCCTGGGTATTGTATCTTCATGTATATGAACAAGCGACCAGCGTTTATCTATATTTGCAAAATGCCTTAAGCCTCAAACAGCATTAAATAGTGTTCATTTTCTTCGTAGAACTCTGCCCCTTCTGTTGTCACTTCCGTAGCTGTTTTATAGGCTTTTTGGGCTATGTAGCAACGAGCTTTTTCATACAGAGCTTCAAGATAATTTCTGCTTCCTTTTTCGAGATGTTCAAGTGTTTTGTCAGGGTAAGTAAGAGCTGCGCTATAGTCTTTAGCCCTGCGATATAAATATCCAAAACTAATCATGATGACTCCAATAAACCCTGTATTGCTAGCTTTTAATGCGTTTGCATGATATCTTTCCAGATGCTCTTTGCTTCTTTAAATCTGTTCATCCGTGTAAGGCTTATAGCAAAACTGTTATCAATCATCAAGCTCGCTCTATCTGTGCCGTCACCCGTATATAGCTTTTTGACTTTTTCTAAGCAAGCCCAAGTCTTTCATAGCATCCCACTATATTTATGTGAAGCTAAAGTCCTTCATCTCGCCTTTTTCAATTTCAGCAGCTTTAAGATAGGATTTCAAAGCGCTTTCGATATCCTTGTCTCGAAAATATGCTGAACCCCCGACAAAGCAATAATAGTAATAGACCGCTTTGTTTGATTCGTCTATTTCCAAAGATTTCAGCGTATTTTTGACAGCCTTTGTGCCTCCTTTAAGCTCATATGATCCGCAACCAAACAGCTTAAAGAGCGCGATCAATTCCGTTTCAAAAGGCAGCTTTAAAATAACAGATAGCTCATCGCGCAATCGATCCGATTCTTCGATATGGCGGTTTTTGGTTATATCGAGCCAGCGATAAAGGCTATCTTTAAAGCCCTGCCGCTCGTTATCATGTAGCGGCGCACCTACTATACCCAAATATTCCTTCGCCTTTATAAGCGCATCCGGCATATACGTTGTAATGCTTTTTTCATCCTCAATTGCAGCGATAAGCGTGCGAGAAACGAGGAGAGCTTTTGCGATGTCGGCCTAGGTTTTGTCTTGCTCATTACGTATTATTTTGAGAATGATTTTGTGCTTGCCTTGTGCTATTGATATAATATAATATATCTATAAATAATAAATATAAGGAGTCATTGCCATGTTGATAAAACCGTCTACTGCCCTTCGTAATGAATATAATGCTATCTCAGAGCTATGCAAGGAAGGGTGGGAGCCGGATTACTTGCGTCCTATTTTTTACATGCAGGCAATAATTACCGCCCTCTACTAAGCGCTTTCCCAGCAGCGATATCTGCATGCACGCCATTTTCATCGGTAAGCACACCGTTTACTACAGCTACATTTAGGCTTTCTGCCAAAAAATCTTCTATGGGATAATCTGCGATAATTATTAAATCGCCGTTTTCAAGATGAATATTTGCACTTTCAAAAACCCATCCTGCGTTTAATGGAACGTGTAGCGTAACAAGCCCATCATAAGCTGAAAAATTATCCCAAATATATACACGATTAGCACCGATAAGAGTATGTGCGGTAGTAAAATCGCTACTCTCAACAACAACGCTAGTTGGGGTATTAGGTCTGTGGAAACCCCAAAAAGTTCTATCCATGTCAAGCGGTACAATTTTAAGGTTAGCATTTAGTAAGTATATTTCAAGATCCGCTACTCTGCTATCCCAGCCACCATTAAAGTTGATGCTGATGATGTCTGAATTTGCATTTGAGTAAGGAAATCTATGCGGGAATGTTTCGCGCATTGTATTGCCGGCTTGTCTTAATTCTGCAAAGCCAGTGGTAGTATCTTGCGGTCTTGGAGTTGGTGTAGGGAGAGGTGTAAGTGATGGCGTTGGCCTTTCTGTTCTTCTCATATTCGGGCTAAAACGTATAACTTCATCATCATTTATTCTCACTACATCTCCGCTTATCGTATTTATGGTGATGTTTTCAGCCAAAAAATTCTTAAAAATATCAGCCATCTCAACATTACCGTTCTCAACAATTATGTTAATGCTGTCAAAAAGCCAAGCGTCACTTTTTGGCACAGATATAGTCAGCATCGAATCTTGGTTCAAATCACGAGGACTATCAATTATATATACTGTACTGTTGCTTGGCGAAGGAATATAGCCATGTGCGCCAATTCGTCCAGTAATAAGAAACGCTCGATTTTCTTCAATTACAGAGTGGCTCGCAAAAAAATCAGCCATATCATCTTCATTTATAGCGAATCTGATACTGCTATTTACAAGGTGAATTTCCAGATTGTCGAATCCGTTTACATTAAACATCGACCAAGAACCCATCGTTACAAACCTACCGTCAAAATCAGACTCGGAGTGTAAAAACCTTTCTTGTAATTCATTATTGCTATGCCATCTTTGATTACCGAATATGCCGAAGTGATTAACCCAAGCGTGATAATCTTGGCTTCCATCACTAAAATCGGCTACATTTTCTTGTGTTTCAGCCGCTAAAACTTCTGCATTAAAGTTAAAACTATTACTAATAACAGCACCAAAAGCCATCACTACGGCAAGCGATACAGCAATAATAATGCTTCTTTTTTTCGTGATTTTCATGTACAAAATCCCCCTTGAAATAGGTTGTTGATTGCCCACGGATTTATAACAACCCTAATCATAGCTCTTCATTATAATCTTAGGATTGCCCGGCTCCCCTTTCACAACATCGTAATCCTTTAATTCCACATTCTTATCCAAAATAGCATTCTCAACAACACAGCCCTCCCCAATCTTGCAGCCTTCCATCAAAACGGAGCCACTCACATGCGCGCCTTCCTTGATATGCACGCTTCTGAAAAGCACGCTGTTTTGCACGTCACCGTCTATGATAGAGCCGCCACCGATCAGGCAGTTGCGCACATTGGCTTTGATATTGTATTTTGCGGGCGGCTCGTCTTTGTTTTTGGTGGCAATATACGGCTCTTGTTTGAAGAATGCTTCGCGTACATCCGGCCGCAAAAAGTCCATATTAATGTTATAGTAGGAATCTATCGAGTTTATCGTAGCCCAATAGCCGCCGTAGAGATAGCCGTAGGTGTTCATCTGCTTGCGGCGGCGCACCAGCACATCTCGCACGAAGTTGTAATGCCCTTCTTTGTTAGCCTCTTCAAGCATTTCTATCAGGCGCTCCCGCTCCACTACGTAAATGCCCAGCGATATTATGCTACTTTCGGCCTCCAGCGGCTTTTCCTCAAAACCAACAATACGCCGCTCGTCATCCATGTTGACAACGCCAAAATTACGCACATCCATGCCCGTCAAATCTTTGCAGGCGATTGTAATTTCAGCTCCTTTTTCTTTGTGAAAGTCAATCAGAGCGTTGTAATCCATTTTATAAACACCGTCGCCCGAGGTGATGATGGCATACTGCTCTTTACTTCGGCGCAAAAACGTCAAATTTTGGTACATAGAATCGGCCGTGCCGCGAAACCATTGATCGCTGTTTTTTGTCTTAAACGGCGTAAACACGAACATGCCGCCGCTCTTATCGCCAAAATCCCACCATTTCGAGCTGGAGAGATGGTCATGCAAGGAGCGTGAGTTGTATTGCGTGATTACGGCCACTTTTTTGATGCCGGAGTTTGTCATGTTGCTGAGCGTAAAATCTATGGCTCGATAGCAGCCGCCCACAGGCATGGCAGAGGATGCCCGCTCGTCTGTCAGCTTGCCCAGCCTGTCATTTTCCCCGCCTGCGAGGATTATCCCTACTGCTCTCATAGCGTCACCTCCTCATCCAAATCAATGGTGTAGCCCGATTGCAGATGCCCATCTACGTAATACTCAGGGGCTGTGCGCCCGTAAACCACGCAGTTTTTGCCAATCACAACACCATCGGGCACAGTGGATGATTCACCGATTACTGTTATTCCCGTATCATAAATCGAGGGCTTTAAATGGTTTGGCACATCGTCGCCGTCACCTATTCTGCAGTTGCTGCCGATTGTGCTGTTCTCGTCAATGATGCAGCGTTTGATGAAAGTGCCGTCGCCAATGGCGCAGTTACTCATGATGATGGAGTCTTCAATATAAGCCCCGGCCCCTATGCGCACATCGGGGCCAAGCACAGAATTTATTACGTTGCCGAGCACCTCGCAGCCCTCGGAAAGAAGGCTCGTCTGCACAACGGCATCCGGCCCTGTGAACTGCGGCGGCTGATGATCTGCCGATGTGTAGATTTTCTCAAAATCCTCGTAGAGATTAAATACGGGTACGGTTTTAATGAGCTCCATATTGGCTTCCCAATACGACTCAATCGTGCCGACATCCCTCCAGTACCCCTCAAAGCGGTAAGCATATAAATCCTTGCCGCCATCCAAAAACATAGGGATAATGTGCTTGCCAAAGTCGGAATCATTATGCTGTTTGTGCGCCTCAATCAAGGCCGCTTTAAGTTTGGGCCAATCAAAAATATAAATCCCCATGGATGCCAGATTGCTCTTGGGATGCGCGGGCTTTTCTTCAAACTCGTAAATCCTGTCAAACTCATCAGCATTCATGATGCCAAGGCGGCTCGCCTCTTCTATGGGGACTTCAAGCACCGCAATCGTAGCGTCAGCTTGATTTTTCTTATGGAATTCCAGCATTTTGGCATAGTTCATTTTGTAAATATGGTCACCGCCGATGATTAGTATATAGGCGGGGTTGTAATCATCAATAAAATTCATGTTTTGGTAGATTGCGTCTGCCGTGCCCATGTACCACTCGCCGCGCGCGCCATCCTTAACATACGGGGCAAGGATGGTAACGCCGCCGCTTCTGCGATCCAGATCCCAGGGCGTGCCTATGCCGATATGGCGATTTAGCGTTAGCGGCTGATATTGCGTAAGCACGCCAACCGTATCCAGCCCCGAATTAACGCAATTGCTCATAGGAAAGTCAATCAGGCGGTATCTGCCGCCAAAGGCTACGGCGGGCTTGGCCTTATTTTTGGTAAGCACCCCCAAGCGGCTGCCCTGGCCGCCTGCAAGCAACATGGCAATCATCTCTTTTTTGCGCATTTTCCCCAACCTCCTTTGATGTCGATAGCTTATTTTGCATCACAACTAACAAATCTATTGCGTCGCGGGACGTTTTATGTTATAAATATTGTAGCATATTTTGACAGGGTTGTATATACGAAAATTTTATGGAATAATATTAATATGTTGTCATTAACTCCGGAAAGGACATAATCCATGATTAAAAACTACAAATCAATCCACTTCATAGGCATAGGCGGCGTCAGCATGAGCGCGCTCGCCCGTTTTTTTGCGCAGTCCGCAGTTTCTGTCAGCGGATCGGACAGGGAAGAATCCACAGCGACGATTGCCTTACAAAACCAGGGAATACATGTTACGATTGGGCATGATGCACGCAATATTCCGGCGGGCTGTGAATTGGTGGTGTATAACGCCGCAATTGGGGATACTAATCCCGAAATCACCGAGGCACGCCGCTTGAGCATCCCTCTGATGGACAGGGCAGCCCTTCTTGGCCTGGCTATGCAAAGCTACGATTGCCCCATCTGTATTGCGGGCACTCACGGCAAAACTACAACCACATCCATGCTCGCCGAAATATTCATAGATGCAAGCGCCAATCCGACAGTCATGAACGGCGGTATTCTGCCCAAAATCGGCTCAACTTTACACCACGGCGCGCCGCCGTATTTTATAGCCGAATCTTGTGAGTATCACGACAGCTTTCTGCGGTTACATCCAAAAATCGGCATAATCCTCAATATGGATTGGGATCATTCCGATTATTTCAAGGATTATAATCATATGTTTGCATCTTTTAGGAGGTTTGCTGAGCTTGTCCCTGATGATGGGTTGTTGATTGTGAATAACTCGTTAGCGCTTGTCGGCGATATCACTGACGGGCTTACTTGCAAGATAATCACAATCGGGCACGGCGCAGATTTTGACGGCGTGCATCCTCAGGTATACGGCGAAATGCGCAGCAAATTCACGCTCATTGGCCCCGGAGAGTTTAACGGCGAGGTTGACATGGGCGTAATCGGGCGGCACAATATGGAAAACGCGCTTGCCGCCATTGCCGCAGCCTCCTTTTGCGGGCTGAGCTTTGATGATGTTAAGCGCGGCTTAGCGGGTTTTACGGGCGTCAACCGTCGGCTTCAGAGGCTTGGCGAGTTTAAGGGCGCTAAGGTAGTTGACGACTACGCTCATCACCCCGCCGAAATCGCCGCCACGCTGGATGCAGTTAAAAATCTGGGCTACACCCGCATCATCCCGATTTTCCAGCCGCATACGCACACTCGCACCAAAGAATTTCTGGAAGATTTTGCCGCAAGCCTTGCCGCCGCAGATTTGCCTATAATTTTGGATATCTACAGCCCCGCAGGGCGCGAAGAGCCCGATTGCGATATCCACTCTAAAGACCTGGCTGATATTATAGAAAAGAAAGGCCGCAAGTGCGCATATTTCAGCACTTTTGACGAGGCCATGGAATATCTTGCTCAAATAGTTACCCACAATGATTTGTTGATAACTATGGGTGCGGGGGATGTTTTTCGGCTGGGCCAGGCCCTCGTTACTCCCTAAAATCATGGGTTATCCACATTATCCACATGGTTTTCCACAGTTATTCACCGTTTTTCACAATAGGCATGTCCAAAAGGAGAGTCGCACAAATGAACAAAAACTACAAGCTGATAAACGACCAGCCGCTCGCAAGCATCAAATCCCACGGCTATATCTACGAGCACGTTTCAGGTGCAAAAATCCTCTATCTAAAGAGCGATGATGATAACAAGATATTCTCTGCCGCATTCAAAACCCCGCCCGAAGATGACGCGGGGCTGCCGCATATACTTGAGCATTGCGTGCTAAACGGCAGCAAAAAGTATCCAATTAAAGACCCGTTTAACGAGCTTGCGAAAAGCTCGCTGTACACCTTCCTTAACGCCATGACATATCCGGATAAGACGATTTATCCCATCGGCAGCTGCAATGACAAAGATTTCCTCAATCTGATGGATGTCTATTTGGATGCGGTGTTTTTCCCCGCGATTCACGACCGGGATGAGACATTCCTCCAGGAAGGCTGGCACTATCAACTTGAATCACCCGAAGATGAGCTGAAATACAACGGCATTGTGTACAACGAAATGAAAGGCGCTTATTCCGACCCTTATGACCTGCTTGAGACAGCCTCCTCAAAGGCCCTCTTCCCCGACACATGCTATGCCCGCGAGGCCGGGGGCAACCCCGAAGCCATTCCTCATCTTACGTACGAGCAGCTCAAGAGCTTCCATAAAAAATACTACCATCCCGAAAACGCGCTGATTTTCTTTTATGGCAACATGGATATCGAGGACTGCTTTGAGCATTTGGACCGGGAATATTTAAGCAAGTTTGAAAAGACCGGGCAGGAAGTTAAGATTGAGGCACAGAAGCCTTTTAGCGCGCCCGTCGATGTTACGGGTGAGTATTCCATCGCCGACGAGGAGCTGCTTGGCAAAAATTACCTCTCCGCCGCATGGGTGCTGCCGGAGGATATGTCTGTGCAGGAGATTACGGGCTTTAAAGTGCTACAATACATCTTGATGGCCACGCCCGCCTCCCCGCTTTACAAGGCTTTGGTCGAATCCGGCATAGGCGAGGACATCAACGGCGGCTATGGCGCGGATGCCGTGCAGGGCGAGTGGGGTGTGACTGTCAAAAATGCTTCGGTCACAGCAGGCGAGCTTGGGCAGCTTATTTGCCAATCTCTTGAGGATATCGTCAAAAACGGGCTGGATAAGAATTTCGTATCGGCGTGCTTGAATTTTATTGAATTTCAGGCACGCGAGGAAGATTATGGCCATCGCCCCAAGGGGCTTGTGTATAATCTGTCGGCTCTGGGCAGCTGGCTTTACGATAAATGCCCGTTTGAGCGGCTCGACGGCCTAAGGCACCTTATGGACATTCGCCGGGAATGTATTGATGGCCGCTATCTGGAAGGGCTCATCACGAAATATTTACTGGCCAATAATCATCGCGCATACGTCACGCTCACGCCTGTGCTGGATTTGGACGGCAAAATGGAAGATGCAGTTGCCGCAAGGCTTTCTAAAATCAAGGCAGGCATGAGCGAGGCCGAAATTGAAGCCATTATAGACGATTACAAACGTCTGCGCAACTTCCAAGAAGCCGAAGATTCCGAGGAAGCAACGCTTTGCATCCCGCTTTTAAAAATTTCGGACGTCAAAAAAGAAGCTGCCAAATTTCCGCTCACCGACAAGGGCGGCCAAGTGCTGCACAGCCCTCAAGAGACCAACGGCATCCTATATTCCACTATGTTTTTTGACACAAAGAGCGTGGCGCTTGAGCATCTGCCGCTTATCCGCATCCTCCAATACATCATCTCAAAAACCGCCACGCAAAAATACAGCAATCAAGAGCTGACAGAAGAGATTAAAGGCAATCTGGGCGGATTAAATTTCGCCTTTGATATGATCACCAAAGACGCGGAGCATTTTATGCCTTATGCCGTCGTGTCCGCAAAGGCTTTAGCCAAGAATGCAGGCAAGATTTTTGAAATAATAGCAGAGATTATTTACGGATCGCTGTTTGATGACAAATCATTAATCAAAAATTATGTGCTGGAGCTAAAAGCAGGCTGCGACAACGCTTTCATCACCAGCGGCAACACTATCGCCACAAGGCGCGCAGCCGCTTACTTCTCAAAAGGCGCGGCATACGGAGACGCGGCGGGCGGCGTTGGCTTTTATGACTATCTCTGCGCTTTGCTCGATAATTTTGACAGCCGCTTTGAGGCTTTGGGCGCAGAGCTTAAGAGCGTTGCCAATGCTATCTACAACAGGGATAACGTCATTTACAGCATCACCTGCAATGACGAGCTTTTTGAAGCCTACGAGCCGCACAGAGCGGCTTTCCATAAAGCCCTTAACAGCTCCAAAGCCATTGACGCAGCCAAACCCGCTTTGGCAAAAGGCCCGGAGGCCTTTATCGCGGCGAGCAAGGTGCAATACGTGGTGCAAGCCGCCTATTATGCCGGCATGGCGGAGTATTCGGGCGCAATGCGTGTGCTTGCCTCGATTTTAGATAACTACCTATACAGCGAAATCCGCGTAAAAGGCGGGGCTTACGGCTACAACGCCTCATTCACCCGCGAAGGCGGCATGTATTTCGGCACTTATCGTGACCCGCATTTGGAAAACTCCCTGGATGTTTTCAAAAACACCGCCAAATTCACGGCGGATCTGGATATTTCCGAAAGAGAGCTGCATAAGTTCATCCTGGGTACAATCCGCCCCACAGAACGTCCGTTGACACCCGCCGCCAAAGGCATGGTAGCCGCTGTGAACCACATCTCCGGCATTACAGATGAAGCGCGGCAAAAAGAGCGCTATGAGGTGCTGGCTGCCAATGTGGCGCAGCTTCGCGAGTTTGCGGGGCTGGTTGAGAAATGTTTGGAGCAGGGGCATGTTTGTGTGGTTGGCAGCGAAGCCGCTATTAGTAAGAATGAGGGGATTTTTGATAGTGTTCGTAAGGTGTGATGTTTCTGCAAAAACTTAACCCTATGCGGGCGGCCCGGTCGCCCGTTTTTGGGTTTGTCATCAGTCTGAGGCTTCGCAATATGCGCGAAGCCTGTTGAATATTCAACCATTTTTGATTGTTTTGTAAAAACACCTTGCAATTGGCATTTGGTTGATGTATAATTTAGGTAAATAATGGTTGGGGTTTTACGGTAATGGGGGCAAGCGTATGGAATACGGCAAAAATTTAACACCCGAAGAAAAAATCAAGATAATCCGTGAGGCTAAAAATATTCGGCAGATTGATTTAGCGCAAGGTCTTGGTTGCTCTCATGCTGTGGTTAGCCGTGCAGAAAACCCTAATGACAACGGAAAATACAGCGAAAAGCACATCATTGATGCCAAGAAATATTTGAATATTGAAAAAGCCCCGCTTTATGAAAAAGAGTGCGCACTTTTCCGCAGAGAGCTTTATGTTTGGAGAGAATTAATTAAAAATGAGCATATGGAAGATGCCCGCAAAAAGCAAAAAGAGCTGGGCGTTATAAAGCATTTGCCATTTGAGCCGGAATTAAATTTGCTTTATGATATGATTGAGATTCGGTTGTTGTTTAAGGAGCGGAAGTTTGAAACATCATCTGATTATTTGAGCCGAGCTGAGCCGTTAATGAAAGATGCAACAGCAGAAATTCTATACGAGTACTATTACAATAGAGGGTCGCAGTATCTTTTCGACAGAGAACATGAAGATGCGTTGCGATTTCTTACGCTTGCTCTGGAATTAGAAGTAGCCGATTATGTCAAAGAGCCATCTCTAAATTATAACATAGCCCTTTGTCACGCTAGATTTGGTCGATATTTCCTTGCAATAATCATGTTAGAACGCGCTTATCTGCAAGCCACAAGTGATGAAATAAGTGCAGTCGGCATGGTGATAGAAAATAATCTTGGGTTAAATTATTTAAAGATAGGGAATAACGAAAAGGCAAAAGAGCATTTCGAAAATACTTTTGAGAGAGCCAAGTTAATAAGAAATGAAAGATATATCGGCAATGCTCTCCATAATAAAGGTTGCGTTTATTTTAAATTAGGCAAATACAAAGAGGCTATTGTATTTTTAGATCAAGCAGAGGAATTTTTTGAAAAGGGTGATATTGACTATCTCGAAAACCAATATCGAAAAATCCGTTGTCTGATTGCTATGAACAAGCCTTTCGGCAAAGATATATTGCAAAATGCCATTGTACTAGCCGAAGGCAACGAATACTTCACAATGATTTTTGAAGCATTAAGCCGCATTATATCAGCACCAAAAGATAACGATACATTAGAGTATGTCGAGAATACAGTCATTCCATATTTTATGAAATGGCATAGCTATAACAAGGCTTTGGAATATTACGACATCCTTGAAAAAGCCTATAAAAAACGCAGCGAAGCCAAAACTCTAGCAAAATACCAAAGAGACGAGCTTGAAAGGAAAATTCTAAACATCGGAATGTCGTGCTTTGATATTTATAAGAAAATGATAGGCGGGGAGGAGCTAGTATGAAAAAAAGAATACTGGGCTTTGTCTTAATTTTTATGTTGCTGTTCAGTTTTAGTGTGTCAGCCGACTCCGGTGGCCCTCCTAATGGGTGCGGAGATGATCCATGTGGCTATGGCTTTGGCAGAAGTGGTGGCGGCCCCCCTTATGGGTGCGGAGATGATCCTATGAGTGGTGGCAGAAGCAACGTATTCGCCTGCGATGATGACCCTCCTGATGGGGGTGGCGATCCGATGAGAGCAATAATCGACGTTGCGATTGAGTTGGCGAGCGAAGAAGATGATAGGCGGGAGGAATTAAGATGAAAAAAAGGATACTGTGCTTTGTCTTAGTTTTTACGTTGGTATTCAGTTTTAGCGTATTAGCCGATCCTGGCCCTCCTGATGGGTGCGGAGGAGATTATCCAAGCGGATACGGCAGAAGCATCGAACTTGAATGTAGCGAATAATACCATTCCGAATATCAATACATATCACGAAAATTTTATCCATCCAAGAGTCGCTATGAGCGGCTCTTTTTTCTTGCAAAAAAATTAATTGGAATTTTTTGACTTTTTTTCAAAAAAGGGGTTGCACTTTTGGATATTATGTAATATAATGGTAAATACTCCACTAACATACATTAATTGAAAATTATAGGTTAATGGCTTATTTTTAGCATTAAGATGTAAATATATCTCAATTGCATAGTTAATCTGTAGGGGTGGCTATCAGCCGCTCGCATGAAACTAGGCTTTTGTGGAGACGCGGGCGATTAATAATCACCCCTACGTATAAATAAAATGTAAATTACTCAGCCAAAAAATTATCTAATAGGAGGAAAAATCATGGTAAAACTAATGGAAAAAGAATCGGAAGGTGTAGTAGGCAATATCAGAACTGTGGATTCGCAAGGCCGTGTCGTAATCCCCAAAAGAATCAGAGGGCTTTGCGAAGTAGGCAAAGGCGACGGTATGAAGGCATCCATGGAGGGCAGCAGGATTATTTTGAAAAAAGCCGCACCCGATGATACCGGCAGCCCGCGTATAGACGATTTGTGCAGATATACAATTCCGGTAGATATCCGTAGGGCTTTGGGTATTGAATATGGTGTAAAACTTGATTTTTACACAGATGGCAACATAATCGTGTTGGAGAAGTATGCCCCTGCTTGTGGTGTTTGTGATAGTGAGGATGATGTGCGGGGTGTTAATAGGGTTTATTTGTGTGGGGGTTGTCGGGGGAGGCTGACATAGGCATTGTATCGTAGGGGCGGTTATAAGCCCCTATTATTTGGAGTTTGTCGGCAGTCTTAACGGGCGATTATTTGATTAATCGCCCGCTTTACTTTTATGCCCGCTTTATGGTATACTTTATTTAGGAACGGAGGCATAAAATGGACAAGTTTCAATTAGTATCAGATTTTAACCCCACGGGCGACCAGCCCCAAGCCATAACCGCCTTAGCCGAGGGTTTTGAGCAAGGAAATAAATTTGCAACGCTACTTGGCGTAACAGGCTCGGGCAAGACGTTTACTGTCGCGCAAATCATCAATAAATTGCAGCGCCCCACCATCGTCATGGCACATAACAAAACCCTGGCAGCGCAGCTATATAACGAATTTAAAGAATTTTTCCCGCATAATGCCGTGGAATACTTTGTAAGCTATTACGATTATTATCAGCCCGAGGCCTATGTGCCAAGCTCTGATACCTACATCGAAAAAGATTCCTCCATCAATGATGAGATTGATAAGCTGCGCCATTCCGCCACGGCGGCTATTGCCGAGCGCAGAGATGTCATCATAATAGCGAGTGTTAGCTGCATTTACGGGCTGGGCAGCCCTATTGACTACAAGCAGCTCGTAATTTCTCTGCGCCCGGGCCAAACCCGCGATCGGGATGAGCTACTGCGCAGGCTGGTTGACATCCAATACAATCGCAATGATTCGAATTTTGTGCGTGGCTCTTTTCGCGTGCGCGGGGATGTCGTCGAGATATTTCCGTCATACGCTACCGATACGGCGTTTCGCATTGAGTTTTTTGGAGATGAGATTGAGCGTATCACGGAAGTAGACGCGCTCACGGGCGAGATTTTGGCCGCGAGGCATCATATTTCAATTTTTCCCGCCTCTCACTACGTCACCACCCGCGAAAACCTGCACCGCGCCATCCATGATATCGAAGAGGAGCTGGCCGAGCATATCACATTCCTCAAAGGCCAAGATCGCCTGCTGGAGGCCCAGCGCATAGCCCAGCGCACCCGATATGATATCGAAATGCTGCAAGAAATGGGCTTTTGCAGCGGCATTGAGAATTATTCCCGCCATATCA
>Ga0131853_10009587_pt1 | contig 17716 bp, 10 predicted proteins | sample TergutLab28metaG_FD_92764 | JGI IMG/M metagenome (GOLD analysis project Ga0131853, IMG submission 92764) | Labiotermes labralis P1 segment gut microbial communities from Petit-Saut dam, French Guiana - Lab288 P1 (version 2) (version 2) | ecosystem: Host-associated > Arthropoda: Insects >... | reverse complement strand
TCAGCCTTACGCACCGGCTGCCTTTACCCCCAGGAAATACTCCTGGTACTCATTTATGTTAGAGGCTGAGTCGACCCCAGGGCCATAGTGCGATCGGAAGGATTTTATGTCAATGAAAAATCCACTGTCACCAGCTGGGATCGAACCAGCGACCTTTAGATTTGTAGCACAGCACCTTAACCACAGTGCTACTGTGGTCCCCTACTATATTGTATTTTATCATTTTTACAATTCATAACTTCAGCTAACACAACTTGTAAACTCCCTGAAGATGGTGTATTAACACCGAAACATGTCAGAGTAATTTAGTATAAATTTACACTACTTATTTGTGCGTATGGTGGTACATAATAAATATTTACCAAAAGCCAATTTAAACATTAACTTGTAACTTATTTTTATCATCTGTAAACAAAACAGGGTTTATAAATGGTCTCAACTTACCTGGAATGGCTGCCATTACCGCTACAAGCCATGGGCCAGAAGACTATCTAGTACCTGCAAACAGGAAAACATTAATAATCTTCTGGCTCATAATTTATCTGGTACCTGCAAATTGAGAATACAGTAAACTTATATTACTCTGTCATTCAGTCTCCTTTCCTGTCTCCTTTATCTTTTAATATTTCGTAATCAAAGTGGCTTAGCTAGCAATACATTACTGAATGTACACAATGGGGTGTGTGTGAACAACAAACAAGATACATGCAAAAAAAAAGTTAACACAATTTGTTTAAATTGTATTGCATTTTCCACTTGCTACTAATATTCACACCATTAATGCAGCACAAATTGTAAAGTCGTTGAAATGCGATACCAGACCTCAACTTCCTTTTATAGCGAATCTAACTCTATGAGTAATGGTGAACCTCTTGGACAGAAAGACTAGTAGTGCAAAAAATAAAACAAACTCTATACAAGTATTTAAAATTTTCAACTGAGAGTTTCAAACATTTTATCTTTATGGCAACAGTTAATTCCAGTGTCATCCACAGATGTGACTAAGTTATGAACGTAGATAGTTCAAAGGGAAAAATTTTAGGAATTAGTGAAACAAGAGATGTGTTTAATGGAAGATGTAAACCATCTATCAATTTGGAAAACTTTCTGTAACTGTTCTGATTTTAATTACAGGCCCTGGATGGATCAAGCAATTATGTTGTGTAGCAACAGAATATTCACGTAATGAACAAACAACTGCATTACTTCAGTACAGTCCAGTTTATTTGGAAAGCAGGTGCAGAATGTGTACTTTCATTACCATTGTATAAAATCACAAAGCATCTGGAGAAGTGAGCCTAGTCCTGTGTACTGTGCAACAAATGACACTTCAGTTACATGGTCTTTGTTTCAATACTCTACCACTCTCACCATGCAATTACAACTAATGACAGTGACTGACATTGTAGGGCATTTTGGCTTTTACATACTGTTTAGAATACTTTGCTATTCTGACTGCTGCAATTTAAACTCCTGCAGTCTATGACACTCCATGACAAAGACTAGATTCTGGCATTAATAGCTAATTACTAATGAATTACTTTGAGTGTTATGTTAAGTTTTATACTTCTCACACTAAATACAAGCAAGCTAACAAATGAAATCTAAAGTATGTAACACAGATGCTGTGCTATTTCTTTTCATGTGTAAAACATGTCCATTAAATAAAGCTCCCTAGGTCATAAGAAATCAAAACAGACCCATTGCAACATCAAATGTAGCTCATATATTACTAACATATTATTCTTCAACACAGTTCCTTAGCACATTGAAGCACTGCTTCATTTTGACACAAGTCTGAAAATTTTGTCAGACTAGAATCAGTCTCTTGCATTCACAACATTTATGAACAGTCACTTCCACTTCATTGCTGTGGAACTGGCAGCAACCTTGGTGTTGTTCCAGCGCTCATTTCACAATAATGAGAAGTAGAAATGGCTGTTCATGAATGGCTGTGAATGTCCCAACCTGACTTCTACCATGAAAAAGATCTTAAACCAGTTCACAAGGAGCAAATGCAGCAATGTTAATGAGAATTATTTTGAAAAATAATAGTATTTCATTAAACAGGTACTACATTTAATGTTGTAAAGCTGTATCATTTAATTTTTATGAAGTACATAAGCTTGCTTACTGCAATGGACTGTGCTGCTGCAGTTGACAATCTGCAATTCAAGAAAAGAAGAAACTGGTGCATGATCATAATATATAGCTGTTCAACAGTCACATCTGCCCTGCCTGTACGCTGAAAGACTGTTCACAAAATCAGGAATAAATCTTTTTACCACCAGCACAAGCTCAGTACCAGAAGATAGCAAGCAAAGAGGGAGAAAAACCTAACTGGTACCAATCAATGGCTGCTTTTAACACTGTAGGCATCCTTTTGCCCCACTGTCAGTGCTGACCTACTTCTGATGCTCACTTGTCCTAGCACAGTTGTAAACACAGGTACTAACACATCTTGGTCATGATCTCTAGTTGCACGAGATTAATGTCAACAAATGTGTCGGCATTCATGAAGTGGCCGGATAAAGCAATAAACTTGCACTTGCTAGATTACTTATTGTAGATGACAGAGACTTATTAGCTCAACACACATATAAGGTTTACTTACTGATCATGCCTGTTCTTCCAGGAGCCAAAAGTTTGGCTTCAGTTGATATGCGAAACTATTAGGCAAGTTTTGCGTTTAGTTGTAAATGTTGATCTGCTCTGACGTAGTTAATTGCACTATCTAATGTGACACCATTCTTATTGACATGTTAATATTCTAATTGCTGTTTCTGTAAGTCTGCCCTGTTCGGCATGCAAACTCACGGTGTCCCACACTTTGGGAACTTTATTATGTAATAAGAAACTCTCAAGGATTTCTAAACATAAAACCTAAGGACTGTGTTACTCAACACTGGTCCATGCCACATGTGTGGGTAGTACACACTACACATCATACGGGACTGAAAATAAATTAGATGTTTATACACAAATAAGAAACTACAACACAGCCACATACAGTTTGTAAACATATTTAATAAAAATGTCATAATAATATTACTGTTTACTGATTGTAATGTATATTATACAAATATTATTTTGATCACAGTTTGTGCCATGCATATGGTTAACAGTGGCTGCAAGAATACTGTAACATAATATGAATTACATTTGTAGTCTATTAAATTACTGTATTTTGGTGTAAAGCTACCTGAGGATGGCACAGATGATGCCAAATAAGTAGGCACAATGCAAACTGTACCTGTACATACAAAATGTGCTTTTGTTGGTGCTATGAATGAAATTTTAATTCAATCAAAATACAAAGAATAAATAATGTCAATGTGTTTGACAGATTTTTAATGTAATTACCAATAGTACTCCTTTAATATCACTGTTGTCTGTCATTATTTCTTGGACCATTTCTTTACATCTACAATTTAAAGTTCATATTACAACTAATGTTTACTTGGCCTACTAGTGACAATACTGCAATTACTAAAATCATTTAAAAATAGCTTCAAATTCTACCTTGCTTTGTTGGTTTTTACCAGTTTCTTACAACATAACATATGCAAAAGCTTTACATTTTACATTATGGTATACAGAACGTGCACACCCATATTCTTGTCAACCCATATGTTTATGCTGTATGATTCCTGGGTCACTTATAAACAGCCTGTGTCACTACAGTTTGCTGTAATTTAAGTTCTGTTGCACTTTTCATTGTGCTGTCTCATCTCTGCTCCTCACCCAATATTATAACTGTGCTTGCTACTGGGTCCTGTAGTCTTGTACTTTAGTTTCAGGCATTCATTCTTCCAGCATATGTGTTGTAGTTTAGCACAGGTACACCCATGTTACCTGGTTACTGCTGTACACAGCTGTATGTACCTACACTTATGCACCTTCCATTAACCATGTAGTCTACATACCAGGATATCAGCATTCCCTCCCAGTCAATAAATAAATCACACAACATATTTGGAGTATTAATATTCTGTTCACTTGGGATATTTGGCAGTATTTCTTCATGCTCATCTAAGCAGTTTTTAATGAAGACATTGTAAGTAAGGAATTACATGTGGGGGCTATCACATCCAGACTGTCAGAAAAATGAGGTTAGATTAACACATTATACACTGCGTAGTAGCATATAATCTAGAGAAACCATCTTGGAAATATGTTATGCAGATAGACTGTCAGAGTAAATGATTCATCATACTATCAATCAATACTTTCAATCACCCAGCACACACTTTGCCAACAGTTTTATTAGATGGCACCTAGTTTTGTCCCTAGACTCATGTCATTATCAGGCCATGATACAAGAATATGAACATATACAGATACTAAAAACTACAAGTTGGAAATCTCCCATTTTACATTAAAAATATATTTAAAGTATACAAAGGAAAAATCAATTACAAAAAGGCCCTAAGGACATTAAAAATAGTTAACTGTTTTGTTTTTAAAGACTTTTTTAAAAATACTAATTACAAGAAATTCATGGTAGAGGTGAGTACTGTTGTATGTCAACTGCGATATTTCTTAAAAACCATATTAAGAATAAAGCCCTTGCATGCTGCATGCTACTGGCATCTCTTGATGTGTCCTGGTGTATGGCCATTTAATAAGTTAGGATGCAATTTCAATTTCATTTATAGTACAGTTATATTCGGAAATAAAATTAACTTCTTGTAGATTCATATATATATTAATGACATTCTGAAAGTGTTACAAAGGGATTCAGTGTATTGTGTTTGTAATCATATTTATGCAGTTACCGGGGCTAGCACAGGATCCAGTGCGTGTTTTATTACTGGTTGTTTGGAGTTAGAGAATTTCATTGCTGCTGCCTTACACACACAGACCCAAAACCTAACCTTGGAGTTTGCTGGCAAACACAGCAAGAACACTAGTCCAGGTTGTACAAAAATATCAAGCTGAATGAATCATGTATCACATATCCAGCATCCAAGTGAATTATGTTGTATAGGGGATTACACAAATCCACAACCAAACACTAAACTTATGACCTACTGTAAACACACATAAACCCAAACCACACCCTTTGCTTCTATGAAGAGTGGCCCTAGCACATTACCTTTTATGCTCTGTTTATATATTTTGGCAGCTGTGCCTCATACTTGTATAATTGTCCTGTAATATGGAGAAAAGTGAAGATTCCAGTCTTCTGGGATGTTATACCACATTGATGTAACCTCCCAGAACACCTGAATCTTCAGCACCACCACTGTGAGAACCTCAAAATTTGCATGATGAGAGTTGTACAAGATGTGACATGAAGACAATGCAGATACAAAGGCACGAATTATGAGGACATTTACATATTCATTCACAAATACTGCTTTTGTCAGAACATATAGTATTGTAAACAATTAAGTGTTCAATTCACAGCAAGTGTGCTACTTTCTTCATGCATTATTCTGCTGGCACTTGCTCACCTACAATCTGCTTTCGTTACCTACACGAATGTCATTTGGGGTCTTCATTGGTGTACTACTGTAAATGGTTCAACAAAATGAAGGAAAAATAAAACATGCTAAACCATTATAGAAACCACTCTCATAACGTGCTGAATCCCATACTTAATAATTACAGCAATCACAAGTGGAATTATTTTTGGGGCTTACACGTCCAGGCTGCGACGAAAATGAGGTTGTCACAATAAGCTTAACACTGAACTGAAATGACTTGAATTGAACATGTATAATTTATAATGTAACATGCATGTATCTAGCAGCTATGCGTGCGGTCTTCTGGATATAGCACAGTTTCGTACGTATTCATCGCTGTTCGGAAAGAACCCGCTGCTTCCATCCACTGTGTACATTTAGCAAAAGTTCATCACTGTGTGAACAACAAATCTCATCGTACCGAAAAATGTTCAGTCAACAGTAAAAATGCATATGTAACACACAAGGACAAGTATAATTCCTGCTGCGAATCACGTATGTATGACATGCTTCACGAGTATCAGGCCTAATTTGTCTCCAGGGTGGCACGGCAGAAAGGCTATGTCGTTGGCACACGGCTTATCATTTTAATGTGGAACATGTAAGTACAGCAACAGGTAACTATCAGTTCGCCCACCCTACATTAGTCATTAACATGTCATTTTCATACTTAAAAACTATGTCAAAACTATTTACGACTCATTTTCTCACACACAACCCCATCTTGATAATATATAAACTGCCACTATGTTATCTACATATAATATAAACATACACACAGCATACCTTTGCCTCAAAATGCGTATTTGTCACTACCTAACATCTTTCCCACACATCACCCCACACAAAATTACTAGCACAACGCACATTACTCAACTTCCATCAACTACGACCCCCATTTCACATTACTCATCGCACATCAACTAGGACCCCCCCAGTGCGGCCAACAGCTCGATCACATAATCGACAGCAATCACTGTCTACTAAAATATCTGTGCCCACCCCTAACCACCGAAAGCATCACATCTCCAATCACAGACCAACTACAGAAACATGACGTCACTGCAGACGACAGTTTCCTCCTCATTAGACATTGGCTGTTAGTAGGGGGACATTTCCGCCATCTTCTGTCAATATATGTAACCATTAAACTTACGTTTTAATCGAAATGAATTTACGATAATACGAAACATTTATATATATATATACGTAACATGCACAAACTCGGATCATATTTTCCAGGCGAACGAATGCACGTTACTGGTCTACGAGCGTAGCAATCCTCTTTCACCTTCTTTTGTCCTACCATCTCTCAACCACGTTACCAACGACACCACAATTAACATAACGGTAGTTAAATCGATAACAAATGGAACTGCTATTCCACCTCCAATATTTTGCCCCACGATGTTTGGAACACACGGTTACAACGCGTGAGACAATGAAGCAATGCAGAATTTTTATGGGAAATCCGCTGGCAAACACCAAACATCACATCAGTTTGCATGTATGGTTTTGATTCTAAGGGTCATACACACACACATACATGCATATACACATTCCTTTCACATATCCAATACTTGTCAATAGACAGCTGAAAATGAAACAAGTCAGTATCAATACCTGACACACGCACACAAGAGACAACAGACACAACAAAAATATACAATACAATCTGATAATATGTAATCAGAATTAATATATATTCAAGGGCCATTAAAATATTCACTCCACATTATACATTAAAATATTAAGATTTATAGGAGACATCTAGGCTGCAAGAGAACAAATCTTCAAGAGAATAAAAAATATGAGTACTAAGGTACCTTCATAATGCAACCTTAAAATTTCATTTATCATTCTGTATTTTCAACATATTGGAAGGTAGATTATAACATATATATATATATAAATCTAAATTATCAACAGAAGCAGCCTTCTAAAGCCTTATTTCAGAAATCATAAATGCTTTAAATAATAAAAACATAATTGGGATTATTTTCTGTAACCTCACTAAGGGTTTTGACTACATTAATCATGGCATCTTGCTGTCAAAATTAAGGTATTATGATATAACAGGTACATTTACTTTTATGTTCATACTGTGCATATTGAATAATGTTTATTTTATACCAACATATGCACAAGTAAGTACTGTATATTTATATTAAATAAATCCAACATATTTCGGTGTTAATACACCATCTTCAGGGAGTTTATAAGTTGTGTTACCTGAAGTTATTAATTATTAAAATGATAAAATACAATATAGTAATGTGTTATGATAAAATATTGAGAAATGTAGCCACACATGTAATTCTGCAATGAATAATATAAAATATAATAAAAATACAATAAAATATAATAAAACCTTGTAAGGAAATGATTATTTCGATTAAGTGCATCAAATTAATTGAAATACTTCATCATTTCCTTACAATGTTATATTTTTATTACATTTTATTGTATTTTTATTATACTTTATATTATTCATTGCAGAATTACATATGCAGCAACATTTCTCAATACTTTATAACACATTACTATATTGAATCATTTTAACAATTCACAACTTCAGCTAACACAACCTGTAAACTCCCTGAAACCAAAACATGTCTTGGAGTAATTTAATATAAATTTACACTAATTATTTGTGCATATGTTGGTATATAATAAACATAACAGGTGCATTTTACTCATTAATTAAATACTATAGTCATATAACTGAGACTTATCACCTTTCTTGAATAAAGGATTACAATAGAATACTTAAGACAATCTGAAAATTTGCCCAAAGATGCTGATTTATTATAGATGTAAGTAGATGCTAAGGTCATGTCCACATCATTTTAAGATTTTGGTAATCTGATGAATTCTTAGAATTTCAAAAAGTTATTGTATATATTATCTCAGTTTCTGTAAATGGAATTATCATTTCAGGAAAACCATTGGGAAATTAATTCCTAAGAAATAAAGTAGCAGAACCATTACTGGCATGTTCTATATTCAGTCTACCAAAGAGTAAAAAAGTATTTATTGAAGGCCTCAGCTGCTTGATCTGAATAAACATGTACATTACCATTGTGAAATAATAATTGTACATGTTCAATAAAACACACTTTTCCAGATTCATTCTTAATAATGCTCCATGTAGTTTTTATTTTCAAATGATACCAAATTTTTATATTGTCTCTTTTTAGCGCCTCTGATTATTTTTCTTAATAACACAATACTGTCTATAATATTTCTTATATATGGGACAACTGCTATTTCTGGTAAAATATAAAGGCTCTCTTTATGTTTACATGATACTCTTATTCCTTATGGCATGCAGCTACTGTTTTTGACATTAAAGGTTACATGTGGAATGGGAAAACAAGATTAAAAAATGTAGATGTTATCACATTTCATTTTCTAATATTTCCAAAAAATGTGATACTGAATCATTGGTTATCAGCCTTGTTCTGTAAGTGTCTTTAATACCCTTTTGCATAGCAAATGGAAATCTCAGAACTAGGAAAAAAGGTTGCTTCGGTTACTGTTCAGGTTGTAACTTAATCCAATGATTCCACACACCAAGGTGGCCCAAGACTTCCTGGATATGAGGCATACACCTCCAGTCTTCACAATTCCCAGCCCTTGACTTCCACTTGTTACAATGCACCACACTGTGGTTGGCATCATCAACAAAATTGTCTCATCCCTTTCTTTGTTTCCCAGCTGGTCTTCTGCAACAAGCAACCCTTTGAGGATGTCAATAACACCCATCCACTACCTACCCACTGCATGTATTTAATCTATAAAATGTAAATATATTCAAGTCATCACACAAGTGACAAATGTCTAATTCCACTGTGGTCATTATCCATTACAAGTCACACAGTCAGACAAATTTGTGTTCAGACACACCAGTCATACTTTCTGCTTTTGTTTGTAAATGTCCATGCTTCACAACCAAAAGTTTTGTGCAGATTATAGGTTTATGCTGACTCATCGTTGTTTTCCCATCGATCACAGTCTGTAGTAGAAGGGTATATGTAATTTGCTTTAGTTATTCTCTGTTGTCTCTTTTAATTCTCTGCTGCCACAACCCAGTTAAGGACAGTAGCATTACTTTGGTTATGACAGTGATAAATAATTGGATCTTAAATTTAAAAAAATTCCACCACTAATTTCTTACATAACAATTGCTCAGACAAGATCCTGTGCAGTGCAGTAAACTAGTTATTAATTCTGGGCAAACAGAACTGTTGTAACTGCAAACATTACTTAGCATTTAGCAAAACAAACATGAATTTTCAATGGAAAGTGTTGTGGAAAGAAATAAATATACTCTATGTTGATGTAAATGATAATTTATTATCACACTTGTGCAATTTGTGAAGTGAAATTTTTAGTACTAAATAATATTAAGTGCCGTGTCATCACTCTGTCTTAAATTTAATACTTTGTATAAAATACAGTGCAATTAAACTACATCTTTATAATGGAATATGGACACGTGCGGTGCTACAGTTTTCAAAATTCAGTACTTCATTGTACAACAGTCTTGCAAACTGTTCTAGTGTAAAGGACTACTGAAACACCGTGTGAACAATGCATGAAAGTGCTCTTTCTCTCAGACTTAAGTCTGATGGGCTGCGGGACCCCAGCCCAACAATTTTAACATAAAAATTATATGTAAATGTAGGGTCAAACAAATGTAAGAATGGAATGTACGGACATTTAGCCCCTTGTCCGCATCACGGGTGTGGATGGTATACTCTGAAATATGAATGTTATGGTACTCCTTCTTTCTAAATCTCTCAAAAAATATAATGCTGATAAATGACATGGGGCAAAAACATGTAAAACCTAAAACTTCACATGGAAAAACAGTAACATTTGGAGGGAACCTTGTGACATTTTAAGTACCTGAAACACACAGACATTCTTTAACAGCATGACTAGAAACTTCAAATTATGTGTTTCTATTTTATCATACACTTTTTACCATAACAATTATGGAGAAAATCCAATATCTAGGATATCATGCCAAATCCCATTTGGCTAAGCCATGTATGAAGATATTTATGTACACATGAAAACAGTGTGTGCTGTTCTTAAATATCAATCTTCATTTAGTACTATAACACATTTAAGTCATGGAAAGGAAAGAATACTTCAGCTATCCAAATAATACTGATGTACACTGTATGACTAGATGAACTTAAATTCTAAGTACCTATGATAATGCCAAATGGACGGAATTGTGATGCATCAGTGTGAAGTCCAATCTAATGTCAACCAAGTCTTGATCACTTCTTACAAAAATGAACTAAATTAGAATAGTTTATCACATGGCAGCCTGTTACACTTTATGCATAGACCTTGGGCATGTACAATATATCCAACTTAAATTACATGATCTGTGCAACACTTTCCAGTTATATACAAAAGTATATTAATATTAAATCCTTAGCAGTACAACACACCCATTGATTGCCAAGAAAAACACAATATTAAGGCTGTTTTTATATTTATAATAACACTTACTATCTGCTGCACAATGAACCTAATGGACACAACTTGAATTGATTTCACATTATGTGATTAGCACAGCTGCTAACTATAATTAATATTATGTGTATTTTTGTGATTAGCAGTACTCATCATATTATTTAAAACAGAACCAAATGTCTCCGTAAGATTTCTGACAACTAGAAAAGAAACTGTCATAAAAATGGTATCTGTTACACACTACTTCACAATAACAAACACATGAGTTAACTGAAACCAGTCAATCCAACAGTGTTCTGACAATGAAATACCACATTCAGGACAATTTAGCAGTTACACTTTGTCCCTTGTCTAGTTCTGAAAAATACAAAAAAAGTACACACGTCAGGAACTTGATGTTTGTGTCTTCAGATAAGAAGCAGAGGCACTTATTCAGCTTAACCCACCATAAGCAACTAATCTCAATATCTGCACAACCTGTCCTTTCAACCATCACAATGTAAAAAAGTAAGGCAAAGTTGTTCTGTTAACAGTATGAAGACAAATGGGGAAGGGCGGTACAGCTCCACCCACTGTTAACCTCACCACTAGGCGCATGTAAGTGGCACCTTGATACACTGGACACTTTAGTCCCAGGCAATGGACCCCAGTAAAAAGTGAAGAGAAGGCTGGGTGGGATCTGCAACTAGTCTGGATGTTTTGGAGAGGGAAAAAAATCTCATGCCCCTGCCATGTATCACACCACAGATCATTCAGCTCATGGGTTAATCACTATCAAAATACATGCACCGAAGGTCAGTGCAAATGGTGAGAGTTATGTTACTTTTGTGTTTCTTCTAAATAAGTGTTATGTAGGTTTGGTGTGTAATTTCATTTGATGGTATTCATTTTTATTTCATGTCTGTCTTCATTTTAGATCTTCAAAACCATTCAAACAATTTTTATTGTAAAAATTTCTATTATCTTCTGTTGACAAAACATGATCTTAGACACACATCATGATAGCTGAAATGACACTGATTACTCAGAAACTGACAGAAGTTCAATGTAATGGGCCCAGCTGCCCATGTGGGGAGGGGAAGAGATGCAGTTTCTGAAACAGTGTGTTTAATTTTAATTTTGGAACACCAAATAAGGACACAATCCAAACAATAAGTAGTCCCCAGCAACTGATTCAGCAAAGTGACTTCACATGGGCTCGATTATTAGGGTGTGGTACCTGGAACAGCGACCATTTTCCTTCTCACCAAACGCAGACTTGGACAGGCGCCACATCACGCTTCCTCTCCAGGTCACTCTGACAGCTTGTATTGAAGGGAATAAAGTAGTCAGAACATGAGACTACAAATAAGTTCTAACTTCTGTCCATACTGCATTCAGTCACATTAAACCTGACATAATGAGCACATGTACATTTATCTGTAAAGTGTCTGGTGGAATCACCCTCTGGTTTGCACAGACATTACAGTTTCAGAGTAAATATCCAAATCTGTCTCTAAAATTGCCAGACCCAGATTTTATACGTTTCAGCTGGCCACCATGTTATCATAATTAGCTAACCCCACGGACCTTAGTTCTTCTTGAGAAGCTGATACTTCCACAGTTAGTGGATAAAGTACCCACACTTTATGGAACCCCAATACTCCATTCCTGTACACAACAGCCTGCCTCATGTCCCTAACCTACACCAGTTCAATGTAGGCCACACTCAGTCATTGTACTTCTTGAAGATCAATTTTAATATTAGGCTTTGCACAAATCAACATCACAATGCTCAGTCATCCGTACTGGTAAAAAGACAGAAATCTTACAAACAACTTTTCTTGTTTACATATAAAAGCTAATCTTGTGCATGTTCTTTGACAGTTGTTGAAAATGGATCCAATTATTTCACACAAAACCAACAGGATCTGAAGAGGCCATTCTGCACAAACCCATAATGTGTGGCTAGCAATTTATGGAGGCAGCAAAGGGTTTTGTTCCAATCTGAAATCCTAACACACTCTGATACTGTGGCATTCTAGCCTGACTCATACACACAGCTTCTGAAACCAGAACACTGAATATAGTACACTCGGTTCTTGGAAACTGAACATGTAACTTCAAATTTGGCTTCCAAAATTGTAGTGATTATCAAAATCATGTTCTGATAATACAACATTAAACAAGGTACACCATGCTTTTGTAATCCAAAGAGTTAACATTACAAATTTAATTCACAAAATTGCAACTCCTTAACCATTGCTAATGTGTTACAAGCAATAAGTTATTCACAAATGTAAATGTGAAATAAGACTATGTACGAGGCTTTCACATACATCTTCAGATCTATGCCCTGCACATCCATTGAATTAAACATCACATTATGACAGTGTAACAAGACAGGCAAGGCACGTATAACGTAACAGTGAGGTACGTTCATGCAACTACTGTTGCAGTGAAAAAGCACTATGTATTACATATTCTGAGTATGTGTTTGTTACCTTTAGTATCCAGCATGCCATGCACATGTGCCATATTCTCATCTGAGGCCTGCCCAGCTCTACAATATTTTCCCACATTATCTCATAAATGGCATGAGTTTCAAAAAAAGTTATAGAACACAAAATGTGTGTTTTCATTTCTCTACAACTTTTGTCCGACACATTTCTTGTTCTAAGAACCAGGCAAGATATGATCAAAAAAATATACTGGTCTTCATGTGAAGTATCTGTTATTCTGGTCTGATTTTAATGCAAAATTTCATTTTTGGCAGATTTTTTTAAATACTCAAATATCAAATTTCATAAAAATCCATTCATTAGGAGATAAGTTGTTCCATATGGACAGACAGATGGATGGATGAAAAGACATAATGAAGCTAGCAATTGCTTCTCATGGTTTTACAAACATGCCTAAAAATGTAACTATAACTACAAAGTAACTTTGAAATTGAGTGTGAATCCTTTAATCTATACACATTAGCATTCAATGCAGCAATGGCAAATGACACTGAAGTGCAACTATTAATAAATCCAGAAGACCCCGACTCCCAGTGTACAACCGCCTGCATCTTTATTGAAATCACAGACTAGGGATACTTACAACATCTACTCAAAAGCTTGTCTGAATATTCCCTAAGATTAGTCTTGTGCAAACTTGTCAGCCTGTGCACTGAAATTATACATAATCCACACATTTTACCACTATAGAACTACAGTAATGTATGGAACACTGGCTCATACATAGCCAGAACCAAAAATGTAACACCATCATCAGTGTTATCTGCAGTGTTTCTGGGTGGATGACAAAAAGCGAACCCTCCAAAAAACCCACTACAACTGCCTATGTGAAGGACAATTAAATGTTGTCCTTCAGTAGGGTATTTAATTTGATATATAGGGCCGAAATAAAGACTTGTTTCTTTGTTTGTAAAGTACACATGATCCAAGATTTTGATACAGTACAATATAGCCCCTGTCAGTCCACCTGCATTTTCCATTCTGTGTTGTCTTACTTGTTTCAAAAAAACTTCTTCTCCACAACATTATTTCATTCATGTCAACAACAATAAAAATTTGAAAAATTGTACCTGCATCTGCAATGGCCATGAACACATTACCAAAACAGAGTTGATGAGAAAAATCCTTGTAAGAATATCAGTACAACAGCATTCCTTGGTGTCTTCATCAAGTGCTTTACCCACTTAACACAAGATATTCCACACTATGTTCTGCACACCCAAACCCCATGATACAACAAATTTCAGTAGCACAAAGTGGAATGTCTCTACTGCCTACAGTCCCCATTCTACAATTAAAGGACGTATATTGATACGAATTCTGGTTGAGAGCACAGAAACAAAATGTGTTACCACAGCTGGCCTTACCCTCTAAATTAGGGATTTCCAAAGCCCAGTCAGTGACCCAAGTTGAGATTGCAAGAGCCTCCTACAATAACAAAGCTAACTTGATTAGTTCAACAGGATTCTGAACAGTTACTCTTACTACTTTGGTTGCAAAGCCAAAGTAATTTACAATTTTGGGCCATGCATAAAAAGTTTTATAACTGTTTTAATGCTCTTGGTCCTTATTCTTGTAACGTGGTACGATTCATGATCTGTTACTGACCATCTCCCTGACTTGCTGTGTAAGCCATTCCACTCCCTCTTGCAAACCTTCTCCAGTCAGGGCATTGCTAGCACAAATGTGCCATGGTTTATCTAGAACACGCTCTAATCCCAAACCTGCGGCAATTTTTACGCTGGACAAAGCATCCCGTACATCCATTTTGTTTGCAAAAAACAGGATAGGAAACCTTCGTCCACAAATGTCTGGATGCTGTAGCATGAGATCAAGTTCTTCACGAACCACAACAAGGCGCAAACGGTCACTACTGTCTATCACAAATATTACACCTTGGCAGTCCTTGTAGTAGTGTTCCCAGAGGTCTCGATACCGTCCGTGCCCAGACATGTCAAATGCAGTGAATCCCACATTCTGATCTGCAAACCAAATGTAGTTGTTTTGACCAAAAAAGCACATTACTTCTCTCTATATATTAGTCACAATATTGCATAAATCACTGTGTCTCTCTCAATAGGGTGCCAGATACACAGAAGCTTCTAGATCAGCAAATCTCAAACTGTGGACCACAGACTGGTCAGCCAACTACTACAGTAAATACAATATTATTCTTGTAATAGGTTTTAAACTGGATAAACAATCAATCTGCAATAAAACTGATCACACTTTAGGTCTAAATCAAAATTTCTGACATTATTTCACCATTTTGTAACCTTCCATTCAATCAGTACCACCGGTTCAATGGTGATAAAGCAGCCAGGGCATGAGGCCGATACTTCAATCCACTAGTCACAGAATGAGATAAGCTCCCCCCCCAACAAACGATGTGTACAAAGAGGCCTTAAACTTTTTTTCCACTTTTTTGTTGTTGTAATGTGAGGTGACCTGTGTGACACCATACATTATTAAGTAAGACTGCACATGATAATAACAGCTTCATCAGAAGAGGTTTCAGTGCACTAACAGTTATATAATTACTGTGATGGCATCCTGGACACCAGCATCACTCAATTTTCCCACAGTTTACTGAGTAAGCTGCTTAGAAGCAGTAATCCCTGTATACAGGCCTGGACAGACCCTGACAGTTCCATTACGGTATGGCTCCCAGATTTCAAGACAGTCAGTAGATGTAAGTGGCAAGGTTGTCAGCCCTATGCACCGGCCACCTTTACCTCCTAGGAAATATTCCTGGTACTCATTTCTGTTCGAGGCTGAGTTGACCCGAGGGACACAAGGCAATCAGAAGGACTATGTCAATGAAAAATTCCATTGACACAATCAAAAATCAAACCTGCAACCTTCCAGCTTGCAGCGCAATGCCTCAACCACCTGTGCCACTGTGTGCCCCATTCAGGAAAAGGCTACTTTATAAATTATTCTGCTTTTCTTAGGACTATACCTTGAAAAGGAATTACCATAAAGGCCTTCAATTCATTTCCCAGCTCATCATTTAGGCTGCTTTACCATTTACCATGAGCAAATTTTAGCAGAGGTGCTAAAAACTGCAACAGCTTCTGCATGATAACCCTTCATAACTTTGTTGTCCCGACACGCTCAGTTTGGTAGGTGAACCTCTTTCGGGAAACAGGTGTGGTTCACTGAATCACATATAGTTTTAGAGATTTTCTTTTCACTTATGTTTTATTTATTCATTTTATTCTTGATGTAACAAATGGAGTGCTATCCAGTAAAACAACTAAATCATTTCTAGGAAACTGACACAGTCACTTCTCTGTACTCCTACTTACACCATACTCATATGTGACTGAATTCACACTGGATTGCTAGCGTCCATTGTCCACTGCTAATGTTTTCTCATTTAAATCTCTCCCCTCCTACCTATCACCAACGGCCCTGAATATACGTTGACAGATTAACTTACAACACATGCCATGAACCGTCCGTAACTGATGCCAGCAATCGTAAGAAACAACTATACTAAAAATGATCAGCTACAAGCTGTTTCCATGAGCAGTGTTGCCATTCCACCCACCAGTAGTTGCAATGGACTTGGAGGAGGAAGTTCTTTTTATGCTTGCATTATCGCAGAAGAGAATTTATAAAATGGAATGTTATCACTAGCATAGGGTTCATCTTGTGCTTTGTAAAAGCCTAGAAATGGGTCAAGTTTATACACTGTTTTATGGACACATGAAAGATGAAAGTCAATTTTTTTCATTATTTTTACATGTCACTGAAGGCATCTGACAAACTGCTAAATCTCCCTCAGGAAGGGATTTGTGGACTGGAAACAAATATGAGATGTGTCACTCCAGCTGAGACATGCTATTATGTTAAGGTAAGAAATTTTTCCATAATTAATTCCATAAGGATTTATACCTGACATATGTTGAAATAGCAATTTAGTTCTGGGTCATTTCAATCTTAAAGGAGGACTGACAGGTAATAACAGTAAAGACAAAATATTAGAAGCAAAAGATATATATATATATATATATATATATATATACAGGGTTATTCATAAGTCCCTCCAGGATTTCTGAACTCGACTGCGCAACAACCAAGACAGACACGGCAGAAAGGAGCATATCACAGAGTGAGACACTCCAAGTTTCTGTCCTACCTTACAGGTGCTCGATATGTGCACCCTTGGTGACGCGGCAGATGTCAATCCTGTAATCAAGTTCCTGCGACACGCGTTGCAACATTTGGCGGTCGATA
>Ga0131853_10009586_pt1 | contig 17716 bp, 16 predicted proteins | sample TergutLab28metaG_FD_92764 | JGI IMG/M metagenome (GOLD analysis project Ga0131853, IMG submission 92764) | Labiotermes labralis P1 segment gut microbial communities from Petit-Saut dam, French Guiana - Lab288 P1 (version 2) (version 2) | ecosystem: Host-associated > Arthropoda: Insects >... | reverse complement strand
GCGCGACTGTTCGCGGAGCGCGGCTACGACGTCATCCTTCTCGACGCCTGTGCGCAGGTCGCGGCGACCTCGTATCCTCCGGCGACGGCGGAGGACCTGGCCGCGACCGTCGCCACGTGCGAGGAGCTCGGCGCCACGGTCGTGGCGGCCGAGATCGACCTCCGGGATGGATCCGGCGTACGGCGGGTCATCGACGGGGCGGTCGCTCGGCTCGGACGGCTCGATGCGATCGTCTCTAACGCCGGAGTATCGGGGTTCCGGCCGTTCCTCGAGCTGGGCGACGCCGACTGGGACGACATGATCGGCAACAATCTGACCACGGCCCATCGTGTGCTCAGCGCCGCGGTGCCTCACATGGTGCGGGCCGGCCACGGCGGTTCTGTCGTGCTGACCGCGTCGGTGGCGGGGGTGAAGGTGATCCCGTTCGAGGCGCACTACGTCGCCTCGAAGCACGGCCTGATCGGCCTCATGCGTGCGCTCGCCGTCGAGCTGTCGGCGGATGGGATCCGCGTCAACGCCATCGCCCCGGGTGGCGTCGCCACCGCGATGGCTGAGGGTCACGACCTCCATGCCATCTTCGCCGACGAGAACCGGTCGGCGATGTTCACCGGCAGCTTCAGCCCGTTGCTCCCGCCGCACATGGCGACGCCTGAGGAGGTTGCCGAGGTGGTCGGCTTCCTCTGCTCGGATGCCGCGCGTTCGATCACCGGGCATGTCGTGCCGGTGGACTTCGGCGTCACCGCGCGCTGATCCCCGAACACAGGTTGGTCCCACCGGCATGGCCGGTGGGACCTTCCTGCGTCGTTCGGATCAGCTGGCCTGGTCGGCCGGGATGACGATGTCGTCGGCCTCCAACCGGTTGATCTCCTCCTCGGTATACCCGAGCTCGAGGAGCACCGAGCGGTTGTGCTCGCCGCGGCTCGAGGCCGGACCGATGCGTCCAGGGGTCTCGGAGAATGCGACGGGGACTGCGGCCTGGACCAGCTCGCCGAACTTCGGGTTCTGGGCGGCTACGGTCAGACCGCTCTCACGCAGGCCGGGGTCGAAGGCCGTCATGATGGCGTGGCCGGCCATCGAGACCGCGACGCACCCGACGCGGAGCTTGATCGCATCCGTCTCCCAGTCACCGGCGGGACGGGCGCCCAGGCGGTGCGTGACCTCCTTGAGGAGGTCCGCGTCGTTCTCCGCCCGCGCGTCGACGGTCGCGAAGCGCGGGTCGTCCGCCAACTGGGGGGCACCGATGAGTTCGGCGAAGCGCCCGAAGTCGACGTCGCTGTAGACCGCGACGCAGACGTAGGTGTCCTCGGCCGCCTCGTAGAGGCGGTCGAGTGCGCCGACTCCCCAGTACTCGTCGTCGGTGATGAGCGCCGGGGGCTTGCCCTCGTAGGTGCAGAAGTCGTCGGCGTACGCCATCGCGTTGGCGCCGATCATCGAGGTCCGGACGAACTGGCCCACGCCCGTGCGCCGCTGCTGGTAGGCCGCCAGCGCGATCGCGGTGAGCACGACCAGGGCCGCGTTCGAGTCTCCGTCGACGACCTGCCCGAGCCGGGGCAGCACGATCGCCTGGAGCTCGATGAGCGACATGTCCAGGTTGCGCTCCGGGTCCGACCAGTAGCCGACCTGGCGACCGAAGCTTCCGGCCACCGCCTGCGCGGCCTGGGCGTACAGGGCGCGGGCCGCGTACGGTCCGTCGGAGCCGTAGCCGGCGGCGTGCAGGTACATCAGTCGCGGGTTGAGCTCGTGCAGCGTCTCCCAGCCGAGGCCGAGGCGGTCGGCGACGCCGGCGCGGTAGCCGTCGACGAAGATGTCCGCCTGCGCGACGATCTTGTGCGCGATGGCCTGGCCCTCGGGAGTGCGGAGGTCGAGCGAGACGCTCTCCTTGCCGGCCGCCGTCTTCGCGGTGCCGATGTCGGCGCCGAAGGAGCGACGGTGCGGGTCGCCGGCCGCATCCTCGAGCTTGATGACTCGGGCGCCGAGGGCTGCGGCCATCGTGACGCCGTACGGCATCGCGTAGAAGGAGCCCATCTCCACGATCGTCAGCCCCGCGAGGGCGTGCTCGGGGGTGGTCCTGTCGCCGGTCGGCTGGTGGGCCGCGGCAGGGCCGGTCGGCAGGTCTGCGTGAGCCCCGAGCGCCGGCGCGGAACTGCGTACGTCCATCGGGGTGTCGGTGAAGTGCGCGACCGGGCCGACCTCGCGGACCACACCGTGCACCGGGTCCTCGACGTCGATGCTGTCGCCGTTGTGCACGATCTGCGGGTGGTCGAGACCCTCTTCGCAGGTCGCGGCGACCTCGAAGGCCACGTCGGGACTGGCCACGAGGCGAGGCACCCAGTGGTCGAGCTCCTTCTCGCGGAACGCCGCGAGCACGATGTCCTCGAACTCCTGGGCGATCTCGGCGTCGGCGAAGGACGGCAGGTTCGCGAAGCGCTCGTCCTGGAGCTGGTCGCGAACCCCGGCGACGTCCACCAGTGCCCAACCCTGCTTCGGGAGCATGGTGCTGGTCTGGATGAAGCGGCCGTCGCTGGTGGCCAGCAGGATGCCGTAGCGGCTGGCGGCATTCGCCGATCGTGCATCGGCGGTCGGCTTCTCGCCGCGCTTCTTCATCATCTGGGCCACGACCGCGACGTAGTAGTCGAGCGGCTCGAGGCCGGCCCAGATCGTGGCGTCGACCCGCTGGCCGCGCCCCGTCGTCTCGCGCACGATCAGTGCGGCGAGCGCGCCGGCGACGCCCTGGTGCGCGGCGCCGAAGCTGCCCCACGGGACCGGGTACATGATCGGGCCCTCGCGGTGGCCGAAGGCGCCACGCATCCACAGTCCCGCCTTGGCGGCGACGAGCGAGTCGTGGCCCTTGATGTGCTTGTAGGGGCCGGTGTGGCCGAAGGGCGTGATGTCCAGGTAGACCAGGCCGGGGTTGAGGCCGGAGAGAAGGGCATAGCCGACCCCGTAGTCATCCGACCGATCCACGGGGAGCGCGTCGATGACGATGTCGGCGCTCGTGGCGATCTCCTGGACCGTCTTGCGCCCCTCGGGGGTCGTCAGGTCGGCGACGACACTCTCCTTGCCCCGGTTCCAGACCAGGAAGCCGCTCGGCAGCCGCCGACGCAGGCCGTCGCCAGCCGGCGGCTCGACCTTGATCACGCGCGCGCCCGCATCGGCCAGGATCATGCCGGCGATGCAGCCGGCCGGGCTTCCCGACCCCAGTTCGAGGACGGTGAGTCCAGCGCAGATGTCATTCATGGGTTTGTTGCCTCTCACATGCGGTGGAGTGTGACGCCTTGTGCGTTGAAGAAGAAGCCGCCGGCGGTGACGATGGCGCGTTGGGCGCCCTCGACCTGGCGCTCGCCGGCCCTGCCCTGCAGTTGGAGAACGGCCTCGCGAAGGTGGCCCGAGCCCTGAGTGCCGCCCTCGGACAGGGAGCCGCCGTGGGTGTTGATCGGCACCCGTCCGTTGATCAGGACGCGCTGGTTCTCGGCGTCCCAGTGCTGGGCGAGGAACTCGCCCGCCTCGCCGCGGCCGCACCAGCCGGCGTTCTCGATCCAGTTGAGCGTGATGATCGAGAAGCCGTCATAGGGGTAGTAGACGTCGCAGTCGTCGATCCAGAAGTCGCTCTTGGCCTTGAGTGCCTCGACGGTGATCTGCTGGCCGTGGTGATCGAGGTTGACGCTCTGGTCCTCGTCGTTCTTGGCGGCCATGCCGAGGGCGACCGCGTCGATGAGCACCGGCGGTTGCGGCAGGTCGCGTGCACGCTCTGCCGTGGTGATGATGAACGCGTCGGCGCCGTCGACGGCGATGTCCATGTCGTAGAGGCACAGCGGCCAGCGGATCATCCGGGCCGCAAGGTAGTCGTCCATGGTGAGCGGTTCGCGCATCGCCGCGCCGGGGTTCAGGGCAGCGTTGGAGCGGTCGTTGATGGCGACGAGTCCAAGGTGCTCGCGCGGGGTCTTGAACTCGTGGAGGTAGCGCGAGGCCCACGCGGTGTAGCCCACGGATGAGGACACGCTGTCGACCAGGCCGTTCATCGGGAGGCCGCCGCCCGAGGCGCCGCGTCGGAACGGGTCTTTCCACGCCGAGCCGGTGTTCCAGGGCAGCCGGTAGGCGCCGTGGTAGACGAGCACCGTTTCGCACATCCCCGAGGCGACCGCGTTCGCCGCGGCGGCAACCTGGTTGACGAGGGGCATCGACGGGTTGGCGAACCATGTCACCTCGGGGATGCCGAGCATGGACTGGACGTACGGGGCGTTCGGGTTGGTGCCGCAGATGCCGTCGATGTCCTTGGCCGTGAGCCCCGATTCCCGAAGCACCGTGATGCATGCCTCCGCGACGAGCGAGGCCTGGCTGCGGCCGGTGTTGGCTGCCGTCATGCCGGTGGTCGCCGCACCGGCGAACGCGACCGTGTCCCGCATCGGGTTGCGTGAGGTGATCATGCGTCGTCTCCCAGTCGGAAGGCGGGGACCGGCACGCCACCGCGCTCGATCCAGTCGAGGTGGACGCGCTCACCTATCGCGATGTCATCGTTTCGCGAGCCGACGACGGTGGCGGTGAAGCGAAGGCCGGGCTGCTCGTCGAGCTCGACCGTCACCAGCGGGTACGGCGTGCTGTAGTCGACGCCGGGCGCCGGCGGTCCCTGGTGCAGGAAGACGCAGAGGTAGATCGTGCCATTCCCGCTGACCGGCTCCGCGGTGATGTTGGCCGACCAGCAGGCCGGGCACACCGGCCGCGGCGGGTGCTGCCAGACGCCGCAGTCGCTGCAGCGGTTGATCAGCAGTCGGTGCTCGAGGCGGCCGCGGAAGTGGGCTGCGTTGTCACGCTCGACGCCGAAGTCGGCGAAGGTCTCCAGCAGTTCCTCGTCCGTGATCACTGCGCCGCCACCTGCTGCTCGAGGGACCATGCTTCGGGGATCGGTATCGACGTACGGGCGAAGCTGCCGCCGTCGCAGGACGGGATCGTGACTCCGGAGAGGTACTGAGACTCGTCGGAGGCGAGGAAGGTCGCGACCGAGGCATTGTCACCCAGCCCCGGCGGACGACCGACCTTCAACGGCCCGGAGAACATGGTCACCGGGTCCCACTGACCGCCGTTCTGGGCGACCATGGCCTGCTCGTAGGAGAGGCCCAGCACGTCGGCGTCGGACGGCATGGCGAAGTTGACCGACATGCCGTGGGTGGGAGCGAGGCCGTTGACCCGGATGCCGTAGCGGCCCCAGTCGTAGGCCATCGACTTGATCAGGCCGATCGCGCCGGCCTTGCCTGCGTTGTACGGTCCGAAGCCGGGGTAGGCGTTGAGGCCGCCCGCAGAGGTGGTGACGACGATGTTGCCGCCGTCGGGCTGCTGCTTCATCTGCCGGCAGGCGTGCTTGCCGCTGAAGAAGACGCCCTTGTAGACAGCCGCGTTGACGGCGTCCCAGTCCTCCTCGGTCACGTCCTCGAGCGGTGTGGCTCCGAAGCCGGCCGGGCCACGCCCGGCGTTCGCGAACATGATGTCCAAGCGACCCCATCGGGACACGGCCGCGGCAACCGCCGCCTCCATGTCGGACTCGACGCCGACATCGGCGCTGCGGCCGCTCGCCTGACCGCCCTTGGCGGTGATCTCCTCGGCCACGGCCAGGGCGCGGGCCTCGATCAGGTCGGTGACCACGATCGAGCCCCCCTCCTCGGCCCACCTCAGTGCGCACTCGCGGCCGAGACCGGATCCACCGCCGGTGATGACGATGACCTTGTTCGCGAAGCGGCTCATGCCACCCCTCCTGTCAGGTGTCGTTCGCTGCGGCGATGCTCCGCAAGGACGCGGGGCTGTCGCTCCGGTCACTGTACGGCGTAAAGTGGCGGGTGCGGAAGGGTTGAATCCGATGAATAGGTTGACGAGATCTAAGGCAGGACGAATGACTGATGCGACCTGGGCCGGCGCCGACTTCACGCGCCCCCCGTCCCAGAGCGGCATCGCCCTGTGCCGCTCGTGCGAGCGCCGCGGGCGCTGCCAGCTCGGCCTCGGCCGCGAAGAGCTGGGGCCGGACGGCATCGTCGAGACCGAACTCGTCTGCAGTGCCGAGCATGAAGGCGGCCCCGGTGTCGCACACGGCGGTTGGATCGCCGCGACGTTCGACGAGGTGACCGGACACGTGACGTTGTTGTCCGGGCAGTTGGCGGTGACCGGGCAGATGACCGTCTCCTACCTCAAGCCGGTGCCGATCGAACGACCGCTGCGCGCACGGGCGTGGGCTGTCCGCAAGGAGGAGCGACGCTGGTTCGTCGAGGCGGAGCTGCGTCTCGCCAGTACGGGGGTGCTGCTGGGGCGGGCGGAGGCCACGATGGTGCTCCGTGATCCCGCCCATTTCGAGCGCCATCGGGCATGGCTCGCTTCCCAGGACCAACTGGCCGCGGGTTCCGAGGGCTGAGGCGAGGAATCAGTTAGATCTTCACTTGACGGCGCGTTTTTACACTGTAAGATTCAGTCAGAGCCAAGCGAATGGAGAAGTCGATGGAACGCAAGATCTGGGCCAACTCTGGCGACTCACACTTCCTCGAGCCGGCCGATATCTTCAAGGATCGGCTGTCGCCCGAGCTCGCGGAGCGCATGCCGCGGTCGGTCAAGAGCGAGGACGGCACCAAGGAGACCGTCTACATCGACGGGGATTCCTTCGAGCGGCCCCTTCCTCGCCCGATCAAGGATGGTGAGTTCAAGGGTCAGACGATCGAGACCCTGAGCGCCCGCCCGCCGGGTGCGATGAATACCTACGAGCGCCTCAAGGACCTCGACCAGGAGGGCATCTGGGGCGAGATCACGTTTCCGTCGCTCGGCATGTGGGCGAACATGATCAAGGACCCCGTGCTGGTGCGCGAGGGCTCCAAGGCGGTCAACGACTGGGCGATGGAGGAGATCCAGAACGTCGCGCCCGACCGTCTGATCGCCACCGCGATGCTCCCGCTGCTCGATGCGCAGGACGCCGCCGCGGAGGTCTACCGGGCGAAGGAGCGCGGCTTCTACGCCGTCTACCTGCCGACCGTGCCGCCGCAGGGCATGCCGACCTACAACGACCCGCGCTGGGAGCCGATGTGGGCCGCGATCGCCGAGACCGGCCTCATCCTGACCATCCACATCGGTACGGACGCCGGCGTGACGGTCCACTACCGTGGCCCGGGCGGCGCGGTGATGAACTACGTCGAGACCACGTACGGCGGCCAGCGAGCGACCACTCAGCTCATCGCCGGCGGCGTGCTGGACCGCTACGAGAACCTCAAGGTCCTGATCGCCGAGGGCGGGGCTGCCTGGGCGCCGTTCATCGGCGACCGGATGAACGAGGGCTACCGCCAGCACGGCATGTTCGTGCGACCGAAGCTCTCGCTGCTGCCGAAGGAGTACATCTACCGGCAGGTCTACGTCTCGTTCCAGCACGACGAGACGGCCGTCGACGCGGTCACCTCGATGGGCTATCAGAACGTCATGTGGGGCAGCGACTATCCCCACCTCGAGGGGACGTACGGGCACACCCAGAAGACGCTGCACGAGTTGTTCGACGGCGTCGACCCGACGGTCCGGCACCGGGTCACGATCGGGTCCTTCCTCGACCTGTTCCCGCACATCGGTGAGCCCCCGGGCAACCTCGATCTGAACTGATCGGTTCGCGCACCAGCGCGACAGCGGCGGTGTGGTGACTCCACGCCGCCGCTGTCGCCGTCGTGGCCCTGGTGCGCAATCCTTCGGGGCGGCCAGATGGGGGTCGGCGAGCGGTCAGCGGGCAGTCTTGCGAAAGTCCCAGCTGACGATGCGCTCCGGCACGAGGCGCAGCCACGCGTGCCGGCCGTCGATGAAGAAGGTGCCCTCGCCGTACTTGTCGCCGAACAGCCGCTCCGGAACCGCCAGGGCGTCGTCGAGGGTGTCGAGACGCGGAGCATCGCCCACCTGTTCCACCGCCCCGATCAGCTCGACACCACGCAGCTCGGAGAAGTCGGTGCCCGCGTCGACGACGACGCTGACGCGCGGATCGCGCTCGAGGTTCACCCAGCGCTGAGACTTGACGATGGAGTTCAGCCAGAGCGCCGTGCCGTCCCAGACGAACCAGAGCGGTGAGTTGTGCGGCCTGCCGTCTGCGCCGAGTGAGGCGACGCGGCACATCCGCTGCTCCTGGAGGAAGGAGTCGCGCTCGTCGTGGTCCATGGCGATCGCGCGACCGCGCCGTTGAGGTCTGGTTCCGGTCATGGCTCGACTATATAGTCAGATGAACTCAATTTATGTCGCGAGGAGAATGCGGTGGACTACCGGTTCCTCGGGCGCAGCGGCCTGCAGGTGAGCCCGCTGTGTCTGGGCACGATGAACTTCGGCAACCAGACCGAGGAGGCGGATGCTCACAAGATCCTCGACCGTGCCGTCGAGCATGGCATCAACTTCGTCGACACCGCCAACGTGTACGGCGGTCCGGGCACTCCGACCGAGGAGATCATCGGTCGATGGTTCGCGCAGGGTGGTCTGAGGCGTGAGAAGACGGTGATCGCCACCAAGGTCTACAACGGGCGCACCGACTGGCCGAACACGCGCCGGCTGTCCGCGCGGCACATCCGCGAAGCCTGCGAACGCAGCCTGCGGCGGATGCAGATCGACCACATCGACCTCTACCAGATGCACCACGTCGATCTCGACACGCCGTGGGAGGAGATCTGGCAGGCGATGGATCTGCTGGTGCAGCAGGGGAAGGTGCTCTACGTCGGCAGCAGCAACTTCGCCGGTTGGCACATCGCCCGGGGCAGCGAGGCCGCGGCCCGGCGTCACCAGCTAGGACTGGTTTCGGAGCAGAGCATCTACAACCTCACCGCCCGGATGGTGGAGCTCGAGGTCCTGCCCGCCTGTCTCGGCTACGGCCTGGGTGTGATTCCGTGGAGTCCGCTGGGCGGTGGCCTGTTGGGTGGTGTGCTGCGCAAGCTCGAGGCGGGCCGGCGTGCCAGCGATGGCACGAGCAAGCAGATCGAGCGCCGTCGGCCGCAACTCGAGCGCTGGGAGGCGCTCTGCGCTGCGCTCGGGGAGAAGCCCGCGGACGTGGCCCTGGCCTGGCTGTTGAGCAGTCCCGCGGTCACCGCGCCGATCGTCGGGCCGCGCACGGTCGAGCAGCTCGACGAGGCATTGGGCGCGCTCGCCCTACGGCTCGACGCCGACACCCTTCGCCAGCTGGACGAGATCTTCCCGGGTCCGGGTGGCGCCGCGCCGGAGGCATACGCATGGTGAGCGGCGCGGCGGCGTCGTACAGGCCGCTGGCCGGGGTTCGGGTGCTCGATCTCGGGATCCTCATCCCGGCGGCCCTGCTGGGACACCGGCTGGCCGCGCTCGGAGCCGAGGTCGTCAAGATCGAGCAGCGCGACCGGGGCGACCGGATCCGGTTCATCCCGCCGTACGCGGAAGGCGAGAGCGAGCAGTTCCAGTCCCACATGTGGGGCCGGCGCTCGGTCGAACTCGATCTGCGTGATCCCGACGATCTCGCCATGTTCCGTCGGTTGGCGTCGGTCGCCGACGTGATCATCGAGAATCAGCTCGCCGGGTCCTGGGCGCGGCTCGGGCTCGATCTCGAGGCGCTGCGGCGCGAGAGGCCGCAGCTGGTCGTCTGCTCGCTCACCGGCTTCGGGCAGACCGGGCCGTTCGCTCGGCTGCCGTCACACGGTCTCAACATGGACGCACTCGGCGACGGTCTTCCCCTGCAGGAGCGCGACGGTCAGCCACGGCTCGCGCCCACCCACACCAGCCTCGGCAACGAGCTCGGATCGCTGCATGCCGCCCTCGCGGTCGTAGCGGCCGTCCTCGGTGCCCGCACGACGGGGGAGGGAGCCGCGATCGACGTGTCCTGCTGGGACGCGCTCGTGGAGAGCCACCGCGCCGAGATCGCGTCGTCGTGGCGTACGGGGGAGCGCGTGAACGCCCACGATCGCGCGATGGGGCCGCTCTACGACGTCTACCTGAGCAGTGATGGGCGTCCGGTCCTCTTCGGGGCCCTCGAGCCGAAGTTCTTCGAGCGGTTCTGCGCCGGTGTGGGCCGCCCGGACCTGGTGAGTCATCACTCGGGCAACGACATCGAGTTCGGCTTCGGCGACGACGAGCTCCGTCGGCAGCTCGAGCCGGTCTTCGCCTCGGCGACCGCTGAGGAGTGGCAGCAACGATTCGTCGACTGGGACGTACCCGGCAGCGCGGTGCTGCAGTTGCCGGACGTGATGGAGCTCGATCACTTCGCCGCCCGCGGCCTGGTCGAGGGTGCGCGCGGGGAGTGGCCGAACGTGATGCTCCCGATCCGGTGGCAGCACGTCGACGAACGGGCAGGTGCGGGGATGCGTCCGCCGCCAGCTCTCGGCGCCGACAGCGAGGCCGTCGTCGCCGAGTGGCTGGGGTGACTCAGTCGCGGGCGAAGTGCGCGACGGCCTGAGCCTTCTGCAGAGCAGGGTGGTCGCCGTCCACGGGGTGGAGCACGACGCTCACGCGACCCTCGTGCGGCACGTTGCTGGCGTACCACTCCGAGCCGTCGTCCGCACGGACGACCAGCCGGTCGCCGTCGGTGGGATCCCACTCGGCTTCTACGGCGCGCAACGGCGGGTGGAGGAAGTACGAGCCGCTGACGATCGGCCGACCGTCGCGGACGAAGAGCTCGAAGCTGGGGTTGCCGATCGGCTCCTCTTCCTCCGGGGGCAGCTCCCTGGTCGGTTCAGTCATGCCTGCGTCCTTTCTGGAACGGGTTGCGGTTTGGGTGCGCGGGCCTGCAGCCCGCGGATCAAGGTCTCCACACCGAAGTCGTAGAAGTCGGCGCCGTGCAGGTCGGCAGTCACCGCGCTCGCGCGCGAGACGATGTCGTCGGGATCGGCGACGTCGCTGCGATCCGGGATGCCCTCCATGGTCACGCGATACCGGCCGAACAGGTAGGTGTGGATCATCGCGTAGGCCTTGACCACATCGGCGTCGCTGAAGCCGGCCTCCGAGAGGAGCTCCATGATGGCCCGCATGACGCCGCGCTCGGTGCTGTGCATCCGGTCGAGCAGCACCTCGCCGATCCCCCGGTGCTTGCGCAGGGTCGCGTCGACCCGGTCGATGAGGGCGCGAAGCCGGATCGGCCACGGCGAATCGCCCAGGTCCGTGGTGAGGATCTTCGCCAGGGCTCGGCCCGCGACGAGGTCCAGCAGCTCCTGCTTGTTGGCAACGTAGTAGTAGGCCGCCATGGCGGAGACGCCGAGCTCGCGCGAGAGGGCCCGCATCGAGAGCGCGCCGGCGCCGTCGCGGCGCACGATCGCGAGCGCCGCGTCGACGATGGCGTCCTCGGTGAGCGTGTTCGCCGGCATCGGTCCTCCTCGGATTTATACATCGTAAGAATACCCGATGCGGTCAACGTACTATGCCGGACCCGACGGCGCCCGCACCACCGATGAGGTCGGTCGTGCGGGCGCCTGGCAGCCGGGGTCAGGAGATGTCGACCATCACGTTCTTGGCCCGGGTGAACTCGAGCACGCCGGCGATGCCGCCCTCGCGGCCGTAGCCGCTCTCCTTGACGCCACCGAACGGAGCGCCGGCGGGGCCGGGTGCGCCTCCGCCGTTGACGCCGATGCTGCCGGTCTCGAGCGCCCCTGCGACTCTCAGCGCGCGGGAGATGTCCTTGGTGTGGACGTAGCCGGCCAGACCGTACTTGCTGTCGTTGGCGATGCGGATCGCGTCCTCCTCGTCGGTGAAGCGGATCGCCGCGACGACGGGGCCGAAGACCTCCTCGCGCGCGATCTCGCTGGTCGGGTCGACGTCGCCGACGAGCGTCGGGGGGATGAAGTAGCCCCCGGCGAGCTCGCCATCGAGGCGGGCGCCACCGGAGAGGATCTTCCCGCCGTCGTTCTGCGCTCGCTCGATCATCCCGAGGATGCGATCGCACGCGTTCGAGTTCACGACCGGGCCCATGAAGACGTTCGGGTCGAGCGGGTCCCCGACCGGGATCTGGCTCAGTGCGCCGGCCACCATCTCGATGAACTGGTCATAGATGGAGTCCTGGACCAGCAGGCGCGACGGCAGGGTGCAGCCCTGGCCCGCGAGGCCGATGATCGAGATCGCGGACGGGACCGCCTTGGCCAGGTCCGCGTCCTCGAAGACGATGTTGGCCGACTTCCCGCCGAGCTCGAGCAGCATCGGCTTGAGGTTCTCGGCGCACGCCACCGCGATCTTGCGGCCGGTCGCGCCACCGCCGGTGAAGCTGACCTTGTCGACACCCGGGTGGCCGACCAGGGCGGCGCCGGCCTCGGCGCTTCCCGGCAGGACGTTGACGACGCCCGCCGGCAAGCCCGCCTCCATACACAGCCGGCCGATCAGCAGCGAGGAGAACGGCGCGAGCTCGGACGGCTTGACGATGACCGAGCAGCCGGCGGCGAGCGGCGGAGCCACGCACATCCCCCACGAACCGACGGGGCCGTTCCAGGTGAGGACCACGGCCACGACGCCGATCGGCTCGATCAGCGTGTAGTCGAACGTGTGGGCGTCGGTCGGGACGACCTGTCCGTCGAGCTTGTCCGCCCAGCTCGCGGCGTACTCGAACCAGTCGGCGCCGAGCGGGACCATGATGTCGCGGGCCATACCGACCGGGATGCCGTTCTCCAACGCCATCACGAAGCTGAGCTCCTCCGCGTGCTCGCGGATCGAGTCGGCGATCCGGGTGAGCACCCGACGACGCTCCTCGGGCTTCCAGCTCCTCCACTCCGCCTGACCCGCGCGGGCCGCGGCGACGGCCTGGTCGACCTCGTCCTTGCCGGCCATGACGACCGACTGCTGGACCTGCCCGGTCGCCGGGTTGACGTGGTCGAACGAGCCACCCGAGGCGGAGCCGAGCTCGGCTCCGCCGATGAGCAGTCCCGGCCGGAGGTACCGGCCGGCGTCGATGGTCTGGGTCACTGTGTCTCCTCAGGGCGTGGTGCTGTGGTCGGATCGATCAGGGCTTGTTGGTGTTGCCGGCATCGACGGGCAGTTGCACGCCGGTGATGTACCGGGCCTCGTCGGAGGCCAGGAAGAGCACCGCGTTGGAGATGTCGAGCGCCTCGACGAGCGGGAGCGGGTTGAACGAGCCGTCGAGGGCAGAGTCGAGCGGCGCCATCGTGTTCAGGCCGGACATGCCCATCAACGGGTCGGCCTCGAAGTACTTCTGGGCGTACGGGCCGCCGCCGATGCCCATGCCCGGGCTGCCCACGCCGGTCGGGTGAACCGTGTTGACCCGGATGGCGTAGCGGGCGAACTCGTTCGAGAACGCCTTCATCAGGCCCACGACGCCGTGCTTGGCCGCGACGTAGTGCGCGTACCCGAGCTGACCGCGGATGCCGGCGGCGGAGCTGGTCAGGATGTACGAACCGCCCCTGCGCGCGGCGATCATCGCCGGTGCGGTGGTCTGGATGGTGTTCCAGACGCCCTTCAGACAGGTGTCCACGATGAGGTCGTACGTCTCGTCGGCAATCTGCAGCGAGTCCTCGTTGAAGGTGATCACACCGGCATTGGCCGCGACGATGTCGAGGCGCCCGAACTCGGCGAGGCCGTCGTCGACGGCACTCTGTAGCGCGGCGCGATCGCGAACGTCCGCGATCCGGGTCAGGCAGCGCCGGCCCGTCTTCTCGACGAGCTTCCGGGTCTCCTCGAGGTCGTCGGGCGTGGCCGACCGATACTGCGGGTGTGCGCTCTCGTCGTACGGCCGGCCGAGGTCGACCGCGATGATGTCGGCCCCTTCCTCTGCCAGTCGGAGGGCATGCGACCGTCCCTGGCCGAAGCCGGCTCCAGTGATGAATGCGACCTTGCCTTCGACACGAGCCATCCTGATCTCCTAGTGTGAGTGACCTCACACGCTAAATCAGTTGAATGAGGTATCGCAATAGGCCCCTGCACCTCATCCGAGCTGGACGACGACCTTCCCGAGGGCCTTGCGATCGGCAACATGGCGCAGCGCCTCGGACACGTCGTCGAGCGGGAACCGGGCACCGAGATGCGGCCGCAGGCCTTCCTCGACAAGGCGGCCCAGGATCTCGTCGCATCTCCGGATCGCCTCGGGGGCATGGGCGGCGAGGCCGCGCATCTCGAACCCGCGCACGATGGCGCCCTTGAGGAGAACGAGGTTGAGGGGGATGCGTGGGATGGCGCCGCCCGCGTACCCGACAGTGACGAAGCGGCCGCCCCATCGCAGCGTCCGCAGGGCGGGCTCGGCGACGGCGTCGCCGACGGGATCGATGACGATGTCGACGCCGTCGGGCACGATCTGCTTCAACCGCTCCTTGAGCGGCTGATGCGAGTAGTCGACGGTCTCGTCGGCGCCGTACTCCCGGCAGAGGGCGAGACGTTCGGGCGACGACGCGGCGGCGATCACGCGTAGGCCGAGGCGGTGCGCGACGTCGACCGTGGCCAGGCCGACGCCGCCGGCCGCACCGGTGACCGCGACGCTCTGCCCCGCCTCGGCCGCGCCGATGGTGACGAGCGCGTGATACGCGGTGGTGTAGGTGACCTGGAATGCGGCGCCGTGCTCATAGTCCAGCCCGTCGGGGAGCGGGCGCAGCTCGTCGAGGCGCGCGAGGACGTACTCGCCGAAACCGCCCGTCCCGACGACGCCCATCACCCGAGTGCCCGTGCTCGCCCAGCCGAGCGGTGAGCTGACCACCTCGCCGGCGAACTCCGTTCCGGGGATGAACGGCGGCTCGACCTTGACCTGGTACAGACCCTGCACCATCAGGACGTCGGGGAAGTTCAGGGCGGCGGCGAAGACCCGGACGAGGACCTGCCCCTCACCCGGAACGGGCACCGGCAGATCGTCGCGGACGACGACGCGAGAGAGGTCGTGCTCCTCGCACCAGGCGGCACGCATGCGGCTCAGCGGGAGATCGGCTCGCGCCAGTTCTGGCCACGAAGACGCGCCGCGTACTCCGGCGGAATGGTCGGGTCGACCTCGTCGAGGTCGGTCTCGCGCAGCGAACCCCAGACGGCGAGGTACGGCAGGAACGGGGCCGGGTCCGAGCTCCACATCCAGCGCCGGACCTCGGCCGCCGAGCGGCGCCCGTTCATCGCACGGAACAGCTCGAACCGGTCGGCGACCAGGATCTCGTGACACGTCTCGGCGGTGTCGTAGCCCCACTGCTCGCACGTGATGCGCAGGCCCGGGGCGCCGGCGGCGGCGAGCCGCTCGGCCAGGACGCCCGCCTGGTACTCGATGGACAGGATCACCGCGTCGTCGTCGCGTGCCGCGTGCCGGTCGAGCGCGGAGCGGAGGTCCTGCTCTGCCGTCGCCAACTCCGCGATGAGGCGGATGCCGTCAGGATGCGTTCCGACGACGCCGGTGACCTGCTCTGCGTGCGCACCAAGGCCTGCGACGAGCTCGCCGGTCGAGCCGCTGGAGGGCGTGGTGTCCAGCAAGCCGTGGACGATCCCGGAGGAGGCGTCGCCGATCAGGCCGTCGATCCGGGCAACGAGCTCACCGATGGCCCTGTCGCCAGCACCCGCGACAGGCGTCGAGAGCTCTGCGTCGGAGCAACCCGCCAGCAACGAGCGGACCCGCTCGATCGTGTCGATCCACACTTGACCGGGGTCACCGATCTGCCGTCTGATGATCACGCCGCAAGTCAATCATATAGATCTTTGTTCTCGATACGTCCTGAAGGAAGTTCGATGGATGCTCGCCGGGCGCATCGCCCTTGTCGCCGGGGCCGCGTCGCTGGCGCATCTTGACGAGGGAACAGTAAGATGATTCAACTGTTCATTCACCCACGTGTAGGGAGCCCCATGCCTTTCGGATCCGCGACCGACCTCGACCTCGGCCTGTTGCTCGTTCGGCTCGCGCTTGGCCCGATGCTCTTCGTCCACGGCTACAACAAGGTGTTCGGCGGTGGCGGTCTGGCGGGCACGGCAGGCTGGTTCGAGAGCCTGGGTCTGCGGCCCGGGTGGCTCCATGCGCGGCTGGCGGCGTTCACCGAGCTCGGCGCTGGCACCCTGATGACGCTTGGCCTGCTCAACGGGCTGGCGTCGCTCGCCTTCGTCGGCCTGATGCTCGTCGCCGCGCTCACCGATCACGCGGGCAAGGGCTACTTCATCTTCAAGGGCGGGTGGGAGTACGTCGGACTGGTCGCCCTGGTGGCGGTCGGCCTGGCGGCTACGGGTCCGGGCGAATGGTCCCTTGACCACGCGTTCGGCCTCGATCTCGCCGGCACCTGGTGGGCGGTCGTCGCGGCCGTCGGCGGAGGGCTCGCGGCCGCCGGCCTGCTGCTGACCTTCCGCCGCAGCAGCGCGAGCTAATTTGATAACTGATATAGATAAAAGGCCTGTCGACCGTTACCATCTGAGGGCGGACCCGTCCGCCGGGTGTGTTGTACGAACGAGGAGTCTCCCCGCATGAACCTGACGATGCTGCTCGAGATGGCTGCCGATGGCTTCGGTGAGCGTGTGCTCGTCGGCCGTCGCGCGGAGGGCCTGACCGCAGGCGACCTGCGCCGGGCCGCTCTTCGCGGCGCCGAGCTCGTCGCCGCCGCGGAGGCGGAGGCCATCGTCTATGTCGCGGTGAACGGCCCGGCCTTTCCCGTGGCGCTGTTCGCCGCCGCGTACGCCGGCGTGCCACTCGTCCCCCTCAACTTCCGGCTCGGCGAGGAGCAGCTGCACGACCTGCTCGCCAAGCACCCGGGCGCGTTGATGATCGTCGATCCCAGTGCCGAGGCCCTCCTGGCCGATGGCGGGGCGCGCGCTCGCACGACCGACCAGTGGCTCGCGGAGACGACCGGCGGCGCCGAGGTCGAGCCGGGCTTCGTCGAGAGTGACGCGCCGGCGGTGATCATCTACACCTCCGGCACCACCTCCGCGCCCAAGGGCGTGCTGCTCCGGCACGCCAACCTGACGTCGTACGTCTTCGGCACCGTCGAGTTCGCCAGCGCCGGTGAAGACGAGGCCGCGTTAGTGAGCGTGCCGCCGTACCACATCGCCGCGGTCGCCAACGTGATCTCGAACCTCTTCGCCGGGCGCCGCACCATCGTCCTCGACCGGTTCGAGCCGTCCGACTGGCTCGGAACGGTGCGCTCCGAGGAGATCACCAGCGCCCTGGTGGTGCCGACGATGCTCGCGCGCATCGTGGACTACGAAGGTGACCGGTCTGCCCCCTCCCTGCGGAACCTCGCCTACGGCGGTGCTCCGATGCCGGCACCGGTGATCCGCCGTGCCATGGAGATCTGGCGCGAGGTCAACTTCGTCAACGCCTACGGCCTGACCGAGACCAGCTCGACGGTGGCGCTGCTGTCGCCGGACGACCACCGCGCCGCGTTCGAGTCGACGGACCCGTTCGTGCGGGTTCGGCTCGGCTCGGTGGGTCGCGCGGTGCCCGGCGTCGAGATAGAGATCCGCAACGAGGGCGCGGCGGTGGGGCCTGGCCAACGGGGCCGCATCTGGATCTCCGGTGAGCAGGTATCTGCGGAGTATGCAGGCGTCGGTCGCGTCGTGGACGAGCGCGGCTTCTTCGACACCCGCGACGAGGGCTTCCTCGACGAGGAGGGCTACCTCTTCGTCGGCGGCCGCACGGACGACACGATCATCCGTGGCGCCGAGAACATCGCGCCGGCCGAGATCGAGAACGTCTTCTACCGTCACGACGCGGTCTCGGACGTCGCCGTGATCGGCATTCCGGACGAGGAGTGGGGTCAGCGCATCGTCGCGGTCGTCGTCCTCCATGCGGGCGCCAGCGCGACTTCCGAGGAACTGCGGGACTTCGTCCGCGGGACTCTTCGCT
>Ga0131853_10009585_pt1 | contig 17718 bp, 8 predicted proteins | sample TergutLab28metaG_FD_92764 | JGI IMG/M metagenome (GOLD analysis project Ga0131853, IMG submission 92764) | Labiotermes labralis P1 segment gut microbial communities from Petit-Saut dam, French Guiana - Lab288 P1 (version 2) (version 2) | ecosystem: Host-associated > Arthropoda: Insects >... | reverse complement strand
GCTCCTGAAGATGGACGTATTAACGTCTGAAACATGTTGAGCAATATACAATAAAGCAAGTGTCATCTAGTTGGTCAACCATTATTCAAATATCAAGATGATGCACGGTCCAATACGCATAAGCTTACATTATGCTCTTTGGTGTATAGGCATATTGGCGATCATCTTTGGAACGCTAAAATATTTAGTGTTTGAAGATTTATGCAGCAGTTTCCCTTTAAACGTCAGTATCTGTTTACCAAAGTAATACGACGCCCTGCCAATACTATGAGAACCCTAAATGTTATTAAAAGAGGATATTTTTTAAATCGAATTTGAAACATAATCTATTAAAGCCTGTGGAGACTTACAGAGACAGAGAGAGAGAGAGAGGGGGGGGAGAGAGATGTATGTAAGATATATCAAAATAGTAAACGAAGGAAAGAAGACGGAGAAGTAAGAAATATTATTATTTTGGAGTAGAAAGAACATCAATTTAAAAAGATCCAGGCTTGGCCCGCTCGTCCTTCTGATTACAGTATTACGAATATAAAGAAATCAGAATTGAAACAAAGAGGATGAAAGTTTAATTCTGTTTGATGGTGAAGCGTAGCATTTGGAAAAGGAATTTGGTTTTAATGCAAGGAGATTGATTTAGATGAATGGGAATCGAGAGAAGTACGCAGCAGCAACTTTGAACTTGGGAACCAAGAATTTGTTTGAAGACAGAGAATAAACAAGTAAAGATGTAAGAGGTGGTCAATCGCAGAAACGTCCGGTTGCTTACCCACTTATAATCAGCAGTCTGGCCATAAAGAAGTATTTACCGTAATTTGTGGGCTGTTTCTTTATCAATAATTGAAATTACTTGTCACATGCAGTTCTTTATAGACTGATTAACCTCAATTATATATATTTAAAGATTCAGTTCGTACCGCGAAGTAAACACATTTCTTCTCATTTGTAAGGCGTGCTATGTAAGGCAATAAACGCTGCCTCTTCTGAGAATCATACAAAACACAGAACTGCACACTGTGGACAGAATATGGTACATTTGAATGCGAACTTGTTGGTACATAAAGTAACAACCGGGCTTTAACGGGTTAATAATTCATATAGTGGATAATTTCAGGGTAAGTCGGACATGAATCTAATCTCTTCAAAATTATCTGGCAGTTCTGACAGTAATTTTATTATCACTGAGTTTGAAATTATATCGAGTACTCCCAGTTTCTGTATACTGAGTGACTCTTTTATCGCTTTCCTGAGCGTCTTCGTGGCATAGAAAGCCTGCATGTGCCGCGCCATTCCATGGCAGTTTCCATGCTCAGGGACACAATAAAAAGTACATCTATACTACATCCTGACCTGTCATTTTTTATCTTCCAACTGTTTTGATTAAACGATGTCGACTGCCTGCAGTTTTTAACTTCTTCATTAATGCTCAGCATTGGCATATGGAGAATGTTGCAGGTAAATACCAAACAAGTTCCTTAAATATATATTGAAGGACAAACTCTGGGTTCTGGAAACTATGTTTTCCCATTTGCTCCTAACCTTTGTGCAATTTAAGTTCCGACAAACAGTTGCTAAGGACGTGCAACAGCACTTGTTCTTTGTGACTAATTCACAACTTAACAAGTACCACATAACTGGGCTGGATTATGTGCACGTATCCTATTGCAGTTGTTATCCTAATGGTGCACTCAGACGTATACGAGTTGCATCTTACGTCACTTTAAATATTAAATGCAGGTAACTTTAACCCAGCTTAACAACGCCACTTCGCTCCTTCCACACAGTCCCTATGCTCACTCTTGAGAACAGATGTCTCCCTCTTTGTCTTCATAAACAAGTGTCACTTCCTCTTGTAGAACTTCTACATTATTACCGAATGACTGCTTTTGTATCTGTGCTCACTCTATTGCAGCCAGTTGTTTGTGAAAAGGTACATTTCATCCAAGAGCAGTCCCTGAAAGCCCAGAGGGGTAGAAAATTCTAGCTCTTTTTAACCTCGGCGCTAGATATGTGTGGGTGATCAACGAAACGCCCCGGCCGCTTTAACCCCAGGAAAGAGACCCTGTAACAATCCTACAGGAAGGTGGATGGGCTCCAGTTCCGATCTGGACGAGTACTGAAAACCTCCCCCACACCGAGAATCGATCCCCGGACCGTCCAGTAGCTGACTACGGTATCCCGGCCCATGAATGTTTGCAGTATTCTAACAATAGTTGGCAAAAATATTCACTGTAATCATCACCATCATCTTCGTGTTCGAGAAAATAATGACGAAGTATGTACAATTGTACGTGATTGCCTGCTATGTGTAGTTGGTCTCTCCATCTTCCTTTCGGACGTTCAGGATTTCTGCGCCCGCAAGGCATGTATCCGACTGCACGTCTTGATTCATTCCGCACACAAGCTGCAGCCACTTCATTTAGTTGTCTTCAGTTTCGCCGTTCATGCTTGGAGCATTTAATTCTTTTCAGACGTTCGTTCTTCTTTGATCATAGCAGACACTTAGACGTTATTTGAACTGAAGATTTTAGTGTTGTGAACCCGACGACGTTTACTCGGACAATTATTTGTCAGCGTTTCGAATGAATCAGCTTTCTTCACCTTTCAAAGTGGAATAAACATCAACGACTACCACACCACATGGCATTACACTCAACAGAAGAGTGCTCTTTGTACGTACCTGATTATACAACTTCGTTTGTGTTGTTTACCGATATAAATTAAGTTATGTGTCCGACAGATTAGGCTTCCATTATCTCAGTACCAAATTTTCTGTAGCTGCGGTGTTACGTTATTTTTCTATTTTCTGCATACATTTATTTAATGAATTTTCCTTCAATAAATCCACGTCATAATGGTTCCTTCCTCGAGTTATACATTTTACACAGATTATCTAGCACGACAGACGGTGTGAACGAAGACTTTTTTTTATCAAAGGAAAGAACAAAAATTGGAGACGTTTCAGAACAAAGAGTATGGAGATGCCTAACTTAACATAACAGCAAATAACAACTAGATTTTTGCACAAACGCTTTTGGTAGGAGTAAGATAATTGAAGATACCTTACGTTTCCATGGTAACACGGAATAGAGAAATTTGTAATAGCAGACCTGAGGCAAATATTTATATGTGAAGACAGTAACAGCGTAAAAGACTCGTACGCTGTTAATTTTGCCTACTTCACGTTCGAGAAAATGACATAAAGATAGTATTCCACAAATCTCCGAGTATTTAAATATATTGTTTGATTTAAAACGCGTCAATTGTATGTTATGATGAAGGTATTCTAACGGCAAAGTTTCTTTAAATATCACCTATCATGGAATATGCCGCTTATCCAATTCACCAGGTAAATAATCACAATGACTACGTTAAAACGTTGCCGTTAAAAAACGCATTTTTTTTCGCGACTGCTAATGCGCCTCTGCATCAGTCATTAACTGGCTTACATTGGTACTCAGAATATTCAAATATATTTTTTGGATAAAATATAAGGAGCGATTAACCCTTGTAGAGATCCCAATGTGGTCTTCAAGTCATTACTCAAGGAAAGCCATCTGCTGGCCATTTACCGAAGGAAGTATGAGTACATCAATTGTGGATATTTGGGCGTTTTGATGGATCAACATGATACGAAAAATTTGTAAGGACACATTTATAAGTGTAAATGTAACAATGTAGACAATAGCTAAATTAGAGTTGGACGTAAAACACGCATTTGAAGTTATGGAAATCACTGGGTAAGGTATGGTGATGTTATAGCAAAAGGGTGGGACTGATGTGAAGCATGAAAAGGGGAGGCACAAGTTGGAACTGAAGACATGTATATTGATATAAATTACGTATAAATTTAACGACTGACACGTAAGATGCTTGATACAGGCAAGTTACAAAACATGCCTATTTGAACTACATAGTTGAATGAAGGTAATAGAAGGGAGGTATGGATTAACTGGACAGAGGGTATCAGAAATTGATGCTTCAAATAAGACTTTGAAGCTGGTACAGGCAAAGGGTTGCTTAAAATCTGACGTTTTCTGTGTTTTTAAAATTTATGGTTTAACCCTTCTGGGACGCTGGGGTTTAAATTCCACCTACTGTTCGGGACGGAGGGAATTTTAAATTCCAGCTACTGTTCGGGACGGAGGAAATTTTAAATTCCAGCTACTGCTCGGGACGGAGGGAATTTTAAATTCCAGCTACTGTTCGGGACGGAGGGAATTTTAAATTCCAGATACTGTTCAAGACGGAGGGAATTTTAAATTCCAGCTACCGTTCGGAACGGAGAGAATTTTAAATTCCAGCTACTGTTCGGGACGGAGGGAATTTTAAATTCCGACTACCGTTCGGGACGGAGGGAATTTTAAATTCCAGCTACTGTTCAGGACGGAGGGAATTTTAAATTCAAGCTACAGTTCGGGACGGAGGGAATTTTAAATTCCAGATACTGTCCAAGACGGAGGGAATTTTAAATTCCAGCTACTGTTCGGGGCGGAGGGAATTTTAAAATCCAGCTACTGTTCGGGACGGAGGGAATTTTAAATTCCAGATACTGTTCAGGACGGAGGCAATTTTAAATTCCAGCTACTGTTCGGGACGGAGAGAATTTTAAATTCCAGCTACTGCTCGGGACGGAGGGAATTTTAAATTCCAGATACTGTTCAGGACGGAGCGAATTTTAAATTTATATTGCCCTTAAATGCTTTCACTGTCGTACGGTCTTACGGGCGCCGAGGTCGGCGGCAAATGAAAAATTACAGATCCGTAAAGTGCACAGAGGACGGCATTGGACGGTTAACACAAAACGCTGTCAGTCACATTATACAGCGTCGAACGATTAGATAATTAGTGGAAAGTGAAATGGGGAGAGTATGGAAGAAAGGCTTAGTAGCCTAACTTGGATTACTGTCCCGTTGATTGCCTAATAGTGAATGAATGACAGCCCGAAATTTTGTAGTCAAAATAGCTACCTTTCAGGCTGAAATTTGAAGCCTGATCTACCAGAAACTAAGCAGAAGCTTACCAACTCCGTCTCAAAATTCGATCCCCAGGTAGGACAAAAATAAAATCAAAATGACGCTCGAACTAACAGCTATTATCACGAACTGCTGTTTGGTTAACATTTAATTTATTGATCTGAAACTGAAATACAATAACTGAAATATCTTTGTTTCTTCTGTAGTTGTGTTGCATTTTGCATGAAGTCTTTTCTCCATTACAGCAGCAACACAGCCCAAGTTGCACTTCGCAGTGGAGTCACGAAAATCCAATCGCAGTTTGCTATGAATTTAACGGCCCACACATTTCAATGTAAAAGCCCTGAGCTTATTTTAAGTCTGGGCGACACAGCGCCGCAACCACTTCCCCCCAATAGAAGTGTATAGAGGGTCTTCTGGGTACAATATTCGGGCAAGGTACCTAACTACACAAGTGGAGAATACAATGGAATCTTTCATTCTCTCCTTTTGTAATCTGGACTTGCCTTTCTTTTTGGGTGTCTAGTCTCGTCTCAGCTACGCTTATTGCTTTGTTTTGACTTAGACAGAATTTTTACAATTTGCAATCAACACGTGCTAATTGTAGCTACTTTCGCTGCTGTTAGCGTGAAAAATTAAAACAAAGCTAAGAATTTGTCAGTGGGTAAAGTGTCTATGGAAACAACCTTAACCACGAAGGAGTCTATAAAATTACTGGAATTAAATGGTTACTTTATTTCTTTCTCTGGGGAACAATAGTCCAACTCGGTCCTATGCCGCCTCACTGTTGAACTTCCCACACCACACACAGACACACACACACATATGCAGTAGGACTCCTCTGAACAAGTAATCAGCCCGTCGCAGACACCGCTGTCAACACAACACACTACAAACACAGACGAAAATCCATTCTCTCAGCGGGTTTCGAATTTGCAATCCCAGCTTTCGGGGGCAGGAAAACTGCGTCTTACACCGCACGGCCACGGGGATCGGCACTGCTATTTTTCATTTGTATGCATTTGTAATTATTTAGAATTCCATTATAGGAACCTTCCTTTCAAGTACACTTCAATTATCATGTAATTTGTCAAACTGGATACTGAAAAAAAGTAGTCTGAAATATTCCATTAGATGCCTGATGTCAAAAGCCCACACAATCACATGCTGAAACAACCGATTGCGAAGTTATATAAGTGAAAGAACTACACGTCGCCCCACGTTGTATCACCGTACTTAAATATTAAATAATTTCGCGTGTATGCTTGAAGATCTTCGTTTCTTAAGCAAGGAAATCCTTTCAAGTTTTGAAGTTTTCACAGAGGAGGAACTGAGAATTCCGTTGTACTGTGACATGATGTGCGCCTGTGGGAAACTGGATCGCGAACTCTCCGGGCAGCGTCCTGGTATGTTGTACGAAGGTCGAGCTATCATAGAAGAAATCATGGCCATTTTACTCTTGAATCTGTGGACTCTACATTACCTCGAAAAACCGGGATCCGACTACGTAGTAAGGCATGTTATTTCCAAGAATAACGGAGTCCTAAGTTACATTGTCTTCACAATTAAAATTACGTAATTGCATAAATTACAGTGCATGAGTTTATAATGGCCTATTGCAAGGTCGATACTTCGAAATTATTATGGATTTAAGCATAAATATTTCGTTACGTAAAAACTAAATATTAGTGTTCACACACACACACACGCACGCACGCACGCACACACGCAGGCTTGGCATTCTATTGTCCTTCCGGCTGTCACTTATGCATTTGTTTTAAATGCAATTTTACTCGAAAATTTCAGCACAGATATCTGAGCAATGTGCTTTTTTTTAATATAAAATAGTAACTTACATTAATAACTTAGATTTTTCACAGCTTGCTTATTTTGATATTTGACATTAATATTCAGAATTGTAATTATTGATTTATATTTGCTTTAATTTTAAAACTAAGCTGAATAATAACTTGCAGCTTTAATTTCTAACCAGTTTCTATGAGGACACAAGGCGTGATGTATATTTACATGTCTAACACAAAGATTTTTACTATTTGAAACGTTACAAAGTGTGGCCATGTTTTCCAAAGAAACATACAAAATTGCGGATTTTGTTAGTGGTTTGCTTTAGAACCGGGCAGCTTAGTCACTGTTGTAAACTAGGCTACAGGCTGTACTTCTAGAAAATCTGGGTTTGATTCTCGGCCAGGGGTAAGAGCTTTCTCTTCGTCGGCACATGTAAACTCTGTCTTTGTTCCACTAAGCCTCTGACTACAGTGGGGTATGCTACAAGGAACAATCCTACAACGGACGAATGCTACAACGAACAGCTTTCATCAGTAAATACTGGATGCTACAACGAACGCGGAGGAATAGTATCGGCCGACGTAGCACACGCGTGCGCATGATGTGTAGGGCCTTCCCACTTTGATTAGAGCGTCAGTCATTACCGTTGTTATAGTTTGTAAGGTTCAGTTATCAATTTAGTTCAGTTATAAGCTAATTTGCGCCTTTAGCAGTGAAAATATTTTTTAAAAATTATTCTGTTATATAATTTTAGCCATGAGTCTTTGCAAAATAGATTGAGAAATCTGGATAGTAATTTTGCTCTAGGCTGTGGGCCTGGAACGGATTACCCCTAAATGCATTTAGTTATAATTATGCTAGAACGAACAGATTTTATAACGAACGAGGTTCAAGAACCAATTACGTTCGTTCTAGCATACCCCACTGCATTATGTAGAGATAGATTTTGCACTGAGGTAAAGTGAGTGGGAACCTGTTTCCGCTTATTGCTTCCTAGGACTTGTAATATTAAAACGATTTAATCCAATTGCGGCATGCAACGTCAAATCCTTATCTATCTTTACACCGCACAGAAAACATACTGCCCTCCATCAAAACGAAAACCAGTCGCTTACATTTAGAGGAAAATTCGCTGTTTCTATTAGACTTGTACGAAACGCATAAAAAGCAATTGACCATAATGCAGACTACCGTAATGATAGTGCAGGTGGTACTTACAGTAGTTACTGAGCTTCAAACGGCTAAATGAATGATGTTATGCTGCCATCGTCCTTTGACATGAAAATTCTTTGTTCTTCATACTTCTTTGTATTTGTCCTTTGTAAAATAAACAGGCGCGTACAGTAACAAGTATTCGCTGAAATTACATAAACCTATTAATACTGTTGCAGAACTGCGAGTAACGACTCATTACAGTTGAGTTGTTTTAAGTTAATTGTGAAATAATTTTACGAGTTTCTAATTAAAGGGATAGAAAATTAAAAGTGGGGAGATTTAAAGTCATTATTTCGAATCGTGCCAATTAAATCCTTATACAGGAGCGCAATATCTCGCAGGGGTTTATAATTATTAGTATCAACTTCTGCCCTTTACAGCCTATTAAATCCCATTAAAGTGCACAACGACCTGTGTTGATTAAACGCACTGGACGTTTAATTAAAACTTTGTAAGAAATCAAACAAAAAATCCTTTACGTTTAAAATTCTTTCTCGAGAGACTTAATATGTGTTTGGAAATTTTATAGTGTAGTATCTCACATTTGCTATATTGAGCAAATCATTGTCGTCAAATGGTAAGGAGTTGTACGACACTGCTGACCTCAAAATCCCTTTTCATTGTATCTGTGTTGTCCTTTGATCTCAGTGCTATTAAAACTGTCTGCCTTTATTCTTTTATCTGCGTAATATTTTAATATATTCCTACATAAAATAGGAACTTCTTCAACCACATTTATATTCTTACATATTTCTATAGTTGTGAACTTCATAGCTGAATATACGCTATGTACGTCATGTATTATAAAATAGAAGAACCGACCCTAGTAGCCGCGCGGTCTAAAGCGTGGGTTTGCGGCCGCTTGCTTTGTGGGATTGCGGTTCGAATCCCGTCGGGGGCATGGCTCTCTGTCTCTTGTGCGTGTTGTTTGTTGTCAGGTGGAATTTTCTGTGTCGGGCTGATTACTCGTCGAGAAGAGTCCTACCGAGTGTGGTGTGACGTGACAGAGTGTGGTCGTGAAGCGTGGGTAATGAGGAGGCTTAATTGGGACTGCTGTGCCATGGAATAAGAAAATAAAATAGAAGATAATTCTACAACGTACTGTACAATATTGAAAGCCCTCTCTCTTTTGGTGAGGCGATTTTGCATGTTAACGAGCTCAAAGTTCACAACTCATGTGTGTTAACGATTCGTACAGCCACTTCTCTATAGAATCATGATTTTTTTTTTTAGATAGAAGTGTGTAGATGTATGTTTCGCGTAGGTATTCAGTCTTCTGTTTTTGAGAACGAATGTAAGATTTCAGGCTTTCATGGTAGTGCAGAGTCACATATTTTATTCCTGGATATGTTACCAACTATTCAGGGCATTACATTGCTGTGTCTTAAAGCATTTACATGTCTTGGTGGTAAAGACAGTACGGTCTTCCGTGACTCTGGTATTCATTTCACGCCCTACATAGTTCCATAAGGCAGAATACAGTAATATGATTATTAACTTCAAGAAACTCAATGGGAAGAGATGGCTGCATAGTTATTTGTAATTTCATTGAAAAGTTACGTTACTTTAACAAAGGGTTGCATCGTTACTGTCTGCTTTTGTATTACTTCATTTTCTGAACTGCATATAGTTTTAATTGTATGAAATTCGTAATGAATATTAAAGTACCGTATATTCTCGAATCTAATCCGCGCCCTTTTTACAGTTTCAGAGGACTAAAAATCAGATGCGGATTAGAATCGCGGGTGTGAGCTGGATTTTGGAAAAATAATAGAGCCGCTGTACGTGCCGTAAGAACAATACAATAAAATAATTTATTATTTTATTTATTATTTATAATATTATATAATATATAATATTTATAATTTATTATTCACCAGACACGCCGTCATCACTCATAACTGAATCATCCGTCACCCAGTCACTATCATCTTTATCTTCACCATCGTCCTCCCATAGAACGTCATCTTCGGATCCGTCCAAATCATTGCTTATGCAACGGATGATGGTTAAAGCATTGGTAACATCCAATATTATTCAATTACAATCAGTCTGCCTTGTAGGCAAGGGGCGGTTGAAGGAAAGGTGCGGATTAGAACAGCGAATTAACTTTTTATTCGTTTAAGAAATCGGCAAAAACTAGTGCGGATTAGATTCGAGAATATACGGTATATTTCACTATTTATTTTATATTAACAGCTCCGGAATAAGAACATAATTACCTTCATCTGTCCTTTGCTATAAATTATTTACACAAATTAATGTACCTCTTTTACAGCTATTGGCAAAGAAAATGTTAAATATTGTTTGATTTTATGATATGCTGTTCATTTTTCGCAAGCCGTCAGGGCGGTGAATTACAAGTGTAGGTCTACTTTTGGTTCTATTGAATAATTTTGTCAGTAGTGTTATGCCACTGTGCAAGATTATGCAAGATACCCAAAATCATATTCGCCACTCCAGGGACTGAACATAAGAGTAGGTGCTGAACCCTGATTCTGAGCGACTGCAAAGGATGCGTAATAATTTTTACATTGAGTTTTGGCACGTGAAGTAGAAACACTTTATAATATGCTTCGCGTATTATCGGCCTACGTGGTTTATTCAGTAATCGTCTAAACAACTGAGTTTTGTTTTGTTGTACTGTACGTTTCTACCCAAAATGGTAACATTATTAGGCGGCTTCGTGTTACTATTCAGTGCACAAGTATTACATAGCGTTAATAAATCTTAGATGCATTATTTGAAAGGCATCTAGTGGGTGTCATATATTTCAATCTGTAGGTACTGATTTTTAAATTCAAGTTAAAACGTCATTGTGCATTTTTCAGCAATTGGAAATATTTTTTATACAACAGAGTGTATGGGAAATGTACGTCACCTATTCTGATGTGCGTCATCCCCGTTGTGTTAGTACAATAGTAACGAGCATGGTGTATTAATACTTACAGTCGAACACAACTATATTTTCCTCTAGTATTACAGGAGGATTATAACAACGACATGTTTCGGCCCTATATGTGGGCCATCTTCAGATTGTGGCTGATCCGATAGTCCAGTCACAACCTGAAGATGACCCACATATAGGGCCGAAACATGTCGTTATAATCTTCCTGTAATACTAGAGGAAAATATAATTGTGTTCGACTGTAAGTATTAATACACCAAGCTACTTACTATTAGTACGTCACCTATGTTAATAGAGTTGCTTAACGAACTGTCTATGACGTTATACCAATGATTCATTAATTTACTGAAGGGTAAACACTTTCCACCTTCTCACGGCAGGTGTTACTTAGATTATGGTTTCCTGGATTTGTAAATCGCGTAATCTATCACACTTGTTTCCCCGAAACGTCGGAATTTACACCCGACCTGAATTGACAGTTTTAAAGTTACACATCCCGTTGTGTTCTTTTGAGATTAGTCAAAAATAAAGTCAAATCCATCGAGACAACTAACTCCGGTACTTTTTTAAAAGAGAAATTATTATTCGGGTATCTTGTATTAATATTTGCTGGCGCGAGTACGAGATTAAATCCGATTCCGAAACAAAAATCAAGTACCAGGACTTTTCGAAACATCTGGACGTTTAGGCCTACGCCAAACTACGTTACTTCCCAAAACATGCAGTCGTATATACGAACCGCTTCCTTCCGCCCGCCCAATCCTTACTATATTTTCCCACTGCTGTATATTTTTACGAGACCATAACTCGCTGTGGCATAGCCCATAGATCTTTTATGACACCTTCAGGTTTACTGGATGCAGGAAATTGATGAGAAAGTAATATTAGATCGGAAACGTATGTCATTATTACTACCCCCAACCAGCTGATATTTCTGTGTTCTTTATAACCTAGGCCTTTTCTGGTCAGTATTGTCGTTGTGTTTGATTTACGATTTGGGTTCATCATGGCAGTAAATATGAATATTGTGATATTCTTTCTTGAAGATTGAGACAAAACTGAAATTATTTCGTAACGAGTTATGTTAAAATGTAATTTGGCTTTCAAATAAAGTCTTAAAATCTTATCAAATGAAAGTGTTTCAGACTTCAGGTTTAATTACAGTCTGAATCGGATGTCCATAAAAAATTTCCAGAAGACTAAATTATTCAAATGTGTATAATTATTGCTATTTATTTTAAAAGTTATCTTGACCGATTTCACGGAGAAGGATCAACATCGAGGCATACACACAAACATATAAAACAGTAATTTTATCAGTGATGTTTTACTTCGAAGGAGAATCATTGTTTATAAATGTTACAAAAACATGCTAAGAAAGTGTCCGGACATAAGAAGGACGGAAGAGTGAGAAAATTGGGATATTACGTAATGAGGAATTTCTTGGCTTATATATTACCTAGTATAGACAGGATAATGAAATACCGAGGTGCTGATAAGTCCTTATCCCGACCAGGAAGGAAACAAGCTCGGAAGCATAATAGGGATGCGCGCGATTTCAACAACATCGAGACGCGAGCTGTCATCGAGGTTTTTTCCCCTACAAGGCAAGGCGCCGAAGGAAATTCACGCCATTCTGACAGAAACATTAGCTTGTTTCCCCTCCTGGTCGGGCTAAGGACTTATCAGCACCCCTGTATAGGATGCTACAGAGAATGGGCGGATTACGCAGTGACGCAGTTCGTTGAGGCAATGCGCTACGAGCCAAAAGGTCGCGAGTTGAATTTCCATAGGGTAGCAGGGATTTTTCATTGACATAATTCTTCTGGCCACACCATGGTCCTGGGGTCGACTCATCGTCTAACACAAATGAGTAAAGGTAAAGCAATCCCATTACACGCCTGGACAGGCCCTGAGGGTTCCAGGAGGTTGAGGCTCTCAGATTTCAAGACAACAGGCACATGAAAGGGGTAAGGCTGTCAGCCCTACGCACCGGCCGCCTTTACCCCCAGGAAATATTCCTGGTACTCATTTCTGTTTGAGGCTGAATCAACCCCAGGGCCATAGTGGGGACGAAAGGATTATGTCAATGAAAACACAAATGAGTACCAGGGATATTTTGTAGGGATTATAGGTGGCCGGTGTGTAGGGCTGACACCCTTGCCACGTTTATGTGCTGGTTGCCTAGAAATTCTAGGAGGCTCAATGTCCTGGAGCCCCAAGGGCCTGTACAGACCTACACAGGAATTATTTTTACACAGAACTGACATAAATTTAGGATGGAGGACAAAGAAATAGATATAATTTTTAGTGAGGACACTTTCCAGAAGACCAGACAATAAATGAGAATTTATTAACGTGGGTATCAAAAATAAAACGTGAAGTTATCCATAAATTAACCTTTAGACGCCTAATGTCAACTATAGTGGTCGTACCGCACCGCTAACCTCTAAAGTTGCATTTTATATATTTATTCAACAAATATAGGTGCCGAATATTTTAAACATGGTATATACTCTCCGTCTTTTTTCTCTTCAAAATGCAGTTTGTTTAATAATTCTAACTTATTTGGGTCCTGTATTATTCACATTTTATATATAGAATGTGCTAAAATTAAAAAAATAATTCCGGCGCCAAAAGGTTGGATCATACCCATTGGCCGTTATTTGTAGTGTTGGTGTTTTGGGGTGGTGGCATTTAAATTACAAGTTGATTAAAACACAAACAAGAATTGTGTCCCTTTGTACATTCTGAAGACTCCTACAGAAGACGTCTAGGTGAACATGGTTACGACAGTAGCTGCGCTACTGAACGTATTATATGAAAACAATAAAACATTATGGTGAAGTATTTACGAATTGCTCTTGTACTTGAAATGAACTTCTAACTAGCTAAGACGTTAATGGGAAATATACACGATATTAGCACAATAATCCGGTTTCTACCGCTCTATTTATTTATACTTTCTACTAAATACTGACTTTCAAAGGGCGAACAGTAAGTATGATCAGTTTTCAAGAACATAAATTTGTTGAAAAGCAACTTGATTATATATTCGAAGATTATTCATAGATAGTAGCATTAAAGGGAAAAAGTGAAGGCATGACAGATATCTTGTTCGTAATCTTTGAATGTAAATAGGGATCACTTTCGTTGAATTTTAATGGCTCTCTTAATAGTGCTTATATTCTTGTTTTAGGAACATTAAACAGAAAGCCGGGGTAAAATGTGTGATTTCATAAGAAGATATATACCATAAAAGACGTTATTGTAGTTTAAAATTGAATTTTGAAAATAAAACAAATATAATTTACGTTCAGAATTTTTATATTTAGAGGATGTTGCAAACAGCTCATGAATATTGTATTAATACTGCCTTGTTTAACATTTCAGAATATTCTACCGACTTGTTGATGGATGGGAAACTACAGGTGTCTCGTGGTACCCAAAATATAGTTTAACTCGTCATTACTATTGAAATTAGGAACCTAATTGATTAATATGCCGCTAAGTACCTTTTTAATGGTTACGTGTATAATTTGGACTTTTCCATACAAAATTTAGGTCATTCATTTTAAAGTTATTCAATGATTGTTTCGAATAATTCGAATAGTCCTAAAATTTGCGTTATGAATCTGAAATTGTGTACACATTTTCCATGAAGCACATGGAGTCAAACAAATGTAAACCTTTATGTCCTCCTTCCGTACGTTTAGTTTGTGCAATTATTTAACAGGTGTAGTTTGGCTACCTGTTTAAAATGTACATTGATTTTTTATCTGGATAATATTACTATAAACATATGCAGACTATGTAGAGAGAAATCAGAAACAAACATATAGCCGGTGCATACTTTGTGTTAATTCGAGGTAATTACATCCATCGTCACAAAAAATTATCCAAAATCTTCCATCAAGAACTGGTTACCAAATGTCGACTGTCGAAAACCGACACCGTATCATAAATATGGCAGATTCAGGTGGCCTTGCGATGTAAGGCTAAGTCTGCGGCCTTTTGAATTTTTGGATCGCGAATTCGAACCCCGCTGAGGACATGAATGTTCGTCATTTGTGTTTGTTTTGTGTTGCATAGGAAGTGCAACTGTAAGGACGTGATTAGTCTGTCAGAGGATTCCTACAGAGTGAATGTCTAATTGTGTGTGATCTAGGAACCTCGAAACGATGCGGCATAGGCCCGAAATGGGTTGTTGCCCTACAGGTACAAAAAATTATAAATATGAACAAAAATATGTGTCAGAGATCTCAAGAAGTATGTGTGACTTCCGCAACAACTGATCGAAACTTTCACAACATAAAACCAGATAAAATCTTGCTTTAAAAACAATAAAAAATTATACCTATGCATGTAACATTTGCCATCAGTCACAACCTGTACGGCAGCATCACTGAGAAGCTCCAGAAATATGCAGTCTTCAAGGAGGAGCTAACAAGTACATGACAAATGAATGCGATTTATACAAATAATACCACTTGTATTATTCACAAATGGTATTATGCCAAATAATTAGGAAGGCAACTTGAAACTGCTTAATCTCCGCCCTGCTTCATATATTCTTTTGCAGAAAGCAGGAATACTTAACACACAAGCTGTATAATTAGAAAGTGTTTGTTGTAATAACAAACAATAGTGATTGGTCAGTAACCCGTCCTCTTTTAAAACCAGCTAAACTGATGTTAGTAATAATAATAATCTATTGTAATGCGTAAATTTCAGTAGGTTTAATTGTGGGTTTGTAATTAAAAATGTGAGTCAAGAAAGAATATTTTGATGTCAGCTAATTTGGATGTACACTACACATTGTCAAGAACAAGGAAGAAGTGGAGCGCATCCGAGCAGTAGTTTGAAACGCGAGTTTTTTTATTGCGGTTGTGGGAATACTTTAGGAAAGGAAGTAATAATTTTACGAGGGAAAAAGGAGGAGTCAGCACGTGTAGTTGTGTTGAGATAAGTATCACCCACTTCTGCTGTTGGTTAACTTAACTTTCAGACTTGTACTTTGCTGCACCACTATTAACTTCTCCAGGAACCCAGAAAGGCGGAGCTTCGAAATGTCGCATCCTGTTCCCTTTCCTTCATATTTTTAATCTCGACTCCATTTATTTCTCTTTGTTCAGTATACTTAATAATTATGCAACCCAGCTCTGTTAAACTTGCAGCAAAATGTAATACGATCACGCAATGGACATAATATCAAACATAATGTCGAGAAACAATGTTAGTTACAGGCTTCACATATTAAAACTTGTCGGTCCAAACTCAAGTTAAATTCGGCAGAGCGTCCCTCCAATACTTGATCAAATGTCAAGCTCAGATCAACAAAGTATTGCACAGTGTTTTTCTGTTTGTTTACTTTAAGCTACCCTTACCTAGTGGCTGCTTTTTTAAATTGAAAAAAAAATATGGGCAAATAATTTGTTTAAATTCACAAAAATATTTTAAACCACCAATGGTTAAAAATATTTTTAGTACAAATTTCCACGAACACATTAGATTAGGAGTTTTCAGGTTTTTTTCTTCCTCCAAAATCTTAAATAACCTAGGCCTGAGGAGTACCAGCACCTGCTCAATATCCCAGTAAATCAGTGCAGATCTGTGGTGTAATATTAAAAAAGAAATGTGGGATAGTATTACAAAATTTCTCAACAGATTGAAATTGACTATAGAATGCAGAATACAGAAAGTCTCAAATTTAATTTTTCTGGGGAGTTCGCTACCCGCAACAACCCATGATAAGTCTTCAAGTTTCAATATGAGAATCTCTACATATATTTATTTATTGACGTTTCTGACACCTGCATCTGATTAATATTTGTGACATGCATACGTCGATTCGGGATACATTTTATTCTGGTAATTCTTACGCAGTGGAATCACAAGCTTCCAGAATTTAAATATGTGATTGCGGAAAACTTCGAATATCTTGGGAAATACAAATATTTCGGGGATGAATCACTTTAAAATTGAAATATATCTGTAATTTTATGGCCAAAGAAACTACGAAATGAGTAATACCTCTGTTTTGAGTTTGGGAGGTCAAGATTTCAAATCCTGACTCTGATACTGATTATCCTGATTGAGGGTTTTAGGGGCTTTCTTCTATTACTTAGGAAAATTTGGGATACCATATTGGGTAAAATTATGACCACTTTCTTCAGTTTGTTTCCAACCTATTATCCAGTAATATTCCTATCAATTTACGTCTTTATAAATTATGTTAATGGTAAGCCGACATGGGCCTAGGCCACTTCATTTTTGAGGTTTCTATATCACACAAAATTAGGCAATCACACTCCTCTGTACGAGTGATCAGCTAGTTGGAGAAGCCGCTACCTACACAGCAGACAAACACAAGAGACGAAAGCCATAGCCTCAGCAGGATTCGAACCCGCGATTCCAGGAATCGAGTGGTCGCTGACCTAAGCCTTAGACCGCACGGCCAACATTATGGGCATTTATTTGCATTGTTTTTGTAAATTTCCGTTTTAAAAGTTTTAATTTTAATGTTTAAAACGCCAGTCGGAATTTTAAACTGCATGCTTGCTAAATTATATAGTCAACTGCAGAATGTGCACTTGACTACAAGAGTGCGTTTAAGTTTGATAAAGGCTTGTAGCATCCCCTTAAAAATCTAGAGTTTTGTTTATTTAATAATGTCTATACAGCTGTCATTAGTTAGTATTACACAAACGTACGTCAGCACAATCTATTTATTCTACAGTAAGGCTACATGTTTCGACTAGATGTTAGTCATCTTCAGGCCCCTACAATTTCGTTACCAGATGCTTTGTCCACTTT
>Ga0131853_10009583_pt1 | contig 17719 bp, 17 predicted proteins | sample TergutLab28metaG_FD_92764 | JGI IMG/M metagenome (GOLD analysis project Ga0131853, IMG submission 92764) | Labiotermes labralis P1 segment gut microbial communities from Petit-Saut dam, French Guiana - Lab288 P1 (version 2) (version 2) | ecosystem: Host-associated > Arthropoda: Insects >... | reverse complement strand
GGAGGGAGGGGCCGGTGCCCTCCGCACCTTCGAGCCCATTGCCGTTCCTGGTCTGCTGCAGACCGAGGACTACGCCCGTGCCACGATTAAGGGCGGCCCCCGTGAACTCGATGGCTCAGAGATCGACCGCCGGGTCGAAGTCCGCGCCAACCGGCAGCAGATCCTCGCGAGAGTGGACCGCCCGCGGTTGTGGGCGGTGCTGGATGAAGCGGTCATCCGGCGCGTGGTCGGCGGCCCTGCCGTGATGCGGGATCAGCTCCATTGCATGGCCGATGCCGCCGAGCAGGGCAAAACCACTATTCAGGTTCTCCCGTACCGAGCTGGGGCGCACGCCGGCACCAGCGGCCCGTTTGTCGTTCTTGACTTCCCGGAAGCGACCGACCGTTCCGTGGTCTACGTTGAGACGCTCGCCGGCGACATCTACTTCGAGGACGGCGCGGATGTGGAGCGCTATACGATTGCATTTGAACGGCTGCAAGCCGCCGCACTGCACCCCGACGAGTCCGTGCGGATGATCCGGCAGGCCGCCGACGAGCTTTAGCATGCACGACAGCAGGAGGTAAGCGGGATGACCCCGGCGAACCCATCCCGCGCCGACTGGCGCAAGAGCACCTACAGCGGTCAGGACGGCAACTGCGCTGAGGTCTCCGGTGACCGCTCCGCTCGCGTCGTCGTGATCCGTGACACCCAGGACCGAGACGGCTTCCTGCTGAGGGTTCCCGGAGCGGAGTGGAGCCGCTTCACCAGCAGCATCAAGTAATCCGGAGCGCGCGCCGGAACCGCTTGAAGCGGGCAGGCGCCTGCCCGCTACTTCTTTTGGTGCCTGTACGCGGCTGCAGGGAGAACAGCGTCGGGGATTTGCCGGGCTTGCTCGATAGCATCCTCGATCACGTCCAGCCATGCATTCCAGCCCCTGTCCTTCGGGGACTTGAACGAGATGAGCAAGCTTGCCAGGGCGTAGACGGGGATGAACGGCCCTTCTTCGTTGTCCTTGAACACATTTGCTACCGGTTCGTCCCCGAAAACGGAGCGGGCAAGGAACGTGTGGACATCTTTGGCGGTGACAGGAACACCAGGGATGGCGCTAGCGGTGCTGTCCGCGATCGTCTTGAGGTCAGTGCCGAGCGGCCACCGTTTCGCCAGGTGAAGGGCGACGTACGCTGACGCTTCGGTGGCCAGGCTGGCAACCTGCTCGTACGCTTCAGGCCCGGCCCGCTCAATCACCCGCGCCGTGCCCTCGGGGTCGTTTTTCAGGACGCGCTCGATCAGTGCCCGCAGCGTCTCGTCTATCGCCTCACTGATTTTCATGGTTTCCCCTGGCCTCTAGCTTCTTCTTGATCAGCATGTATGCGGCCCCGCCGAGCCCGGCAACGGCTCCGATTATTCCGGCTTCGTTGGTGGTCAGGATGTGCGCGGTAGTCGCCACGGCGTCAGAGGTGGCAACGGCGTTCGTCAACACGCCTATGGCGTCACTGCTAGGTAGCCCTGCACGTCTTCTCCGGGCGGGCTCGTCTCGATCTTCGCCGCGTTCGGCGTCGTCGTTCCGCTCGCCTTTGATGTCCTCGGACCGGTCCTGCGGCGAGTCATCGTTCGCGTGCTTGCCCTCCCTGGCCTCCCGTAGCTGTTCTCGAAGCTTGTCGTTCTCGTCTTCTAGCTTTTCGATGCGCTCGGCCTGCTTGTCGTTTCGGACCTCCAGCTTTTCGATGCGCTGCTCCGCGCGATCTAGCTTCTCGGCCTGCTCGGCGCTGTCGTCGGTAGCGTCGGTCTTCTCCGGCTGGGCGGTCTCGGCGGGCTGATCGTCGGCCTCGATCTCGGCTTCTGCTTGCTCGGCGATCTCCAGGTGATCAGCGGCCTCGGCGTCTTCCGGCCCCTTGTCATCTGAATCGTTCAAGTCCAGAGTGGCTTCCGCGGATTCTGTCGACGCCCCGAGCCGTTCGGGGAGGGCGTCCGTGTGGGTGATGTGTTGCCCTGTCTCCGGCTGGCTCGCGCGCCTGCGCCGCTCCCGTACATCGTCGGCCGTGGGAGGTGGTGTCTGCTCCCGGGGCTTCTCGGCCTGACCGTGAGCCTTCTGATAGTTCTCCGCGAATTCCCGGCGCTCGGCGTCCGTCATGCTCCAGGCTGGCTTCGGCGGCCGGTCGCTGAACTCGTGCGGCTGGTCTGGAGTGGAGGGTGGCTTGTCCCACCCGCTCATGGTCTTAACACCACGGTCTCCTCGGACTTAATGGCCCCCGGCGATAGGTGGTCATACCCTAATTCTTTAACTTAAAGACATCATTTAATCACTTTCTGTATTGAAAAATATCGAAGCGGCAGGCTTGCGTGCTCGCCGGGAGAACTGTGGCCTGGATAAGCTTCATCCAGCGACTGGGCTGAGGAAAATCGCCCGACACGCGGCGGATGTCCGAGGGTCCGGGCGCTGGGGCCGCGAAACTGAGGGGCATGAATGTCCGCGCGACCCCCCGCACGACCCGCGATCCGGAGACCAGGGCCAGAGGCCGCGGTCCGGAGCCGGGGGGAGGGCCGGGCACCCTGGCCGGGCTGCGCGAGGCGGGCCGGGAGCGGCTGCGGGCGTTCCACGCCCTGCTGGACCGGCCCCTGACGCCGTATTACCTCATCGTCGGGATCACCACGCTGCTGATTGGCCTGGGCCTGGTGATGGTGCTGTCCACCGGGTCGGTCCTGGACCTGACCCAGGGAAAGTCGCCCTACAGCGACTTCGAGAAGCAGGTTGTGGGCGTCTCCCTCGGGCTGGTGCTGATGTGGGCGGCGGCCCGGGCCAAGCCGCGGTGGTACCGTGCGGCCGCCTACCCGCTGGTGGCGGTGTCCGTGCTGGGCCTGCTGCTGACCCTGATCCCCAGCGTGGCCCCGGCGGTGAACGGCGCGGCCCGCTGGATCCAGATCGGGCCGTTCCAGTTCCAGCCGTCGGAGCTGGCCAAGCTGGCCCTCGCGGTGTGGGGCGCCGACCTGCTGGCCCGCAAGGAGAGGCTGAAGCTGCTGGGGGACTGGCGGCACATGCTGGTGCCGCTCCTTCCCGGCACGGCGATCCTCGCCCTGCTGGTGATGGCCGGGGACGACCTCGGCACGACGACCGTCCTGCTGGTCGTCTTCCTGACCCTGCTGTGGATCGGCGGCACCCCGGGCCGGGTCTTCGGCGGGATGCTGTTCCTCATGGGACTGGTGTTCCTGCTGCTGATCGTGACCGCCAGCTACCGGTTCGCGCGGCTCGAGCACTTCCTCAACCCGACCGGCGGCGCGCTCGGCCCGAACCAGCAGGTGATCCAGGGCCGGTACGCGCTCGGCTCCGGCGGGGTGTTCGGCGTCGGGCTCGGCGCCAGCCGGGAGAAATGGGGGTGGATCCCCGAAGACAACAGCGACTTCATCTTCTCGATCATCGGCGAGGAACTGGGCCTCATCGGCACGCTGTGCGTGGTCGCGCTGTACGGGGGGCTGGCCTATGCCGGGCTGAAGGTGTCGCGCCGGGCTCCCGGCATGTTCGACCGGCTGCTGGCCGCGGCGATCACGACCTGGATCGTGGTGCAGGCCGTGGTCAACATCGGCTCGGTCATCGGGATGCTGCCGCCCGAGGGCGTGCCGCTGCCCCTGGTCTCCGAGGGAGACTCCTCGCTCCTGGTGACCATGGCGGCGCTGGGCATGCTGATGTCGTTCGCCCGCCGTTCACCCGGCGCGGCCGAGGCTTTGGCCGCTCGTGGCCCCGGAACGGCGTCCCGCCTCCTAAGCTGGATCGGACTGCGGAGAACGACATTGAACGGTTGATTAGGTGAATCTGATGAGCGAGGAGCGCGGATGAGAGTTGTCCTAGCGGGCGGCGGCAGCGCCGGTCACGTTGAGCCTGCTCTCGCCCTGGCCGACGCGCTGCGGGAGGCCGACAGCGGCATCTCGGTGACCTGCCTCGGCACGGAGCAGGGCCTGGAGGCCCGGCTGGTGCCGATGCGCGGCTACGAGCTGGAGTTCGTTCCCAAAGTGCCGTTGCCCCGCTCGGTAAGCCCGGCCGTGTTCGCCATGCCCGGGAAGCTCGCGGGAGCGGTCCACGCCGTCGGGCAGGTCCTGGACCGGGTCCAGGCCGACGTGGTCGTCGGGTTCGGCGGGTACGTGTCGGCGCCGGCCTACCTGGCGGCCAAGCGGCACCACGTGCCGGCGGTGGTCCACGAGGCCAACCCGACGCCCGGCTTCGCCAACCGGCTCGGGGCCATGCTCACGGACTACGTGTACGTGAACTACCCGGACACGAAGCTGAAGGGCGCCCGGCACATCGGGCTGCCGATCCGCCGGACCATCGCCGAACTGGACCGGTTCAAGCTCGGGGACGAGGCCCGGGCCCACTTCGGGCTGCGCAAGGACCTGCCGGTGCTGCTGGTGACCGGCGGCTCGCAGGGCGCCGTCTCGCTGAACCAGGCCCTGGCCGGGGCGGTCAGCTCGATCCTGAACGCCGGCGTCCAGGTGCTGCACGTGACCGGCCCTAAGAACAGCAGCGACATCCACGTGCCGCGCGGCGGCCAGGCCGCCCCGTACGTGGCCGTGCCGTACGTGGACCGGATGGACCTGGCCTACGCGGCCGCTGACTTCGCGCTGTGCCGGTCCGGCGCCATGACCTGCGCCGAGCTGACCGCGGTGGGGCTTCCGGCCGCCTACGTGCCGCTGCCTCACGGCAACGGCGAGCAGCGGCTCAACGCGGAGCCGATCGTGGCCCGCGGCGGCGGCCTGCTGGTCGCGGACCACGAGCTCACCGCGGAGTGGATCACGCGCTCCCTGCTGCCCGTGCTGACCAACATCGACCACGTCGCCGGGATGTCGGAGGCCGCGTCGTCCCTGGGCCGCCGGGACGCCGACCGGGCCCTGGCCCGGGCCGTGATCGACGTCATCGCCGCGGAGCGGTCGGCGCGAGGCGAGGCCGCCGGGGGCGGGGCCCCGCAGGCGGCCCTGCCCCCCTCGTCCGGGCCCGCCCCGTCCGGCCGGCCGGACGAGCGGCGCCAGCAGGCCCGGCGCCCGCAGCGGCCCGAGTACCAGCAGCAGCCCCAGGCACCGGACCGGTCGTTCGACGCGTTCTCGCGTCCGGCGCCGGGCCAGGCCCAGCAGCAGTACCCCCCGCAGCCCACCTACCCCGCGCAGCCGCCGAGCCTCCCGACGCGCCAGCCCGGGCAGGGCCCCTCTCCGTCGTCTCCAGGAAGGCACCGCCGATGACAGGCTTGGTTACCCCCGTCGACCCGGTGCCCCTGGAGGAACTGGGCAAGGTTCACTTCGTCGGCATCGGCGGCGCCGGCATGTCCGGCATCGCGAAGATCATGCTGGCCCGCGGCACGCAGGTATCCGGAAGCGACTCGGCGGCTTCCGAGGCCCTCGACGCGCTTGCCAGCCTCGGGGCCAAGACGCACGTCGGTCACGCCGCCGGCAACCTGGGCGACGCCGACACGCTGGTGGTCTCCAGCGCGATCCGCTCCGACAACCCGGAGCTGGCCGAGGCCCGCCGCCGGGGCCTGCGGGTCCTGCACCGGTCCTCGGCGCTGGCGGCGGTCATGCACGGCCGCCGGGTGATCGCGGTCACCGGCACGCACGGCAAGACCTCCACGACGTCGATGATCGCCACGATCCTGCTCGAGACCGGCGCCGAGCCGGGCTACGCGATCGGCGGCACCCTCGCCGCCGCCGGGACGAACGCCGCGGACGGCGCGGGCACGGATTTCGTGGCGGAGGCCGACGAGAGCGACGGGTCGTTCCTCAACTACGCTTCCGACGCCGCCGTGATCACCAACATCGAGGCCGACCACCTCGACAACTACGGGACACCGGAGAACTACCAGGCGTCGTTCGGCAAGTTCATCGCCCGGGTCAACCCCGGCGGCCTGCTGGTCACCTGCGCCGACGACCCCGGCACGGTGACGCTGGCCGAGGCCGCTCGCGGCCTCGGGCTGCGGGTGCGGACCTACGGCGAATCCGACGGGGCCGACTACCGGGTCGGCTCCGTCTCCGTCAGCGGGATGGAGACCTCGTTCACGGTCACGGGAAGCGAAGACCCGTTCGGTGATAAGAGCGTCGATCTCGTGGTCGGGGTTCCGGGCCGGCATAACGCGCTCAACGCGGCCGCCGCCTTCGCCGTGGTCACCGAGCTGGGCGCCGACCCGGACCGGACGGCCCCGGCGCTGCGGGCCTACCGCGGCGCCGCCCGGCGGATGGAGCCCAAGGGCGAGGCCGCCGGAGTGCGGGTGCTCGACACCTACGCGCACCACCCGACCGAGCTCGCCGCCGACCTGCGGGCCGCCCGCGACCTCGCGGGCGACGCCGGGCGGGTGATCGCGGTGTTCCAGCCGCACCTGTACAGCCGGACGCGGATCTTCGCGGCCGAGTTCGGCGCGGCGCTCGGCCTGGCCGACATCCCCGTCGTGCTCGACGTGTACGCGGCCCGCGAGGATCCCGAGCCCGGGGTCACCGGGAAACTGGTCGCGGACGCGGTGCCGGGATCGGCGGCCGAGTACGTGCCGTCGGCCGCCGACGTCCCGGCCGCCGTCGCCGCCCTGGCCCGGCCCGGTGACCTGGTCCTGACCATGGGCGCCGGCGATGTCACCCGCCTCGGCCCCCGGATCCTGGAGGAACTGGCCCAGTGACCGACAGTCCCGTCGCCCCCCGCTCCGAGCGCGGGGGGACCGAAGCTCCCCCGCGACCGGGGAAGGGGGCCGGGCAGCCGGCCGCCGGGAAGGCCCCGGTTTCCATCAACAAATGGAAAGCCGGTTTCTTCGCGCTGCTCGTGGTCGCGGTCATCGCGGGAGTGGCGTGGGCCCTGGTGGGCTCGAAGCTTCTCGTGGTCCGCTCGGTGGCCGTGACCGGCACGCGCACGGTGACGAAGGCGGAGGTGTCCGGCGCGGCCGACGTGCCGCTCGGCACCCCGCTGTCGAAGGTGGACCAGGGCGCGGTGGCCCGGCGGGTCGAGACGATCCGGCAGGTGGCCTCGGCGGCCGTGTCCAAGTCGTGGCCGGACGGGCTGACGATCACGGTGACCGAGCGCGTGCCGGTGGCGGCCGTCCGGATGGCGGGCGGCGGGTACGACCTGGTCGACAAGACCGGCGTGATCGTGCGCTGGTCGCGGACCAGGCCCGCCACGCTGCCGCGGCTGCAGGCCGCGGTCTCCGGCGGGCGGCTGGCCGGCGATCCGGGCGTGACCACGGCGACCGCGGTCCTGGGCGCGGCCCCGCGCTGGCTGTCGTCCCAGGTCGCGGCGGTATCGGGCTCCGGTCCGGTGACGCTGCGGCTGCGCGACGGGAAAACGGTCGTGTGGGGCGGCGCTGACCGAGCCTCGGTGAAGGCACGAGAACTTGCTATCCTGATGCGCGGCCCCGCGCGCTATTTCGACGTGAGCGCGCCTGGAACCGCCATCACCAGGTAGGGAAGCCCGCGATGAGGATCCCTCCTGCGAAACCGGCAGGGAATCGGCAGAGGGGAAACGGCCTGTGATCAACCCAACACGCGATTACTTCCCCGCGTGGTTAGTTGACCTGGGTGCCTTCCTTCCCTACTGTCCGTATCAATCGTGAGGATAACAAAACTTTAAATCTCAACCTGAACGTTAAACCTGCGGGGCGGGATCGTGGTAAGTTTGGCCACTTTGCCGGAAGTGAGGCAGGTTTTTCCAGTTCAGGGGCCGGGAACGGGGCGGCGCCGGAATGGCGTCCGGCCGGGCAGGTAAAACGAGCGGAAAGGTACCCTCCTCGTGGCAGCACCGCAGAACTATCTGGCGGTCATCAAGGTCGTCGGAATCGGCGGGGGCGGCGTAAACGCCGTCAATCGCATGATCGAAGAGGGACTCAAAGGCGTCGAGTTCATCGCGATCAACACGGACGCACAAGCACTGCTGATGAGTGACGCCGACGTCAAACTGGACGTCGGCCGCGAACTCACCCGCGGCCTCGGCGCCGGGGCGAACCCGGACGTGGGCTGCAAAGCCGCCGAAGACCACCGCGAGGAGATCGAAGAGGTGCTCAAGGGCGCCGACATGGTCTTCGTCACCGCGGGCGAGGGCGGCGGTACCGGCACCGGCGGCGCGCCGGTCGTCGCTAGCGTCGCGCGCTCCCTGGGCGCGCTGACCATCGGCGTGGTCACCCGGCCGTTCGGCTTCGAGGGCAAGCGGCGGGCGATCCAGGCCGAGGCGGGCATCGAGCGCCTGCGCAACGAGGTCGACACGCTGATCGTGATCCCCAACGACCGGCTGCTGTCCATCTCCGACCGGCACGTCTCCGTCCTCGACGCGTTCAAGGCGGCCGACCAGGTGCTGCTGTCCGGTGTCCAGGGCATTACCGACCTGATCACCACGCCGGGCCTGATCAACCTGGACTTCGCCGACGTCAAGTCCGTCATGTCCGGGGCCGGTTCGGCGCTCATGGGCATCGGGTCCTCGCGCGGGGATGACCGGGCGGTCGCCGCGGCCGAGATGGCCATCTCCTCGCCGCTGCTCGAGGCGTCGATCGACGGCGCGCACGGGGTGCTGCTGTCGATACAGGGCGGCTCGGATCTCGGCCTGTTCGAGATCAACGAGGCGGCCCAGCTTGTCTCCAACTCCGCGGCGGTGGACGCGAACATCATCTTCGGCGCGGTCATCGACGACGCGCTCGGCGACGAGGTCCGGGTGACCGTGATCGCGGCGGGTTTTGATGACGCGCGTCCGGGGCGGGGGCCGGCCCCGGGCGTCAGCGCCGGGGCCGGCGGCTCCGGGACCCCGGCCCAGGGATCCTCCGGCTCCGGGTTGTCCGCGTCAGGCTCCGGGTCCGCGGGGCGTCCCGCGGCCTCCGGCGGCCAGGGCTCGTCCCCGAGCGGGTCCCGTTCGTGGGGCGGCCCGGCCGGCTCGTTCTCCGGCGGGGGGCTTTCCGGGAGCGCGGGCGGTTCCTCGTCCGGCGCCGCCCGTTCCTCGCAGGGCGGTTCCGCGGCGGGCCCGGCCGGCGCGGACGCGCTGGGCGACGGCCCGCGTTCCGCCGGGTCCGCGGCCGCGCCCGACCCGGTCGCGGACGTGCCGGCGCAGCCCGCGGAGACGGCCGGGAGCTACGTGCCGGCTCCGGTGGCGTTCGTCGAGGAGGAGACCGATGACGACGACCTCCGGTCCGGCTTCTCGGTGGGCGACACGCGCGACGACCTTCCCGCGGCGTCCGCCTGGAAGGACAGCGGACGGGACAAGCCCTATGACCAGAACGCCTCCCGCCGCCGTCCGGTGGTCTTCGAGGAGGACGACGACTTGGATGTCCCCGACTTCCTGAAGTAGTACTTCCTCCCGTGAACGATGTCGATTTTCCGTCCGGGCCCGGGGCCGGCAGGCGCCCCGGGCCCGGCTCTGGTTCTGACGCCGGCGACCGTGACGCCGGCGACCGTGACGCCGGCGACCGTGACTCCGGTGCCCGCCGGGCGGAACTGGCCGCCAACCTGGCCGACGTCCGGGCCCGGGTCGGCGCCGCGTGCGACGCGGCCGGGCGCGACCCGGCCGGGCTCACGCTTATCGCGGTCACGAAGACCCGGCCCGCCTCCGACGTGCGGCTGCTGGCCGGCCTCGGCGTGACCGACGTGGGGGAGAACCGCGACCAGGAGGCGGCCCCCAAGGCCTCCGACTGCGCGGACCTCTCCCTGAACTGGCACTTCATCGGCCAGCTCCAGACCAACAAGGCCGCCCGCGTCGCGGCGTACGCCGACGTCGTGCACTCGGTGGACCGGCCCCGGCTGGTCCGGGCCCTGGGCGCCGCGGCGGCGTCCTCCGGCCGGTTCTCCGGCCGGGACCTGATCTGCCTGGTCCAGGTGAATCTCGACGCGCAGGGGGACCCTGGACGCGGCGGCGCGGCCGCCGGGGACGTCCCGGGCCTGGCGGAACTGATCGAGAACACCCCCGGCCTGCGACTGGGCGGGGTGATGGCCGTCGCGCCTCTCGGGGCGGCTCCGGCCGAGGCGTTCGGCGCACTGCGGAAATGTTCGGATTCGGTCCGTTCGGTGCGCCCGGATGCCTCCATCATCTCGGCCGGGATGAGCGGTGACCTGGAGCCCGCGATCGAGTCCGGCTCGACACACCTGCGAATTGGTACGGCGTTGCTCGGAGCCAGACGGCCTCCGGTCAGGTAATGTCCGTCGCGTAAGGCTTTCGGGTGCGCGGCGACGCGTGGGAGTGGCTAGACGGAGGACTGACCGATGGCGAGCGCTATGCGCAAGATGGCGGTCTACCTAGGCCTCGTAGAGGACGATCTCCCGTTTCCGGACAAGTACGACGAGTATGACGAGTACGAGGAGTACGACGAGGCGGCGGACCTGGTGGAGTCCGCGCCCGTACGGACGGATTACGGGTATCCGGGGGGCGACGATCGGATCGTCGAGGAAGCGCCGCGTCAGGTCGAGCTGGCACGGATCACAACATTGCATCCTCGTACCTACAATGAGGCGCGTACCATTGGAGAGCACTTCCGCGAGGGCACTCCGGTGATCATGAACCTGACCGAGATGGTCGACAGCGACGCCCGTCGCCTCGTCGACTTCGCGGCCGGGCTGATCTTCGGTCTGCGTGGATCGATAGACAAGGTGACGAATAAGGTCTTCCTGCTGTCCCCGGCGAACGTCGAGGTGACAGCGGAGGACAAGGCCCGCATCGCGGAGCGGGGATTCTTCAACCAGAGCTAGCTGACTGACGGGCGTGTACTGATCAAGTGATAGCAAGTGGTTGCTTCCGGCTCCGGAAGCAGGTGGTGTGATGCTGATCATCCAGATCATCCTGCGGTATGCCCTGACGATCTTCCTGGTCGCGCTCGTGGGGCGGATGATCGTCAGCTGGATTCAGGCATTCGCTCACTCTTGGCAGCCGACCGGTGTCATCCTGATACTTGCTGAGACCATCTTCACTGTTACCGATCCGCCGCTAAAATTTCTCCGGCGCTTCATACCGTCGTTCCGGCTAGGTACAGTATCCCTGGACCTCAGCTTCATGGTTTTGTACTTCGTAGTGCTGATTTTGCTAATCGAGGTCGTGCCGCTGATCTGATCATGTAGCGTGCTGATCAGGTACGGTGCTGAGGAACCACAGCCAAGTGCGCCGAGGAGACAAGATGCCGCTGACGCCCGCGGATGTGCGGAACAAGCAGTTCAGTACGACGAGGCTCAGGCCCGGCTACGACGAGGAAGAAGTAGACGCCTTCCTCGACGAGGTCGAGGCGGAGCTCGACCGGCTGCTTCAGGAGAACGAGGAGCTTCGAGGGAAGCTCACCGAAGTCCTCCGGGGTGGGGGGAAGCCGGGTGTTCCGGCACTTAGCTCTCCGTTGTCGGAGTCTCAGGAAATGAGGCAGCCCGAGCCGCAGCAGGACATGCGTCCGCAGCAGCCCGAGCCCATGATGTCCATGGGCGGCATGCGGTCGCCCATGGAAGACTCTGGCAGCAGCGCCAACAACATGGACACGGCGGCCCGGGTGCTGTCGCTGGCCCAGCAGACGGCCGACCAGGCGATCGCCGACGCCCGCCGCGAGGCGGACGAGACGCTGAACCGGGCTCGCCGCGAGGCCGACGACGTGCTGACCAAGGCGCGCCGCCAGGCCGAGCAGATCACCGGCGACGCCCGGGCCCGGGCCGAGAGCCTGGAGCGGGACGCGCAGGAGCGGCACCGCCAGGCCATGGGCTCGCTCGTGCAGCAGCGCGAGGAACTGGAACGCCGGGTCGACGACCTCCGGGCCTTCGAGCGCGAGTACCGCAGCCGGCTGAAGGCCTACCTTGAGGGGCAGCTTCGCGACCTGGAAGCCGGCGTGACCGACAGCGGCACGTTCCCGGCCATCCCGTCGACGCCGTCCCGCGAGGCGCCGCAGCTTCCGGCTGGCATCGGCCAGCCCGGTCTCCGGAGCGGCAACAGCAACGCCGGCGGCAATAGCAACGGCGGTTCGTCGCAGGCCCCCGCCCCCGCTCCCACCGCGAGCCAGTACGCGGTCCCGGAGCACGCGGGCGGATACCGGCCGAGCGACCGCTAACAGTTCGCAAGGTTCGTACGAGAGACAATTCCGGCGCGCCCGGGCACAAGGAGATTCAAGGTGATCCGGTTCAGCGTTGCTTTGGTTGTCATCGCTGTCGCCGTCCTCATCGGCGGTATTGCCGCTAGCATGCTGCCGCTGGTCTACGCGGCGATTGTTCTGAGCGCCGCGGCGCTCATCGTGCTGGCGATCGGGGTCGCGCGCAAGCGGGATGAACTGTTCGGGGGCAACGGGCGACCGGTGGGGGACGTGATGGGCTCGGCTGCGGGGCAGCCGTACCTGTCGGGTCAGTCCGGCGGTTACCCGTCCGGCCAGGGATATCAGGGGTACACGGGGCAGCAGTCGTTCTCCGGGCAGGGGTACACGGGACAGCCCGCGCCAGGGGCCAGGGACAACTCGGGGATGAGCGGCGGGTACGGGACCGCTTCCGCGCCGAGCGGCGGCTACGGCCCGGGCGGAACGCCCGCACCGGGCCCGGCCAGCCCCCCGTCGGCCCCGCGAGTCACGTCCACTCCCGGACGCTCCGCGCCGCTGCCGAGTTCGCGCTCGGTCACGCAGACCCGGGCTGACCTGCAGGCACTCCCGGACACGCCGCAGCCGGGCAGCCCGTCCCGCCCGGGCGCACCGCAGGGCCCGGCGGGTACGCAGGACGCCGACGAGACCCGGACGGACCTTCCGCCCGTCCGGCCCGACGGCCCGCCGCCGGGCGGTTCCCTGCCGTCGGCGTCCACCGGAGCCCGTACGGCGTCCACCGGAGCCCGTACGGCGTCCACCGGATCCCGTACGGCGGGCGCCGACGAGACCCGGCTCGACATGGCACCGATCCTGGACGACAACGACCTGAAGGACAAGGTCGTGTCCAGTCAGCCGACGTCCGGCGCCGCCACCCCGTCCGCTGCCCCGTCCGGCGGCCTGTCCCGGTCGCCGGAGACCCGGGCCGACCTGCCCGCCCAGCCGGACACGGCCGGGCGGTACGAGACGCCGGCGCCGCCGTCCATGCCGGAGCCCAAGCCCATGACGGGCGACAGCCAGGTCGCGGTCATCCCGGGCGTTCCCCGGTACCACGCCCCGGGCTGCATCCTGATCCGGTTCATGGACTCCGAAGACCTCGAGCTGAAGACGCTGGACGAGGCCAAGGCGGGCGGCTGCACCCCGTGCACCGCCTGCCAGGCCGACTGAGCGTCAGCGAAACCGCCGCGGGCACCGTCGTCTGACGGTGCCCGCGGCGGTCGTTTTCACGCCTCCGGAGGCCCTGACGGCCAGTCGGACAGGTGTACCGAGTCCGCGTCCGGGCGCAGCACCCGCCACAGGTAGTCCGCCAGGAACGGCGTGAACGGCGCCATCAGCTGGGTCAGGGTCACCAGCACCGAGTGCAGCGTGGCGAACGCCGCCGCGCCGTCGGTCGGCAGGTCACCGGGGAAACCCGGGAACCGGCTCCGCGTCCGCGGCAGGTAGACGCTGGCGATGTCGTCGATCAGGGCGGTCAGCCGCCGGCCCGCGGCCGCCGTGTCGAACTCCTCCAGCGCGTCCGTCACCTTCCGCGCGCACGCGCCCGCCCGGGTGAGCAGCCACCGGTCCAGCGGCGGCCGGTCCGCGACCCGGGGCGCCGACGCGGCCGCCGACGGAGCCCAGCCCGCCGCTCCGGCCCGTCCGGCCAGGAACGACACCGCGTCCCACCACGCGAGCAGCACCGTGCGCGTGACCTCGTCGAGGGAGTCCGGCCCGATCCGCCGCGCGTCCCGCGGCGACCCCGACACGGCGAAGAACCAGCGCACCGCGTCGGCGCCGCTTGCGTTCATCAGCCCCAGCGGCTCGGTGACGTTGCCGAGCCGGGCGGACATCGGCCGCCCGGACGGGTCCAGGACCATTCCGAGGCAGAGCGCGTTCTCATAGGCCGACCGGCCGAACACCAGCGTGCCCACCGCCATCAGCGAGTAGAACCAGCCCCGGGCCTGGTCGGCCGCCTCGCAGATGAACTGGGCCGGGTAGGCCTCGCCGAAGGCGGTCTGGCCGCGCAGCGGCGCCCCCCACTGGGCGAACGGCATGCAGCCGGAGTCGAACCACGCGTCGATGACCTCGGGCACGCGGGAAGCGGGCGCGCCGCACGCCGGACAGCCGAAGATGACCGCGTCCACGCCCGGCCGGTGCGGATCAAGTTCCGACAGATCCTGATCCGCCAGCGTGCCCAGCTCGGCCAGGGACCCGACACAGGTCACGTGCCCGGACGGGCATTCCCACAACGGCAGCGGCGTCCCCCAGTACCGGGTCCGGGACAGCACCCAGTCGCCGGCGGCCCGCGGCCACTCGCCGGGCCGGCCGTCCCTGACGCTCCCGGGCCGCCGGTTCGCCCTCTCGCTCTCGGCGAGCAGCCGGGCGGCGACCGCGCTGGTCCGGACCACCCAGGCCGGCTGCGCCCGGTGCAGCAGGGCCGTGCCGCACCGCCAGCAGTGCTCGGCCTCGCGGGTGTGCGGGCGGGAAGCGAACAGCAGCCCCCGTTCCCCCAGGTCCTCGATGACCGGCCGGTCGGCGTCGGAGAAGAGCCGTCCGCCCGCCAGCGGCGCGTCGTCACCGAGCCGCCCGTCCGGCCCCACCGGATTCACGGCCGGCAGCCCGTGCGCGCGGGCGGCCGCCAGGTGCTGCCTGCCGCAGGCGGGCGCCAGCGGAACCAGGCCGGTCCCGGCGGCATCCGCGGTCACGAACGTCCCGGTCACGACCGGCCCCTCGCCGCCGAACGGGCTGGCGCATACCGTCCCGGCCAGTTCCTTGCCCGTCACGGTCTCCAGGACGTGCCATCCCTCGCCCAGCACCCGCGCGTACAGGCACTCGGCCACGACCACCCGGTCCCCGTCCCCGGTCTTCCGGGCGATCACGTAAGTGACGTCCGGGTGCGCCGCGACGGCCACGGCAGCCAGCAGCGTCCACGGGGCGGCCGTCCAGGCCAGCAGGCTGGCCCCGGCCAGGTGACGGCCGGCGCCGTCCGGCACGCGGGTGACCGGGAACCGCGCGGTCACCGAGGGGCCGGTCACCTCCCGGTGCACGCCCGGCTGGCTCAGTTCGTGATCCGACAGCGGAGTACCGCAGCGAGGGCAGTGCGGGCTGACCCGCTGCTCCCGGACGAGCAGGCCCTGGTCGTAGATCGTTTTCACCGCCCACCAGACGGACTCCACGTAGGCCGGGTCCATCGTCCGGTAGGCGTCCGACAGGTCGGTCCAGTACCCCATCCGCCGGGTCAGGGCGGCGAACGCGTCAACGTGGCGGAGCACGGATTCGCGGCAGCGGGCGTTGAACGCGGCGACTCCGTAGGCCTCGATGTCCGGCTTCCCGGATAGTCCGAGTTCGGACTCCACGGCGACCTCCACCGGCAGCCCGTGGCAGTCCCAGCCGGCCTTGCGGGGGACGTGGTAGCCCCGCATGGTCATGAACCGGGGGAACAGGTCCTTGAACACGCGCGCCTCGACGTGATGCGCGCCGGGCATCCCGTTCGCGGTGGGCGGCCCCTCGTAGAACGTCCAGCGCGGCCCGCCCGCGGTCCGCTCCAGCGACCGGGCGAAGGTCCGCTCGGCCTCCCAGCGTGCCAGCGTCTGTCGCTCGATGGCCGGGAAGTCCGGTACCGGCGGCATATCCGGCATAACCGGGTTCCCCGCGCTCTCGCTCCCGCGCCCGGACAGCGCCGCGCCCGTCGGCTCCCGCTCGGTGCTCACGTGACCGAGCATAACGCTGGGTTAACCAGCGACGTTTGCTCCCGGGGCCCGCGGGTCGTATCCTGCATTTTCTGTCCAGGTTGACGAATCACAAAGGGTGGGGTCATATGACCGCTGCGCCGCAATCCAGCGCCGCTGGTCTCCCGGTGCGGTCGGGCGAGGATCCGTGGACCGACGCCGAGATCGCGGAGATACGCGCCGAGCTCGAGGACGAGGCGCTGGCGCTTCGCAGGGAGATCGGCCAGGCTGAGTCCGGGATCGCCGAGCGGATCGGCGATTCGGTTCCCGCGGCCGGGGACGACGAAGCCGACGCGAGCAGCAAGGTGATGCAGCGCGAGCACGATCTGGCGCTTACCCAGAACACGCGTACGCTCCTCGACCAGACCGAGCACGCGCTGGCGCGCATCAACGAGGGAACATACGGGGTGTGCGAATCGTGCGGCCAGGCGGTGGGGAAGGCGCGCCTGCAGGCGTTCCCCCGGGCGACCCTGTGCGTGCAGTGCAAGCAGCGTCAGGAACGCCGCTGAATACCAAGCGGATCGGGGCGCTGGCAGGAGTCGCCGTCTTCGTCCTGGCCGCCGACATTCTGACCAAGGCCCTCGTGGTCGCGCACCTGCGCCCCGGGCAGCCGGTGCATGTCATCGGCGACATCCTGGAGTGGAACCTCCTCCGGAACCCCGGCGCGGCGTTCAGCGTCGGGGAGGGCGACACGATCGTCTTCACCCTCATCGCCGTCGCGGTGATCGTCTACATCGTGCGCACCGCCAGCAAGCTCCGGAGCCTGGCGTGGGCGATCACGCTCGGCCTGCTGCTCGGCGGCGCCTGCGGCAACCTGGTCGACCGGATCTTCCGGTCGCCCGGCCTGTTCCGGGGCGAGGTCGTGGACTTCATCGAGGTCACCCGGTACTGGCCCGTGTTCAACGTGGCGGACTCGGCCATCGTGTGCGGCGGCATCCTGGTCGTCCTGCTGGCCCTGCTCGGCTATCACATGGACGGCACCCGCGGCGACACGTCCGAGGACTCTTCCCCGGGCTCATCCGTTCCGGACGCTTCCTCCCCGTCGGTGGAGGCCGACCGGTGAGCGACGAGCGCGTTGTCGACATCCCGGAAGGGCTGGAAGGGGAACGGCTGGACGCGGCCATGGCCCGGCTGTTCGGCCTGTCCCGGTCCCGGGCGGCCGAGCTCATCGCCGAGGGGAACGTCCTGGTCGACGGCGACCCGGGCATGAAGTCCGACCGTGTCCTGGCGGGCTCGGAACTGACCGTCACCCTGCCGCCGCCGCCCGTCCCCGTCATCGACGAACTGCCCGTCCCGGGCATGGGCATCGTCGGTGAAGACGACGACATCATCGTGGTGGACAAGCCGCGCGGCGTGGCCGCCCACCCCACGCCCGGCTGGACCGGCCCCACCGTCCTGGGCGGTCTGCTGGCCGCCGGGCACACGGTGGCCACCAGCGGCGCCGCCGAGCGCCAGGGCATCGTGCACCGCCTGGACGCCAACACCACGGGCCTGATGGTGGTGGCCAAGAGCGAACGCGCCTACAGCCTCCTGAAGCAGGCCTTCCGCGATCGGACCGTCGACAAGACCTACCACGCCCTGGTGCAGGGCCACCCGGACCCGCTTCGCGGCACGGTGGACGCCCCGATCGGCCGGCATCCTTCCGGGGACGGCCGGTTCGCGGTGGTCTCGGACGGGCGGCCCTCGGTCACGCATTACGACACCCTCGAGGCCTTCCGCGCCGCCAGCCTGGTCACGGTCAAGCTGGAAACGGGCCGTACCCACCAGATCCGCGTCCACATGTCGGCCCTGCGCCACCCGTGCTGCGGCGACTTCCTCTACGGAGCCGACCCGGCCCTGGCCAAGCGACTGGGCCTGACCCGGCAGTGGCTGCACGCCGTCCGCCTCGCGTTCGACCACCCGTCCGACGGGACCCCGGTGGCGTTCGAGAGCAAGTACCCCGACGACCTCCAGCGAGCCCTGGACACCCTCGCCGCCGACTAGAGCCCGCTCCCGGTCCCGGGCCGGGCTGTTTCCAGTCCAGGC